>Ga0315282_10007034_pt1 | contig 18621 bp, 20 predicted proteins | sample YL17G07_20_MG_FD_203693 | JGI IMG/M metagenome (GOLD analysis project Ga0315282, IMG submission 203693) | Sediment microbial communities from Yellowstone Lake, YNP, Wyoming, USA - YL17G07_20 | ecosystem: Environmental > Aquatic > Freshwater > Lake > Sediment | place: USA: Wyoming | collected...
AAGGAAAGCCTTCGGCTTCCTACGGGGCAGGTCTGACAATTCTTAATCTTTCGACGGCTTCTGATAGTATTTGGCAGTATAAATTCAAACCTACGCGGTTTATATTTCCCGACTGCTCTTTACCTAAAATGTTGCCGGCACCGCGGATTTCCAAATCTTTCATCGCGATTCGGTAACCAGAACCCAATTCTTCAGCCTCTTTTAAAGCAATTAACCGTTCTTTGGCTAAAGACGATAATTTCTGGGGGTATAAAAAATAAGCAAAGGCCTGAATGTGAGACCGACCAATTCTGCCTCGAATCTGATATGCCTGTGATAACCCCAAACGAGTGCTGTCCGCCACAATTAAGGTGTTAACATTTGGTAAATCCAAACCATTTTCAATAATTGTTGTAGCCACCAAAACGTCTATTTTTTTAGCCTGGAATTCTTCCATTACCTTAACCAATTCTTTTTCTTTTAATCTTCCATGAGCAATACCGATTCGCCAGCTGGCTGATGTTTTAGGCGCTAAATTTTCTAAAAATTTCTTGACTGCCTCTATTGTTTCAACACGGTTGTGTAAATAATAAACTTGCCCGCCGCGGGAAATTTCATTTTCAATTGTCTCTCTGATTATTTTATCCTTAAATGGCTGGACAAAAGTTTTTATTGGCAGTCTTCCAGTCGGTGGCGTTTGAATTAAACTGATATTTTTTAAAGAAGATAAAGCCATGTAGAGAGTACGGGGAATGGGGGTAGCTGAAAGCGACAAAACGTCAAGTTCAGCCCGCATTTTTTTAAATTTCTCTTTTTGTTTAACTCCAAATTTTTGTTCATCATCAATTACCAAGAGCCCCAGATTTTTTCCGCCTACGCTCCGCTGTTGCGGAGCTTCGGCGGATCCACCGTAGCCTTCGGCAGAGGTGGAAAATTCGACATCGTTTGATAAGATTCGATGAGTACCGATAACAATATCTATTCGGCCTCGCTTTAAATTCTCTACGATTTCTTTTTGCTCTTTTTTCGATTGGAGCCTGGATAATAAAACAATTTTAATTGGCAAATCCTTTAGCCTTTCTTTAAAATTCTGAAAATGCTGGTTTGCCAAAATGGTAGTAGGAGAAATCATAGCTGCTTGGCGGTCAGAAACCACGGTTTTTATCATAGCTCGTAGGGCAACTTCAGTTTTTCCAAATCCTACATCGCCGCAAACTATTCTATCCATTGGTTCTTCTGATTCCATATCTTTTTTAATGTCTTCAATCGCTTGAATTTGATCTGGCGTTTCTTCGTATTCAAAGCCAGAGGTTATTTGCGAATCTATTTCATCGTCGGAGGTGTAGGGCGGGCGAGTGATAATTTTTCTTTTGGCATAAATTTCCAAAAGTTCTTTGGCTAATTTTTCTGTATCAGTTTTGATTTTTCTTTTTGTTCTTTGCCAGATTATAGAACCTAATCTTGAAATCTTTGGCTCGACAAATCCAATGTACCTTGATAATTTTCTTTCTAAACCTACTGGAACATATAATTTATCTCCTTGAGCGTATTCAAGCCGATAATAATTTATCCCATTTTTTTCACGATCGTAAGAAATATGGTATCCGGTGAATTTTCCAATTCCGTGATCGAGATGAACCAAATAATCACCCGGTTTCAATCCTTTTAAATCGGAAAATAATCTTTGGGATTTTAATTTCTTTTTTAAGATTTCTTTGGCTGTTTTCTCATCCTTAATTTCAACTGGTAATCTTTCAATAGTTTCAATTCTATTTCCCAAAAATTCAAGACGTAAGGCAAAAATTGAGTTTATTGGAAAAACATCAATAATTCCGCCCCTTTGAGAAAACTCACCAGGTTCTGAAACTCTGAGCACTTTTTCATAACCCATTTCATCTAACTTTCTTAAAAATTGAGAAAAATTATAATTTTGATTTTTTTCTAAGTATAAAGTATTATTTTCAAAAAAAGATTGGGTTTTTCTCGCCTCTAAAATTTTATTTAAGTTATCTTTGAACCAAAGATTACCCTTTTCCAAGAAATAGGGGATGATACTAACAATCGAGGCCTTATCTGGGGCAACACTTGACAAATCCATTTTAATAAATTATAATATAGTATTATTTACCGGTTGTCAAAATTAGAAATTAAAAAAGATTTTTCCCTGCGGCCTACCTGCGAATGGCTTAACTAAGCACATAACTCCGTTATGTGTTTGGGGATAAAATTCTAAGCAATCCCTCCTTAAAGCTTGGTGCCGATTTTGTGGTAAAGTATTATTATATTTTATCACAAAAAAAGTCGCAGGTAGACCGGAGGGCAAATTTTTATTCAGAAAATGAGCCGAGGAACGTGTCCTCGGTTATTCTATTTATTAAATAAGTTCATCGCTTTTTCTATTCCTTCTTTTATTATCGTTTCAATCGCCTCAACTGCCTTTTTAATAACTTCTTTTAAAATCTCTTCTTCATCTTTATTAAATTTTTGGAGAACGAAATTATCTAGGGTTTTAGAGGTTAGGGTATAGGGTTTAGGTTTAATTCCTATACGAAAACGAACGAAGTTTTTTGTTCCCAGTTCTTTAATTATCGACTCCACTCCCTTGTGGCCAGCCGTTCCCCGATTTTTAACAATTTTAATTTTGCCTAAAGGAAGATCTAAATCGTCATGAATGACGATTAAATTTCTAATTTCTAATTTCCAATTTCTAATTATTTTTTTAACGGCTTTACCAGAGAGATTCATAAAAGTCTGCGGTTTAACAAGAATAATATCCTTGTCCTTAAATGTTCCTTTGGAAATTTTAGCATTGAAAATTGATTGGAAATTGAAAATTGGAAATTGAAAATTGGCGGCGATTTCATCGACCGCCCGAAAACCAACATTATGGCGGGTGTTTTTATATTTTTCTCCGGGATTGCCGAGGCCGACAATAAGAACCATTAACTTATTTTAACACATTAACTTGCCCCGTAGTAGAATTTCGAACCCCTACGGGGCGATAAAGAAAATTTCGAAGAAATTTTCCATTCGAAATTTCACTACGGGGCTTGCTTTTAAAAGAAAAAATAGTATAATAACTACATAATGAAAGGATTTCTTTTATTTATTTGGGAAGTGGCAAAAATAGTAATTATTGCTTTGGTTATTGTTGTACCCATTCGCTATTTTTTATTTCAGCCGTTTTTCGTAAAAGGTCAATCAATGGAGTCGAATTTTGAAAATGGAGATTATTTAATTGTTGATGAAATTTCCTACAGATTTCACGATCCCCAAAGAGGAGATGTGGTTGTTTTTAAATATCCCCATAATCCTTCCCAGAGATACATTAAAAGAATCATAGGTCTTCCGGGAGAAACGGTAGAAATTAAAGATGGGAAGATAATAATTATAAATGAAAAAGGAGAGCAGATTTTAGACGAATCAAAATATCTTTCTCCATCTGCGCAGACCTGGGGAAACGGAAGAACCGTTGTGGGCCAGGAAGAATACTTTGTTTTGGGAGACAATCGATCGGTCTCATCAGACTCAAGGAGTTGGGGGCTTTTGCCGCGTTATTATATTGTGGGCAGAGTAGCTTTTAGGGCGTGGCCCATCACCGCTTTTGCAAAAATAGAAGCGCCTACGTATTAATTTATGAAACCCCGTTAGAAGTCTTTGGTAGAAAAAATTTCTTAAATTTTTTCTGCTCTGTATTAACGGGGTAAAATAAAAAACACAAGTCTGCCTGAAATTAGCCATAAGCTATATAACGACAGACTTCTAACGGGGTGAAAAAACCTAAATTTAAAAGTCCAACCGGGATGCATGATATTTTGCCAGAGGATCAGAAATATTTTCAGAAGATTTATAAAGTGGTTGAGGATATGGCTGATTTTTATGATTTTCAAAAGATTGATACGCCAATTTTAGAAGAGACAGAGCTTTTTTCGCGGGGCATTGGGTTGGCTACCGATATTGTCGGAAAAGAAATGTATAGTTTAAAAACTAAGGGCGGAGATTATTTATCTTTAAGGCCGGAAGGAACGGCGCCAATAGCAAGAGCATATATCGAACAAGGGATGTTTAATCTGCCGCAACCGGTGAAATTGTGGTATTTCGGTCCATTTTTTCGTTATGAACGCCCTCAAGCAGGTCGTTTTCGTCAATTCTGGCAGTTTGGATTAGAGGTTTTAGGCGAAGAGAGTCCGGTAATAGATGTCCAGCTCATCCAGATTTTTTATAATATTTTAAGGGAGTTAAAATTAAAAAATTTGATTATTGAAGTAAATAGTATTGGGGATAGCCAATGTCGGCCATATTATAAAAAAATATTAGTGAGTTATTTTAGATCAAGAGAACAGTCTCTTTGTCCTGATTGTCAAAGAAGATTGAGAGAAAATCCTTTAAGAATTTTAGATTGTAAGGAAGAAAAATGCCAACCAATAAAAGCTCAGGCTCCGCAGATGATTGACCATCTTTGTGAAGAATGTCATTATCATTTTAAAGAAACTCTTGAATTTTTGGATGAAATTGAATTGCCTTACAGACTTAATCCATATTTAGTTAGAGGTCTTGATTACTATACAAAGACTGTTTTTGAAATATTTTCCGAAGAAGAAAAGAAATCAGAAGAAACAGTATTGCCATTGAAAAATGCCTTAGCTGGCGGAGGACGATACGATGCATTGACGAAGATTCTTGGCGGTAAAGATACGCCAGCTGCGGGGTGCGCCGCCGGTATAGAAAGAATTATAGAAATGATGAAATCAAAAGGAATTAAATTAAAGAAAGAAAGAGAAAGCCAAATTTATTTAGCTCAATTGGGAATCTTGGCGAAAAGAAAGAGTTTAAAACTTTTAGAGGGTTTTAGGGGGGCCGATATTCAGGTCTCAGAATCTTTTGGCAAAGACTCTCTGAAATCTCAACTTGGCAGAGCAGATAGAATTGGTGTAAAATATACTTTGATTTTAGGCCAGAAAGAAGCTCTTGAAGGCACAGTTATTATCAGGGACATGCGGACAGGGGGGCAGGAAACTGTAAAATTAGAATCAGCTGTTAGAGAGATGCAAAAACGGCTGAAGAAATCCTAAATTCCTAATTCCTAATTTCTAATGAAATGTCAAATGACAAATGATAAAATGTTAAAAAATAATTAGAAATTTGGAATTTGAAATTGGAAATTTTATTAGTTATTAAAAATTAGATATTAGAAATTTAATTTATGGATTGCGTTTTTTGTAAAATTATAGATAAAAAAATACCCGCAGATATAGTTTATGAAGATGACAAAATTATAGTTTTTAAAGATATTAAGCCCTTAGCCCCGATACACCTCTTAATTGTCCCTAAAAAACACATTCCATCAGTCGATCATTTTGAAATGCGGGATAAAGAATTAATAGGAGAGATATTTTTAACCGCCCAAAAAATAGCTCGAGACCAAAGCGTGGCGAAATCAGGATATAAATTAGTTTTTAATGTTGGCGAGGGAGCAGGCCAAATAGTTAATCATTTACACTTACATTTATTGGGCGGGTGGAGTAAAGCCGAAGAAAGCGAATCTCCGGGCATGCCCTAAAATTTAAACATGGCGTTAGAAATAAAAAAAGACAATAGAGAGACTGGCCAGAATTTGCTTCGCCGTTTTTCAAAAGCTATTAAGCAAAGCGGGATTTTAATTCAGGCGAGAAAAAATCAGTTTAAAAAGAGAGAAAAATCAGAGCAGATGAAGAGAAAATCGGCATTAAGAAGAGAAGAAAAGAGAAGAGAATTTGAAAAAATAAAAAAATTAGGGAAGCCAAATAACAAATAACATGTTTCTCAAAGAGAAATTCCAAGAGGATTTAAAGAATTCGTTGAAAGAAAAAAACGAGATTGTTGTTTCTGTTTTGAGAATGTTTTTGGCGGCGGTGAGCAATAAAGAAACCGAAAAAAGAACAAAAATTTGGAAGCAAAAACCAGATTTAAAGCCGGAAGAATTAGAAAAAGAAAGCCAATTGACAAGCGAGGAGCTGATAGAGGTAGTTTCTTCCGAAATCAAAAAAAGAAAAGAGGCGATTTTGGAATTTGGAAAAGGAAAAAGAGAAGATTTGGTAAAAAAAGAAAAGGCCGAAATGGAAATTTTACAGAAATATCTACCAGAGCAACTATCTGAAGAAGAAATCAAAAAATTGGCGAAAGAGGCAGTTGAAAAAGTGGGAGCAAAAGAAATCAAGGATATGGGTAAAGTAATGGCCGAATTGATGCCGAAGGTAAAGGGTAAAGCCGACGGCGCTTTAGTTTCAAAAATCGTTAAAAAGTTATTAATTCCTAAAAATGAATAAAAATATTTTAACCCCCAAAAAAGCAGAACAAATCCAGAACGAGATTTATCGAAAAATGTCGGCGAAAAAAAAATTGAAAATCGCCGGTCAAATATTTTTGCTTGGTCAAAAATTAAACACATTAAAAAATAATGGCTCCAGAAAAACTTCTCTGCCAAATAGTAAAAATTCTAGATAAACTCGAAATTCCCTATATCGTGACTGGCGGATTTGCAGTCGCGGTTTTGGCTAAACCCCGTTTTACGGCTGACATTGATATTGTTATAGAGCTGATAGCTAAGAAAATTTCCCAATTAGCCAAATCCCTGATTTCAATTGATAAAGATGTTTATCTTTCAGAAGAAGCGATGAAAGAAGCATTAAAGAATAAAGGCGAATTTAATTTTATTCATCCCCAGACCGGTTTAAAAGTAGATTTTTGGATAAAAAGATATCCATTCGAAAAGTTTGGAAGAGCAATTATCAAAGTAATTGATGGCCAAAAAGTTAATTTTATTTCTTCAGAAGATTTAATTTTAAGCAAATTAATTTGGTATAAAGAAGGTCAGGGCGCAAAACAATTAGAGGATATTAAATCAATTTTAGACATTGCCAAACCAGATTTAAATTACGTTAAAAATTGGGCAAGGCAACTATCAACCATTAAAATTCTAGAAGAGGTAATGAAGAAATAATTAACCCCTAATTAAAAATTATATAATTCTTATGGCAAAGATCTATATTTCTGCACCATTTACATCTAAAATTGAGAAGGGAGAAATAAATAAACCGATCATATCGAGAATTATTGACAAAAATAAGAGAAACTTTAAAAGGATTAGGGTATGATACTCATTTGCCACACGAAGATGTAGCTCGCTGGAAAAAAGACACAGTAAATAATAGTGATGCTTTTCTAAAAAATCTTGAAGAGATTGATTGTTCCAATATTTTGCTTGGCATAGTCGATGAAGCAAGTAGGGGGGCATATAGAGATAGGATATGCGATAGCAAAAGGAAAAGAAATTTATCTTTTGGCAAAGGAAGGAACTGATATCTCAATAGCTCAGGGGATTTCAAAGCGTGTTTTGGGTGGGGTCAGATATTATCAAAACGAAGCGGAAATACCGTCAGTCTTAAAAGAAATTTTCTCATCCCTGAGCTGACGATCTTCGGATATCTGAAGTTATATTAGTGGAATTAAATAAATTTTATGATTGAAATCAATAATTTGACAACCGCAGTTGTTGATGAGGATTTTTTGAAGAAAACTGCTAAAATAGTTATAGATGGAGAGAAGAAAAAAGCAATCGAATTATCAATCGCTTTGGTGGGGCAGGAAAGGATAAAAAAGTTAAATAAAAAATATAGAGGGAAAAATAGGGCAACCGATGTTCTTTCTTTCTCATATGATGGCTCGGGAGATATAGTGATTTGTTTGGGAGAGGTTAAGAAAAATGCCAAAAGATTTGGCACAACTTTTGAAAAAGAATTAGCCAGAGTTTTAATTCATGGAATTTTACATCTTTTAGATTATGATCATGAAAAGAACGAAAAAGAGGCAGAAAAAATGAGAAAAAAAGAAGAATATTATTTAAGTCAATTAGAAATTAGTCATTAGAAATTAGAAATTATGGCGAAGCCATCTATCGTAACTGGTTTAGATATTGGGACAAGTAAAATAAAAGTTTTAGTGGCCCAAAAAGAAATTGGCAAAGAAGATCTTAAAGTTTTAAGCTTGATTCAGGAGCCCGCTTTCGGGATTAGAAAGGGAGTTATAATAAATGTTGATGAGGCTTCTAAAGTTATCCAGATCGCTATTGATAGGGCAAAAAGCGAATGCGGGCAGAAAATTGATTCTGTTTTTGTTAACATTAATGGCAGCCATATTTTTGTTACTTCTTCACATGGAACGGTAGCCGTTTCTCGGGCCGATCAGAAAATTTCAGAAGAAGATATTTCAAGAGTTTTACAAGCTGCTCAAACTTTTTCTCTGCCGTCAAATAAAGAAGTTTTAGATGTTTTTCCAAAAGAATTTATTGTTGATGGCCAAAAACAAATAAAAGAAGCTTGCGGAATGCAAGGTATGAGACTAGAGGCCGAAGTGCTGATTTTGGGAGCTTTCTCTCCCTATTTTAAGAATTTGACTCAAGCAGTTTTAGATTCCAATCTCCAGATTTTAGACGTTATTCCTTCTCCGATAGCTGCAGCGAGAGCCTGTCTTAATCCCCGCCAAAAAGAATTAGGGGTAGCTCTCTTAGATATTGGAGCTGGTACAAGCAGCTTGGCGGTTTTTGAAGAGAATGATTTAATTCACACTGCTATTTTCCCAATAGGATCCGGGCATATTACAAATGATATAGCAATTGGTCTCAGAACAGATATTGATATTGCAGAAAAGATAAAAATAGAATTTGGATCTTGTCTTTTTCAGGGCGGCCGTAAAAAGGAGAAAATTGGAGCCTCTGGGGCAGAAGAGTCTCTTATTTTTTCCCAAAAAAAAGTAATTGAGATTATCGAAGCAAGAGTTTCAGAGATTTTTGGGGAGATTCAAAAAGAGTTAAAGAAAATTTCTCGCCAAGGATTGTTGCCCGCAGGTATAGTTTTGACTGGCGGTGGCGCAAAATTACCCAAAATAGTAGAATTAGCTAAAAAAGAATTAAAATCACCTTGCAGGATAGGCAGAATAAGCGGATTTCCGGAGTTAGAAGACGATCCAGAATTGGCTACTGTTTGCGGATTAGTTTTAATGGGATCTGATTCAGAGGGAGAAATAAATGAATCAATGCTTAAGTTTTTTAATAAAGGAATTGGGAATATATTTAAAAAAATATTTAAAATGTTTATACCCTAAACCACTAATAAATTACTAATTTAACACGAATAAACACGAATATTTATTAGTGAATATTCGTGGAAAATTCGTGATAATATTCGTGGTAACTAAAATTAAAGTAGTTGGAGTTGGGGGTTCAGGAGGAAATGCGATATCGAGAATGAAAAAATGCAAAATAAAAGGCGTGGAATTAATTGCTGTGAATACTGATGCGCAGGATCTCGGGAAGACAAGAGCAAATTTCAAAATTAGAATTGGCAAAAAAATAACACAAGGGCTTGGCACCGGAATGAATCCAGAAATTGGAAGATTAGCCGCAGAAGAAAGCAGAGAAGAGATTAAAGAATTTTTAAGGGGTGCGGATATGGTTTTTGTTGCTTGCGGCTTGGGTGGAGGAACTGGTTCTGGAGCCGCGCCAATAATCGCAGAAATTGCAAAAAAATCTGGAGCCCTGACCGTAGCCGTTGTTACTCGGCCATTCTCATTTGAAGGTTTTGCACGCCAGAAAATTGCAAGAAACAGTAAAAAAAAGATAAAAGAAAAAGTTGATAGCTTGATTGCAATTTCAAACGACAGATTGTTAGAAATTTTGGATCCAAAAATTTCAATTATAAATGCCTTTTGGGTTTGTGACGATATTTTAAGACAGGCAGTGCAAGGAATTTCTGATTTGATCATGCTGCCGGGAATTATTAATATTGATTTCGCAGATGTAAAGACGGTTATGAAAAATTCTGGTACTGCTTTATTTGGTGTTGGACGAGCCCGAGGAGAAAAAAGAGCTGAGACAGCGGCAAGGGCCGCAATTTCTTCTCCTTTATTAGATGTTTCTCCGGTTGGAGCTAAGGGAGTTTTATTTAATGTATCTGGCGGAAAGGATATCTCGCTTTCGGAGATCGAAGAAATAGGAAAAATTATTACTCAAGAGATTAATCCGGCCGCCAAGGTGATCTTCGGGGCTGTCCAGAGCGAAAAGCTAGCCGAAGGAGAGCTTAAAGTGACCCTTATTGCCACAAATTTTTAAAAATAGGCAGTTTTCCACAGATTTTGGTCTTGACCCGGGATTGACGGGGTTTTTTTATTATTTTAAAATAATATAATCTTTGTTTTTTGCTTTTATGCCCCGTAGAGAAATTTCGAATAGCCCCTACGGGGCTAATAAGGAAAATTTCGAAGAAATTTTCATTCGAAATTCTTCTACGGGGTATGAACCAAAATAAAATTACAAAAGTTAGAAAAAGAGATGGTTTAATTGTTGATTTTGACCAAGAAAGAATTACTAATGCAATTTTCAAAGCTTTAACCGCCACTAATCAGGGAGACGGGAAAAAATCAAAAAGACTTTCCGAAAAAGTTGTTAAAATTTTGAATAGAAGATTTAAAAAGCCCACTGGTCGCACACAGGACGAAATTCCCGATGTTGAACAAATCCAAGATATTGTTGAAGAAGTTCTTATTCTTGAAAATTTAATTGAGACCGCCAAAGCTTATATTCTTTATAGGGAGCAGAGAAGAAAAATTAGGGAAGCGGAAACGGTTTCTGAAGAATCGGTTGACAGAATGGATCAGTACTTGGAGAAACTCGATTGGGAGGTTCGGGAAAATGCGAACATGGCATTTTCATTGCAGGGGTTAAACCATTATTCTGTTTCCTATATTATAAAAAAATATTGGCTGAACAAAATTTATCCGAAAGAAATCAGAGAAACAAATGAGTCGGGAGATTTTCATATCCATAATTTAGATACGTTGGCTGCTTACTGTGCCGGGTGGGATTTATATGACCTTTTGTTAAAAGGTTTCTGCGGGGTTCCCGGAAAAGTTGAAACAAAACCGGCCAAACACTTTAGAGCAATTTTAGGACAGGCGGTAAATTTTCTTTACACCCTGCAGGGAGAAGTAGCGGGCGCCGTCGCTTTTTCAAACTTTGATACATTATTGGCACCTTTCATTCGTTATGACAATTTAAACTATCAGCAAGTAAAGCAGGCGCTGCAAGAATTTATATTTAATATGTCGGTGCCCACTCGAGTCGGTTTTCAGAATCCTTTCAGCAATATTACTCTGGACCTGAAACCCAGTCCGGTTTTTGCCAAACAGCCCGTGATCGTCGGCGGAAAACTCCAGAATGAAACCTACGGAGAGTTTGAAGAAGAAATGAAAATTTTTGATAAAGCCCTTTATGAAGTAATGATGGAGGGCGATGCCAAACAGCGCGTTTTTACTTTTCCCATTCCAACTATCAATATTACAAAAGATTTTCCCTGGGACGACCCCAATTTTGATCCCATTTTCGCTGCCTCGGCAAAATACGGTATAAATTATTTTGCCAATTACATTAATTCGGACATGGATCCTTCTGACGTCAGGAGTATGTGCCCATTGGGCGGGCATGAGAAGGTGTTGATTAAATCGAACAGAGGAAGAGGATTAGAGTATTCTACTATTAAGGGCATTTATAAAGGCAATTCTAAACAAAAAGAATATTGGATATATAGCGACGGAAAATTTATTAAAGGGAGATTTAATATTTTCAAAAACCAAGAAATGCTTAAAATGATTTTAGTTAATAATCATCAAATTGAGATGAGTAGAGAACATTTAAATTTTGTGATGGAAAACGAAAACTCAAAAATAAAAATTTTATCAGGCAAGGAACTAAAACCCGGAATGTATCTTCCTTATTCCCTTAAGGTCTATAAAGGAAGGGGAGGAGGTGAAGAGTTGGGATATTTTGTTGGAGCCTATGCTGGTGACGGTTCTTTTGATAGAGATACATCAGTGATTTTTTCTCTAAGCAAAAAAGGGAAAGAATTAGTAATTAAAAAATTACAAGCAATTGCTGAAAAGTATTTCGGTGCTCATTATACAATTACTCCCGATCCAAAGACAAAACTTCTGACGTTAAGGATTCATTCCAGAGCAGCAGTGGGATTGTGTAGGGATTTTGTTATAGGAAAAGAAAGGGAAAAGTGTTACGCTCCAAAGGTATTTGAGATGAGCGAAGAATTCCGCAAGGGGGTAATTGAGGGTCATTATGCTACTGACGGAGGGAATAGTTATAGAATTTATACCTCTTCACCTAAAATGGTGGAAACCCTGAATATGCTCGCAGCTACTTTGGGCACTACTACTGGCCTTTATGAAGATAATCGAAAAAATAGATTAGGAAAAGAGACTAATTTCGCGGTTTTATTTTATCAATTAAATCGGAAAAAATTGAGGGGCGTCTGGTTTAAAAAATATGGAAAATTGTGGGTTAAAATTAAGTCAATAAAAAAGTTGCCTTATAAAACTGATGCATATTGTTTTGAAGTAGAAAATGGTGAACCAATTTTTACTGTAGGGACTACTGGAATTTTGACTCATAATTGTCGGCTCCGTATCGAGTTAAACGAACTTCACAATCGAGGCGGGGGAGGATTATTTGGAAGCGGCAGCAAGACAGGAAGTATCGGGGTCGTTACCATTAATTTGCCCAGAATTGGCTATCTTTCAAAAACAAAAAAAGATTTTTTTGAGAGATTGGCAAAAATGATGGATTTAGCAAAAGAAAGTTTGGAAATAAAAAGAAAGACAATTGAGAATCTTATTTCAAAGGGTTTGTATCCTTACTCAAGATTTTATTTGCAGGATATTAAAAAGGCGAGAGGAGGTTATTATGCCAATCATTTCGCCACTATTGGTTTGGTTGGAATGAACGAAGCTACTTTAAATTTCATTGGCGAAAATATTGCTTCGAAACGAGGCAGAGCTTTTGCCCTGGAAGTTTTGGATTTTATGAGAAAAAGATTGATTAAGTATCAAGAAGAAACTGGGAATATTTATAATTTAGAAGCGACTCCGTCTGAGTCAACCGCTTATAGATTAGCCCTAAAAGATAAAGAATTGTATCCAGATATTACCACTGCCGGAACCAAAAAAGTTCCTTATTACACTAATTCCAGCCAATTACCGGTCAATCATACCGACGATGTTTTCGAGGCATTAAAACTTCAAGATGAAATTCAGTGTAAATATAACGGCGGAACAGTTCTTCATCTTTTTTTGGGAGAAAGAATTTCTGATATTCAAACGGTAAAAAGTGCGATTAAAAAAATTTTTGAGAACTTTCGCTTGCCCTACATTACTTTCACTCCCACTTTCTCAATTTGTCCGAGTCATGGTTATTTAGAAGGAGAGCATTTTGAATGTCCAAAATGTACGATTAAACAACCCTGCGAAGTCTATTCAAGAATTGTTGGATATTTGCGTCCTGTTTCCCAATGGAATCTTGGAAAGCAAGAAGAATTTAAGGCACGAAAAGAGTTTAAAATTAGAAAACTTGAATTAACCAAAACCTAATTCAATTTACCCCGTTAGAATTTGACGGGGTGAATTTTTTGGAATAAGATTTATGAAAATTTCCAATGGGGTGAAGATTAGTGGGGAGCAAAAAACGACGTTAATAGACTATCCTGGCCGCGTAGCGGCCACTGTTTTTCTTTCAGGATGTAATTTCAGATGTCCTTGGTGCTATTCGCCAGAGTTGGTTTTACCAGAAAAGATAAAAAAGCAGCCGAAAATTTCGGAAGAAGGATTTTTTAAATTCTTAAAAGAAAGAAAAGGACTTCTAGACGGTGTAGTTATTTGCGGGGGAGAACCGACAATAAACAATAACTTGCCTGATTTTATTAAAAAAATTAAAAAATTAGGATATTTAATAAAATTAGACACAAATGGTTCAAATCCCCGAATGTTAAAGAATTTAATCGATAAAAAACTGATTGATTATGTCGCGATGGATGTAAAATTGCCGAAAGAAAGATATTGCGAGATTGCCGGAATGTTGGATTGTCAGGACAATGAAATACTGAAGAATATTGAAAAAAGTATAAATATTTTAAAAGAGGGGATGGTTGATTATGAATTCAGGACAACCGTAGTACCGACCATCCACAAAAAGGAAGATATTATAAAAATTGCTAAATGGATTCGGGGAGCAAAAAGATATTATTTGCAAAATTTCCGGCCGGAAAAAACAATTGATAAAAAATTTGAGAAAATAAAGCCCTATCCCCAAGAATATCTCTTAGGAATCCAAAAAGCCATCGCTCCATTTTTTGAAATTTGCCAAGCAAGGTAAAAAAATCGCCAATCGGGCGGATTTTGGTAAAATAAATAATAACTAAAATTTAGCCCGAAGCTGAGAGAAATTTTATGGAAATAAAAATTAGCAAATCAAACGAAAAAGAGATTAAGAAATTTAACAAAAGAGAGTGGAAAAAACCTGATATTGAACATTACGGCGGACCAATTAGATAGGTTGAGAAACCCCTTGTTTTCAAGGTGACGGAAAAAAGAAAGATGGTTGGTAACATAAACGCAAAATACGAAGGCGGGGTAGTTTATATTAAGAATTTAATTGTCGCCAAAGAAAAAAGACATCAGGGTATCGGCAGGAAATTGGTAGAAAAGGTTGAAAAAGAAGGAAAACGCCTTGGTGGGCATAAAATATTCTTATGGACAGGAAAGAAATGGGATACTCATAATTTCTATAGGAAATTAGGATACAAAAAAACCGCTGATTTGCCAAAACATTATTTAAAACAGGACTTCGTTATTTATTCAAAATTTATTTAATATGAAAATAAAAATTAAGAAGTTTAAAGTCGATAAGCATAAAGGTTGGAAAGCGTATTGGTGGGATGGTTTTGAAACAAAATCGGAGAGTGTTTGTTTAATAGAAATTGCCCCCGGGGAAAGTTTAAACCATCAGCATCTTCTCTCTAAAGAAAATGAATATGAAATAATTCTGGAGGGAAAGGCGAACTATGAAGGGGAAATCAATAAAACCTTCAAATTCGGAGATGTAATTGAACAAAAAGGTAAAAGCGGCTTAATCAAGATTAAGAACGGGGGCAAGAAACCGCTACGTATTCTCTGTATTAACAGGCCGCCATGGAGGCAGAAGCACGAAAGGATCTTTAATTGATAAATATGATTTCATTTGTTTATTTTGATGTAGGAGGGGTTGTAGTAAAAGATTTCAGTGGGACGAATAAATGGGCCCAAATGAAACATGATATCGGTATAAAATCAGAAAATGAAAAGGAATTTGATCAATTTTATGATAAATACGAAAAAGAAGTTCATGTAGGTAGAGATGTCGATACATTAATTCCCTTAATTATTAAAAAATTCCACATAAATTTTTCTCCTAATTATTCAATGCAAGCAGATTTCATTAATAGGTTCGAAAAAAATGAATCGATTTTACCAGTGATTGAAAAAATCAAGCAAAATTGCAGGGTTGGTCTTTTGACTAACATGTATCCAGGAATGCTTTCTGCGATGATAAAAAAGAGGCTTACGCCCCCAATTGAATGGGATGTTATTATTGACTCCACTATCGAAGATTGTCAAAAGCCTGGTTTGGATATTTTTAAGTTGGCAGAGCAAAAATCAAACTCTAAAAAAGAGAATATATTATTTGTAGATAATACTGTTGAAAATATAGATGTGGCCAAGGATTTTGGTTGGCAAACCTTTCTCTATAACCCTGTTGATCATAAGAAGTCTTGCTCAGATCTTTTGGATTATTATAATCGGATGAAATAATACGAAAAGTTATACTGTTAATCAGGATTTAGCTCCAAAATAGGAAAGTTATCTATAAACCAAGTTCTAATATTGTACCATTTCCGGAGCAGAAGAATTGCCAATCAGAAGACTTGTCCCGTAGGGAAAACAATGTTTTCTCTTTCGGGTTTTTTGTTTACACTGAGCCTGTCGAAGTGATAGTATAGAAAAATGACTGCGTCGAAGATTTTTTTGTATTTTTGTTTATCTTTTGTTGTTGGGATATTTGTAAATTCATTTCTGAAAATACCTCAGCTATTAATGCTGGGGCTTTTGATTTTCGGATTAATTTTGATTTCAGTTCTTTTAAAATATAAAAAGATAGCAATTGCTGGATTTTGTATTTTATTTTTAACTTTAGGGATTTGGCGACATCAAGAAGCAGAAACTCAAATTTCAAAATCCAAATTACAAATTTACAATGATAAAAACGAATTGATTACCCTAATTGGAGTAGTTTCAGACGAGCCGGATATTTGGGATAAAAGCGTAAAACTAAAAGTAACCCCGAAAGAATTCTTTCAGAATTCAACGGGGCAAGAAAGCGAAAAATTAGAAATTGACGGAGAACCGATTAATGCTTCGGGGAATATTTTAATTACTACACGACGATATCCGGAATATCAATATGGAGATAAGCTAAAAATTACCGGTAAATTAGAAGCGCCGGTGGCAGATATCAATGGATTTAATTATCAGGATTATCTTAAAAAGGACGGAATTTATTCAGTAATGAGCTGGCCGGAAATAGAATTGTTAGGTAAAGGTTTTGGCAATCCCGTAATGAATATTCTTTTTTCTTTCAAAAATAAATTCAAAGAGACCGCCCAGAATTTTATTTCTCCGCCCCAGGAAGGATTTTTAGAAGCTCTGATTTTTGGAGATGAAAATAATATTTCGCAGGAATGGAAAAATAAGCTAAATTTTACCGGCACGCGTCATATTGCCGCAGTTTCTGGAATGAATATTACTATTATTTCTGCCCTGCTTTTGAGTTTTCTTCTATCTCTTGGCTTCTGGCGAAATCAAGCATTTTACTTTTCAGTTATTTTATTAGTTCTTTATATCTTGATGATCGGCGCTCCGGCTTCCGCCGTCAGGGCCGGCATTATGGGCGGACTTTTTATGGCCGCCCAGCACCTTGGAAGAATGTCAGCCGCTTCAAGGGCGGTGGTTTTTGCTTCAACGATTATGTTGTTTTTTAGCCCTTTGCTTCTAAAATTAGATGTCGGTTTCCAGCTTTCATTTTTGGCAATAATTGGGATGATTTATTTGCAGCCTATTTTCTCCGAATTCTTAAAGAAAATCCCTAATTTCAAATATTTTCCATTAAGAACCACCCTTTCGGCCACTCTTTCTGCCCAAGTTTTCACTCTGCCGATTTTAATTTATAATTTTGGTTATATACCCCTAATTTCTCCAATTACAAATATTTTAATAGTTCCATTTTTGGCGCCAATTACTATTTTAATTTTTATTTTTGGTTTTGGTGGAATAATTTTTTATTCGTTAGGTTTTATTCTTTCTTTACCGACATGGCTTGTTTTAACTTATCTAACAAAAGTTATAGATATCTTTTCGCAATTTCCTTTTGCGTCTCTTAAAATAGAAAATGTTTCTTGGGTATTTTTGGTTATCGCTTACCTAATTTTGGGAATAATTATCTGGCGATTACAGGAAAGCCAAAAGCTGAAGTTTCTAAAATACTAAAAATAAGATAGAATATATAAATATGGAGCAAAAAGTTTACCCCGTACAATCCCGAAAAGATTTGTGCGAGGCATGGATTATATCAGTGAATATGGGCTACGGCCATCAGCGAACGGCTTATCCGCTAAGAGGTTTGGCTCTTGAGGGGAAAATCATCAACGCCAATGATTATCAAGGAATTCCCAAAAAAGACAGAGAAGTTTGGGAGACGACAAGGAAAGGTTATGAATTTATTTCGAATTTAAAAAAAGTTCCGTTAATCGGCGAAGCTGTTTTTTTTGTTATGGACCAGTTCCAGAAGATTTTTAATTTTTATCCAAAAAGAGATTTATCCTCTCCGACTTTTCAGCTTAAGCAAACGTATAATTTAATAGAGAAAGGATGGGGAAAGGATCTTATAGATAAGTTGAAAGTTGAAAGTTTAAAATTAAAAGTTAATATGCCGATTATTTCCACTTTTTTTACCCCGGCTTTTATGGCGGAATATTTTAATTATCCTGGCGAGATTTTTTGCGTAGTTTGCGATGCAGATATCTCCCGTGCCTGGGCGCCGTTAAATCCGAAAGAAAGCAAGATTAAATATTTTGTTCCCACAGAAAGAGTTGTTGAAAGATTGCAGCTTTATGGGGTTAAGCCAGAAAATATTTTTTTGACCGGCTACCCCTTGCCTTTGGAAAACATCGGTTCCGAACGGGCAGAGATTATAAAGAAAGATTTAAAATATAGGCTTTTAAATTTGGACCCTAAAAGAAAATACTTTGAAAAATATAAAATATTAATAGATGAAAAATTAGGGCAATTACCAGAAAAATCTGATCATTCCTTGACGATAACTTTTTGCGTTGGCGGTGCCGGCGCCCAAAAAGAGATTGGGGTTAAACTAATTAAAAGCTTGTTTGAGAAACTTAAAACTGATCAAGTTAAGATAATTTTAATTGCCGGAATTAAAGAGTGGGTCAAAGAATATTTTGAGAAAAACATTAACAACAAAAAGCACGGAGGTCAGACCTCTGTGCTTTCCGGGGGAGTTGAGATACTCTTCGCCGAGACTATTGAAGAATATTTTAAAAAATTCAACCAGATTTTGAGAAAGACAGATATTTTATGGACAAAACCATCAGAATTATCTTTTTATTCAGCCTTGGGAATACCTATAATTATCGCGCCGACAATTGGTTCTCAAGAAGAGTT
>Ga0315282_10007035_pt1 | contig 18620 bp, 15 predicted proteins | sample YL17G07_20_MG_FD_203693 | JGI IMG/M metagenome (GOLD analysis project Ga0315282, IMG submission 203693) | Sediment microbial communities from Yellowstone Lake, YNP, Wyoming, USA - YL17G07_20 | ecosystem: Environmental > Aquatic > Freshwater > Lake > Sediment | place: USA: Wyoming | collected...
GTTCCCTCAGCAAAGCTATTCATAACCGCCATGTGAAGCATAAGCTCGACGAGATCCTGCCTCCGATACCGGGCTGCCCCCTTCATCTCGAAGCTGAACAATGGAGCCACAAGCTTCGCTACGGCACCCCTGAACCTCAGAAAGAAGACATCCAAACCACGCTTACCCAAACAGGATGTTAGGCGGCAAGAGACATCTCCTTCAGAGACACATACCAGTCAACAGCTGGAACCGCAAACACCCCCCATAGACCCAAATTCGCATCTACTGTTTAATGACCCTTTGAGGTAGCCTCGATAGAACGGAACCAAGAAGAGGCACGCCAGAATAGGAACGCTTGGCCCCAAGACTCTTGGGCCGAGGAGACCATTCACAAAGGTGGAGCACAAGGCAACTGCGGCTAAGATCGTCAAATAAAGGGAGTCTTGCCTTTCAATTATCGAGCTGCGATTTCTTGGTTCTCCAATCTCACCGTGTTCTGATTCAAAGAACTTGAGCGTCGCTTCATCGAAGTAATAATGCTCTGTGGGTTGACTGAGTAGCTGGTAGTAGGGCACTGAACTGTCCGGACTCTTTGATGGAGACATTACCTTTCTCTGGAGGTATCTTGCAAAGGTACTAACGTAGAATTCGCTAAAGAGGCGTGTAGACTCAATGGCGGTTGAGTCTGGTGGCTGTTGTTGAACGTTCATCTCAATGGGCCCAATTTGCACAATTGGCCACTTTATCCTGAGGATATGTTCTTCGGACGATTCTCCTGACGTAATTTTCAGATGGAGGAACGAGGAACGTCCGGCTTCTCGGACGATCCGAAAATAGTGGATTCCAAATGCGGTAAAGGCGCAGTAAAAGATTACACTTGATGCGATTATTGCAGCTTCGGAGGATGTCCACAGACTGATAGAAAAGAAAACGCACAGCTCACTCATGATGCATAATACGACTACCGTGAAGATCTTCTGACTTCGAACTGTCCTATCGATTGAGGTTCGATTCGGGTAGTCTAGGGTCAAGGGGGTCATTTTGTCTTAGTTGCTTACGCATGTTGTCAGGAGGGATGTAACTATTGCCTTCGCAACCTTGCCTGGCTAGGGACAACTGGCAGTGCCAACCTTTTTCTCTAGTTGCGCATAGCACATGTGTCAAGGGAACGCAAGCAACTTGAACTCAGAAGTCAGTCTGACGCACAGAGATTTCGAGTTGGCAAAACCTGAACTTGAAGCCCTCAGAGAACTCAGACAGAAGTTTCTGATGTTGCAGACTTCCGTTCTGAAGTCACTTCCCGGAGAATTCAAACTGCGACAGTACGTGTCGATGCCCCAGAATCAGAGGGAGGGTGGTTACAAGCACGGCATCTGGATGGGCTTTGCTCACGAGCATTTTGATGATGCACACAATGGCCTGCAGTTTCAATTCGGGCTCTGGGACAAGAAGATCTTCACTTTTGGAACATGGTTGGAGCAGGGTAACCCCACAACCTTCGCAAGAAAACTCGCATGGTCTGCCATCAATCGAAGCCCCGAGCGGTTTACGAGTTTGGTTGCGAAGTTAGGAACTAGCTACAAGATAGATCTGTGGAGACGCGATGCTAATGACGATCTATCCCGTGTTGCATCCAAGTTCCGAGCAAGCGATATTGAGGCACTGCTGGACATCTTGAGTTACAGAGATAGCTACTTCCAAGTCTGGAAGAGAATATCGAAAGACAAAGCCGTCGCATTGAAGGGCCATCTCGCGAAGGAAATCGCAGGCACCTTCCTCCATCTATTGCCGACGTATCGATTTCTCATAAATGAGGGAAGATTCCCACGGAAGACGATCAGAAGATCCATCGCTTCACCAGAGAAAATTCTCACCAGTGGTATGTGGGCGGAAGAGGTGGTCAGGAAACTAGAGGTCAATAAGCGGAGAAGAGTTGAAGTTGTCTCAGACGAACCCGTCGGCTATGATCTCAGGTCTGTGAGCCGATCGACCGGCGCCGTGAAGCATATTGAAGTCAAAAGCCGGAAGATTCCGGGAAGGCTTGCTTTGACTTCTAACGAGCTCGCGGCCGCTCAAAGGTACGGGGAAAGTTACTACGTATATGTCGTGCGCTCCGACAAGGACATACAATACATACGGAATCCGGCTCAAGTGTGTTCAATGCAGAAGCGGAATCAACCCATCTGGGAACTTCTCAATTGGAGGAGTCATACTCGCAGAATCCGGTAGCATCTTATCCATCTCAATCAAGAACCACTCGGCTCTCGCGGTTACAACGCAAAACACACTCTGTGCCCTCCTCATGGTGGGTCACATGGCCATTGATGCGGAGGAGACTAATCGGGTTTGTGTTGACGATAACAGGTAAGCGAACCCGACCATCAGGATGATGATACCCTCAGCAGCGGCCAATGCTCGTTTCCATTTTGGAGATTGAGCCCCGCGGGGTAGAACGGCAATGAGAGTTCCGGGTAAGGTGATGTCTCTTAGTCTCCGGCCCAACCAGCAGTCATTCTTCGTCTTCTTTGGAGGAGGATGGCCGCGAACCCTACCCCGAGACCAGCCACAATCGCTTCGATGGGGAAACCAGGTATGCAGAAGCCATCGATAGTGTATTGGCATTCGTTGGGATGGCAGTTGAACTTGGACAGGTATTCGGTGAACAGCTCGAACCCTTGGTTCACGTCGAAAGTCGCCAGGGTGAAGATCCTGTGTGTCTTGTCACAGTACCACGCGCCTACGGCACCTTCGACTTGTAGGGTATCGAGCTTGCCAGTCAGAAGCTTGTAGGTGACGGAGTGTTCCTGGACCTTGTCTTGCCCTTCCGGCCCCAAAGACAGAGATAGATTCCCCAGACCAATGCGAGTCATGACCTCATTGACGGCCTTGCTGAGATATGGGGCGAGTTCCTTCGGATCAGTTGGCGCGGCGGCCCACATCACAAGTAGGACATGGGTCCCATGCCGGCCAAGTAATGTGCCGCCTACTAGTTCATCACCCTGTTTGAAAGTCCAGGTGACCTCTTTGGGATACTTGAAATGAATGTTGTACTCGTCGAAGTCTGTGTCCAGTTGCAGGGCTTGGGCTATCGGCGAAGCCGTGACCACCAGTAGCAAGATCATTGCAGAAAGCAGGATCTTGTCCATCTTCTCTTTCATACAGAGCCGCCCCGTTACCTATGTTTGATCGAGAATTCTCTATGCATGTAGAGGACGTTGCGCCACTGATCGTCCGTCATTGCTTTGAACGCCTTGCCGCACCCTGGGCATTTGCGTTTCGCCTTTGGCTTATGCAAGCTATAGTATCTGACAGAACTGTTTGAATAGTGTCTCTAGCGAGTTCGTCACGTCAGGATCTGTCTCCCCAGTGTCCCACGTTCATTCTCGCTGGAAAGGCTGAAAACTCCCTGAATATGAGATTCTTTCAGCTCAAAGAGCCCGGAACGAAGCTTTTTTGCCCGGACCTGGACCCATATCAGCTGTAACTAGCCGCCATAAGTCACGTAAGGATCGCGGGAGCCCTGTCCTGCGGCCCAGAAGCATCCAAAAACTTAGGTCAGCTACTATAGGTGCATCCTAGAGTGATAATCAATCCTTCACGCTTGTGCCTTAAGACTTTGCATGGCTTAGGGGGTGAGTATCTCGTGCGCTCGTTTGGCGCATCGGAACTGGATGAGTTCATTGAACCAGTTCTACATAGCCCCGTGTGGGAGATTTGTCTTTGTGCAGTCGATCTTTTCTTGAGTAGAATTACCTTCATCTCAGAGATAATGGACAGAGGGGGATGAGGGCCAGAGACGGGCGTAACTATTCAGATGGCATTCGTGTGTGTGGAATGCAATACGGTGCCTGTCCACTGAAGTTGCCCAATCTTTTCGCATGCTTGTCCTATGAAAGCTGGAACATACTTGTTCGGCGCTCCTTCCTCTTGTCCTCTGGCAACCAAGGCTCGCGCGATGTACCTCGAAATGAGTGGCTTTCCAGAGTTTGCGTCTATTCCTAATTCTTGGCGTGCTTTTTGGACAAGGCTAGAATAATCTGCGACTGAATTTGCCAGTTCGTCCTCCCACTTGTTAGCGAATACAGTGAACTTGCCGTCAATTATTGTATGCTCTGGAACAGCATCTTCGCGTCCCATTAACTGCATTAATAGACGAGTTTGGTTTTTCACGTCTGACTCATGATGGTCTTTGTCACCGTCAAAGATCAGGTAGCATGGAATGCCAAACTCGTTGAAGACTCGATATAATCGATCTATGATGCCCTTTCCACCTGCACTAACGACTGAGATATTGTCTCGGTCGAAGTTGAATCCAAGAGCATCAGCATATATTGGGAGAGAATATTCTTCGCTTTGCCCTTCCACTACAACCACTTTGTCAGCGAAGAATCCTTCATTTCTTATTGGGTTGTAAGCGTGGGAGTAGCGTTCTCTCATACTTTGAGGCGTAGGATTGGTGTGTGAGTGACGCGCTTCAAGGTCATCAATCATAGCGTTCATGGATAGCTGTGTGACTTCCGTGGCGAATCCTTTACCATGTTGTCTTCGTCTGACTAAACAAATTTCGTCAAAATGCTTCATGTCCAAAAAAAGATTCGAATGGGTTGAATAGAGCACCTGATCTTGGGCCGTCGCTATTGTTCTCAATACTTGCATAAGGGCTCTCTGGGCATGGGGATGCAAGTATAGCTCAGGCTCTTCTATCAAAAGGAGCATTGTTCTACCTTTGGGACGATCATCCGTTCCTTCTCTCCTGAACTCAACATACGCACGCAGAATCGTAAGAATCACGTACCGTTGTAGTCCATGTCCTTTAGCCGCAATTGAAGTGGACAATCCGTCATCGGCGTACATGTCAACTGACCCAAAGACATCGTCGAGTGAAGGTATCGTTGGTCTGATTTCAAGCGCACAATTCGCAAGCGGTTTCAGGAGTTCGTTCATTCGTTGCTCAAGTTTTCTAATTTCCTCAAGCCTCTCATCCGAATCCCCCTTCTTGACTAAGAGTTTAGCGAAATTGTCCAGGCTACTCTTCAATGCGCTCTTTTTGTCTTGAGGGATCGAGTCTAGAACGTAGCTGATTAATTGCCCGAATGGTCCAGTCTTCGTCACCTTGAGTTGGTCTAGCACGTCACTGATGCCGTGGACGAGGACGCAGTGAGGGAGACCACCCTTGAGCACGCCCTCATAGCCCTTGATGTTCGGGCGTTCAACTTCATTCAAGGGGACTTTGCCCTGATTCTCTGAAAGAAATCTCGCAATCGCCTGTTTCCATTCACCTACTCTCGGCTTTTGTTTGGGCAGATAAGGCACGAATTTTAGTCCGTTTACAACTAGGCTTTCTTTGCTAGACCACCATGATTCTATTTTTTCGCCTGTCACCTCGTCTTCTCTGAGCCACTCTTCATTTGGGGACCGACCGATGCCGATGTGCTGAATTTCACGTTCCCCGCTATTCCAGAGAACCTTTCGTTTGACCTTGAGGCTGTCTCCGTCTATGTAATCTTTGAAGTATTGGGTTTCCCACTCATTCAACGCCCCGAAATGCACTGTTATCTCGATTGCTTCAGTCGGTTCCGATGCTGGATCTTCAGAGAAGAAGGATTCTCTGTTTATCTTGTCCTTTGACGGGTTGAAGAAGAAGTCTAGGGCATGTAGAATATTCGATTTACCTGCATTGTTCTGTCCGATTAACGCGGACATGTCTGAAGGCGTGATCTCTATCTTACTGATGGATCGAAAATTCTGAACGCGAATGTAAGTAATCTTCAAAGGATACTGTGATAGACTGGCATCCAACTGGGATTTGACATTTTGCTAATGCCACTCGCTTTTCGCCAAGTCGATCGTGGATTCTTAGCTCATGTCTTCAAGGCCAGCGACTACGTCAAACACCTGTTTGCTGATACTCGCGGACGCGGAACCAACCGCGCGGACAGGGGCTGTTGAGGAGAGGGCGGGAACAGTAGAGGCGAATGGAGCATGAATGTGCGGCTTAGCAACGGTTTCTCGACTCGCGGGCACCGTTCGTTCTCCGGAGGTTTCCGTGGTTGTTCAGACATTCGTGCTCCACATCGCCCATTTCGGTTTCACTTCACGGTTTCGCTTCGGCGGATGGGAGGCATGGTCGGTGCGACCATGACCCTCCGAGCCATGTCCTCATACTTTTCCCTGGCGAGCGGTCGGGTTCTCAGTTCGTGTGCGGCGTAGCTTGTCAGAGCGTTCGCCACGTCGTATTTGGTGAGGTCGGTAGTCCGCTCCAGCTTCGCAACGAGTTTGTCGGCGACCTTCGGTCCTATTTCGAACCTCTTCAGGACGGCGTTGACGTCTTCGTTGAGGCGTTCTTGGGCTGCTCGTTGGACTAGCCGCTCGAACTCGGGCCGCTGTTCTCGGATGCGGCGGATGGCAAGCCGAACCCAGTTGCGGACGCTGCTGCTTCCGACGTGAATTTTCCTGGCCGACATTTCCTTCGTCCAAGCGTGTAGGCCGTTCTCACAAACCTTCCTCCAAGCGTAGTAGGCTGCGCTGACTGCAGTGCTTCCGTCATAGCTGTTTGCGAAGAGTACTCCGTCCCGGTATCGGTCCCCACTGATGGGCTCGAACTCGGATGGCGAGAGAGCAGTTATCCAGATCCGCCCCTCTTCGTTCCAAGTGTCGACTCTGCCGCTGTCGTCAAGGCCGAGCTCCGCAAGCTGGGAGACCACTGCTTTGATGAGGGCAGCGTGCTGGACAACGGTGTAGTTTTTGCCCGAGATTTGCCAGAGCCTGTCCCCGCTGAAGACTGCTTTATAGTCTCCTGCGTTGCGCCAGGTTTCTGCGGCGCGAGGAAACTTGGCCAGTGACTTGGTTTCTGCCACGGGCAGCTTGTCGGCGACGGCCAGGAGTTCGTCCAGGCCACTGAACTCATAGCTCGAAAACTTCGTTGCGTTGCTCAATCCAATTTCACCTCCATTTTCATTTCTTCGTCGTAGGTCGTTCGGTCGTACGGGACGCGGCTTGTCCTAGCCGCCTCCCAAATTCTCGGTTGATTCATTCCCACTCTCACCTCCTTGGTTGGCGTGGGGGCCAGCGGTCACAGAATCCCTTTTTGTCCGTCAGAGCGTACGCTGGCTAGTATGCGCTCGACGGTTTCAGAAATTAGCGTGAAACGACTTGGGTCTGTTCGGCTTTCCTCTCAGAACTCATCGTTGCAACCAAAGCCGCTGTCATCGAGGATGTCAAGAGTTCCTGATCATTCATCCACGGAATCGCGAATAGTAACTTGCTAATTCCGATTCACACTCACCACGTTCAGGCAACATTGAGGTGAGACAACATTGAGAGAAGAACACAAGGCGATACTTGCCCTGCTCCGTGAGATGAAGCCCGACGCACGAACGCCGGTCACCCCGCTGAAGCCGGGTGTCGAACGCGTCTATCTGGTCGCGGTGGGAGTCCCGTACCGACGGAACGCCGAACCCCCGGGCTACAAGGTTCTCGAACGGGCGCTCCGCCCCGCCATCAAGAGCATCGGTGGCAAGTGGATCAAGACACAGGGATACGAGGACTACAACCCCCGCACAGGGAAACGACTATGAGGGCGCGGAGGCACGGCGGCGAGAAGACGACCTTGCCCTTCGCCAAGCCGGGACTCTGAACAAAATTACGGATGAACGAGTATCGAGTCAAGCCAAGGGATCACCCCACACAACAGGGAGCTGATCCGGAAGTTCTGCGACCACTGCAGACTCCAGGGGCCATGAACTCTCAGGGTGGTCTTCTATCTAAACCGCTTCTGGAACATCGCCAGACTCGCAACCAAGAACTTCGACGAGATGACCAAGGAAGATGTCCAGCGTCTCGTGATGCGCTCAGAGAACTCAGGAAGAGGAACGGTGAACCACTCTCCGATCGCACAACAGCCGATCATTTACTGGCGATTAAGACATTCTGGAAATGGATGAAGAGCAACGAGAACGAATTCCCGCCTGAAGTCAAATGGATCAAGGCCTGCTGCCGTGGAACCCACTTCAAGCTTCCAGACGACCTACCGAGTGCAGACGATGTCCAGAAACTCATTGACACTGCAACTAACGCCAGAGACAAGGCGCTCATCTCGGTACTCTACGAGTCCGGCTGTAGGATCGGTGAGCTCCTTACTCTAAGGGTCAAGAATGTGGAGTTCGACGACTACGGCGCCGTACTGCATGTGAACGGCAAGACTGGACCTAGGCGTGTGCGGATAATCCATTCTGTCCTCGGGTTGCAGACTTGGTGCACCCACTCAGAAGCAACACAGAGGCGTCTCTCTTTTGCAGTCTCTCCAACAAGAACAGGGGAGCGCAACTCACCTATGAACCAGTATTGCGAATGCTGAAAAAACTCAGGATACGAGCCTGTGTCACCAGGAAGGTCAACCCCACATATTCAGGCATGCCAGAGCCACATTGTTCGCTCAACATCTCACTGACGCCCAGCTCAAGCAGCACTTCGGCTGGAGAGCCGACTCGAGAATGGCCTCCGTCTACGTCCATCTCTCAGGAAGAGATCTCGATCCATCCCTAGCGAAGCTTGCAGGCCTCGAACACGAAGAGCCATCAAACGGAGTGCGCAAGGTCAGGGTTTGCGAGAAGTGTAAGACCGTGAATAGCCCTGAAGCATCAAGATGTGTGCAGTGCCTCAGGCCATTCGTCACGACCGAAGAAGATGACCGGAGAAGAACCGCGCAGATTGTGTTCAACATACTTAGGCAGTTTGGTGTGGAAGTGAACGAGAAGCAGCTAACGATGCTCTGACACGCCCCTCTTTCTTAGGTGCAACATCTGGAACAAGTGTCCTTAACGATTACTGAACAATCTGTGCGGGCTCGAATCGCGCCGGTCCAGGACGAATTCTATCCGGGCCCTTCATTCCCGCTGGAACCTTGCTCATACCAACACCTTGCCCGGTTCGTACGGCAGGAATAGTAGATTTCAAGCCTAAGGTCCTGTTCAGGCCTTGATAGTCCAGTCGAATGGCGGGCCCGGTGGGACGCGAACCTGCCTAGTTGAATTTCGTGGACTTGGCAAACCGAAAATCTCCCGGGGGAGAACTGCGCTCCAGCGTGTATTGATACCCTTTGCTTGGGCACGCTGACTGGATTCCTACGGACTCCTCCGGGCTCGTCAACTTGAGGCTTGCTAACAGGGCGTAATGCCCTTTGAGAAGCTTCAAATCGTGAGTAAACAAGTACCCCGGATTGAGCTGAGACCTTGCGGACTAAGTCTCGTCGGGCCAGCCGATCGTCCAAGCGCCGGACGTCTTTCCTAGCACAGCTCGGAGACAAAGCGGGTAGAAAAATAGTCGGGGCAATAGTGATTCTCTTCATTTCCTTGATGCTCGGTTTGTGGGCATCCACGACTACGTCGATTTTCCACTCGTTTGGAAATGGTTTTGCCCTAGCAGATGATCACGTTCAGACATCAGTGATTGTCCGAAATGATTCCCCATTCTCGGTTCCCAATGTAGGGTTCCCATACAGCTACGGCGCGCAGATAATCGAGGGAAACGCAAGATGCGAGCTACTCACCGCCGAAGGGACGAAATCATGTGGATCCACAACGGTTGATCTAGGCACAATCAAGCAGACTGAATCCAAGAAAGGAAACCTAACAATCTTTCCGAATCACGGCAATTTCACAATAGAGTTTAGTGCCTATGTTTGGCTGTACACCTTTTCATTCAGGGTTGCGTCGATTCAAGTTGCCTGCTCGAGTGAGAATGGAATAGACTATACTTGCGCGAGAGCGGGAACAGAGCCGGTAACAGCCATGCCCCCACCCATACCTGGTTTCCCATTTGAATCCATCATGCTGGGCATGTTGCTGGGGGCCGTTCTAATTCTCCTCCGAATCAGACGGCGGAGCACATCAACGTCTTCTGTGCCGGCACGATTCTCTCGGCCTCCAAACTGGGTGGATCATTTGGTGTTCAATTCCCGTAATCCTTCGCGGCAATGACTGGAGTGGTGCGGCCGCCGGGATTCAAACCGCTAGCAATGAACACACGTGAGAGACAACCTTTTTGCCTATTTCACGACCAAGTTCGCATATGCCGCTCAAGAAGGGTATGACCGTCAGCGAAATAGCAGGCTACCTTCAGGGAGATTTGAAACAGTCCATCGTTAGAGACGTGCAGCCCTGCCTAGGATCTTTGACCTCTCCTGAGGGCTTGTTTGCAGTGCCCCGACTGGTTCTGAGCTATGTGGACTACCTTGGAGCCCTATACCACGGCTACCAACCCCAAAAGGCGGGAAAAAGGCGAAAGTTCGCCGACCAGTCTTATGCGAAGATGTTTCTCAAGGATGTATTCGGTACCGTGGATCCTAACTACGCAAAACATGGGCATCTGCTTTGGGAGATCTATCGCAATGGGACAGTTCACCTGTATGAGCCCATGAAGCTACGAAATCAAGGTAGGCAAATCACGTGGGAGGTCTACAAGGGACCTAGAACGCGCAGCATTACTCTAGCGGGGCCGAGGGGCATCCAGACCCATCTGGCTGTCCACCTAGTCCCTTGGCAGTACGAACCCAACAAGTGGGCGCAACCAATTTCCATAAACTGTCTCTATGAGGACCTTCTGGCCGCAATGGATGAGTACGTTAGGGCAATTCAAACCAATTGTCAGATCGAGCAGCGGTTCAGTCAGACAGCTGATGCATTACAGACGCCAGAGGAGACCAGCCTTGATAAGGATGACAAATGGGGGAAGGGTCGTCTCTTCTGGATACAGCGAGCCAACTGTCTAGTAGAGAAAGAGGAAAAACGTTCTGCTTTTCAACATTGTTCCAGCAAATTTCTTGGTCGGGCAATAGACGTCGTCATGCCAAAACTGGTACTCATCCTAGGGAGGTCTGCTGCGGAGTATTTCTTCCACTTCAGAAAGCTCGCGGACGTTATGGGGCAAGTCCGTAAGTACAAAGAAAGATACGATTGCATTGTGCTCTATCATCCGTCCCCGGCAGGTGGTAACTGGCACAAGCAAAGAGAGCACGAAGAGTCCCTTCAACTGGCTAGGCAGAGAATCAACGACGTGTGCACACCATGATGAATCACCTTGGTGCCTACACAGATTACCAGACGACGATGGTTCAAATCTGAATCTCGCATTAGCTGACCGGGGGATATAGGTAAGAAGCGTGTTTGGCCCCGGACGTGGAACTTCAGGATTCGATCTGAACGGACGACAAATCCTTATGGGTATGAAGGATCTATCTTGGCGTGCACCCCTGGGAGGTCGCAACTCAAGATGCGCCTCATGCGTTTCGGATACAACTGTTCGACTTCTGGAAAGAACAACGTAGAGGTTGCTTGTGATAGAGAGTTCCACGAGAAGAATCTAGCCGCAAGAGGATACGTGATGAGCTTCTCGCCATCAGAAGAGTACGCCCTAGTAGTTAAGTCGATGACTGACCCCGCAGCATGTCTTGAGGAGTTTTCATATTTGGAAAAGCTCAAATCCTCCTTAGGGCTTGAGCTTTCGGACACGCGACGTATCGTCCCGGCGCCCAGTCATGATGATGATGCACGTCTCGCTGACAACACCGACTCAACAACTGAACGCGAATACTGGCGTCAATCGTTGAGCTGATGTCTTCCCACAAGATACGGCATCAGAACGGCGCACCAGTTTGCTGGTACGGCTTATGCCATAGGTAGCATATTACTGCCATGACTTACTGGACTGCAAGTCGATAGCTGTCGGTCAAGGTTCTTCGCTGCGTACTTCGCTGGCAACTGCCTTTACTGTCGCACCAAGTGTGTTTATCATTGGCAAGATTATCATAGCCACTCCCCGGAGTGCCTTGCGTAGATCCTCCTTCAGGATCTCAACGTCGGCATTCGAAACACCGTTCGAATCAGCATCTGCTTGCTTCGGTGTGCTCTTGAGTGAATGATATACGGCAACCGCCGCCAAGGCCAGGCCAATCCTGTACTGATTCTGGAGAGCGACTTCTTCTCCAGGTCTGTTCGCAAGCTCACTAAGGAGGTACGGGTTGCTCATATTGACATAGATGAGATCGATCTGCTCATTGGTCAATTTCACGTCTACCGCATCAGCATCCTCTGAGAAATGGGTGGTCCACTCGATGTTGGATTTTTCCACAGGGTACGTCTTCGGGAGACTGATACCAGACTCGTCCTCAGCACCTTCGATGAATCGTTTGAACCGACCGCGTCTAATACGCTGACTGACGCGTTCGCTCGTATGCGGGGTCAGTATTGTTACTTTGTGCGGATTGTCAACCAAGAGTGACAGTTCTGTGAGGCAAATCGGGCTTGTTCGCGATGGGTCACTCACAGTCACCATTACGGGAATTCGGTCGCCCGGCGAAGCGGTAGGCGGTGGAACCAGAGTTAGTCTCGCAATTCCGTTCCATAGTTTTGCTGCCATGAATGCTTCTGATGGAGTGACGATGCAAGTACCCATCTCTCTAGGTCTGGTAAAATAGTGGTTCTCGGCATCTGTCTCGAAGTGCACAATTCGGGCGCCATTGTACGCACACTTCAGCTCGGTAGGGAATCCTTGCCTCAACCTGAAGAAAGTTGGAAAGCGTTTTCCGGAATAAGGAGCCATCCTTTTCCTCCATTCAAATGAAGTCGGCTTGTGCAGCTTTAACCCACGGCCAAAGATTGCGCTCAAAGAAGGCGAGACCTGGAGAAGCCTTCCGAGAATCTCTTCCAAGGGTTTGTCGTCTCCGAACGCCTTCTGCATTTCCTCCGTCTTGCGTTTCTCGTTCAGCGCACGCAAGCCTTCGTCGAGTTTGAGGTCTTGCTCAAGCTCTTCTTCTATGGCCATCCAGTCGTCGCTGAGTCGTAGACGATCGCGAGAGCCCATCACCAGATCTTCCCTTTTCTCGATCGGGATGGGAGTACAGTCCACAACCACAAGGATATTGTGGGCTATGTAGTCCAAGTTCACATCTTTCTTCATGAATAGTGATGGGCCCAGCTGGTAGTGAACCTGACCGTTTATAGTGAATCCAACGGCCATTTGGGAATTCCACCTGTTCCTGATCTTGCTGTCGCTTGACACCTTGTTCGTGAAGGCGTACACGGTCACGGGAAGCTTGCCCAGGCCAGGGATGTTCAGGTAGCCGCTCTCTGGAAACCCGTCTTCAAGCACCTCAGAGCGATCAATGGCCAGCCTGACATCCATGCCGAAGAGAGTGGTCTCGTAGGAGTGCATCGTGTAGCCTTCTCTTCGTTCACAGAGCCTGACCGGAATAGCCATCGCCACGAAATGTCGGCTCAGTTCATAGTAAAGGTCAAGCAATATTGGCGAACGCAGAGCCGCTGGTCTAATCTGATACTCGTACAGTTTAATGACTGTGCCAAACTCAAGTCCATCATGATACGCCTCGGGATAGTTGCCGGGCAGAGCAGGAATTGCGAGGGCCTCAAACGTGGGAATTATTCCCCCTGGCGCTAGGTACTCATAGCGACTCATTCTTCCTGTTGACAGACATGGACGCCGTCTACGTACCAGTGTGAATCCCCACAAGTGAGCTGTCGGATCGTTCGGATCACAAGCGTGCGGTGCGCGGCGAGAGATGATCAGCTGATAGTTGCTCTTGGGACTGCAGAACGGAAGTACGCCGGTGCCGCCCATGTTGAACACGCCTTGCACGAATGGGATTTTGGCCTTGTACGGCTTCCCCGAAGAGGGCAGTGAGAGAAGCGTTGCAGGCATCCGTTGCGGTGTCTGCCCTTCTCCCTTGTCCACGATAGTGTAGGATGGGTCTCCCTTTGTGGCGCCTGTCGCGACTAGGAACATCATGTCGCTCAGCTCTTGCCGACGATCTGGCGAAGCGTTGGCGAGCCTTCCCTCAGGGATGCCAAACAAGCTATTGACTGCCTCCTCCATGCTACTGGGCGCACTAGATGATTCCGGGTCGATGCTGCGGCGTCTGCATTCGGACATGAGCACCGCGTCAATGGAGTTCACTAGTTTGTCAACAAGCGCATCTACCGGCTTGGACTGCTGATTTCCTACGATCGCCCAATTGCCTTCCACCCCGCCCAGCGGACGCCAGCAGGAATCATCATCCAGCAATCCTGCCCCAGATAGGGCGGAGGTGACTTCATCCTCATAATCTGCCCTAAGGAGGAAAAGACAGAGATCTTTGGGCTTGAACTCAGTTTTGATGATCTGTGTCATCATCTTCCACCTTTGTTGACTTGTCTTTTCGGGAATGTCCTACGGTACATGCTTTCGAGTTTTTGCCGGAGTTCCTTGTCGTTTAGAATTGCCGTATCCGTCATAGATCCTGACGCCGGAAACTCACGACGTATTCCGTTGATTACTTTCCGAAGCCAATCTACTCTGGAATCCTCTGAGGAAGATTGTTGCTTTGATGCAATCCACTCGAGAATCCGTTCATCGTTTTGTATCGTAGGTGAATCAAGGAGATCAATCCAGGACGACCAGTCTCCTACACTCTCGACAAAATCGAAATCTGAAAACTTCTCAGCAATCAGGTAGCAATACCTGAAGTGATTCCTAAGATCATCGGCTCTGCGATTCTCTGGAGTACCCGACCCGGGATGGGGAGGGATTGGAGCAAGTTTCCCCGCATGATCGTAGAGTGCTCTCCAGATGTACCTCCGATCTTCTGTTGGCACTAGATCGGTCCTCTGCACGAAGGAAAGGCGCTTACCAACCTCATACCACAGTCTAAGCACTCCTCGGCGGCCTTTCAGTTCAAGGAGCTTGCGCCTTTGCATATCATTCTCAATATCATGCATCTCGTGTAAAATGAGTTCATCCAGCTTCTGTGCCTGTTCCCTAGCCGATTTCGTCAGCGGTCGCTGACTCTCAGACCGATAGATCTTGGCTGGGACCTTCTTGCCCCCGACGACGATTTCCTCACGGATTATTACTGGCAAAATCGATTTGCCTCTCGTAATACCTGAAAGCGAAGTCGCTCATTAGGCGCAGAGTTGCCCTCGCAACGCTCTCGTTATCTCTCTTGTCTTCTTCTCGATAGAGTTTCGTCTTGTCCCCTTGCATATCAAGCCTAAGGAGAATGTGCGCCATCAAACGAAACAGGTAAGCTGCTGCATCAGCGTCGCTATCCTCAACGGCAGCATATGCTGGATGACGCGGGTTATAGTGAACTATGACTCCTCCCCGTTCCCCAGGTTCATCGTCGCCCATTAGTCGCCCAACATCAGGATCGTTAGTGTCCCATTCGGATGGAATGCAGTCTTCGAAGATCCCTCTGGGAGGAGGGTCCTCCTCCAGGTAGAATGAGACTCTCTCCTCATCGAGGGTTTCGCCTTTGTTTTGTTGCATGATAGATATTATGCGTGCGACCAAAGTTACTTTGCCGATCGTTGGGTATTTCTCACGAGTGAATTTGATCCCAAATGGGCCGAAGCTTTTCGAACTCTCCCGAGCATGAATGGAGAGATCTTCGTCGACGAAACTCTGCATAGGCTTGTCTCCTTGCCTAAGAAAGAGTTTCAGTCGAACTGCAACGTCCTGTCTGAGATCATTGACGACCCTTACCGAGATGTTCTTTACGGATTCACCGTAATTAACGCGCAGATCGTCTTCGCGGGGAAACTGCATTTCAGGCAGCTGAACTCTGACCTTCTTCCAGGGTCTCTTGACGCCTTTCTTCCTCAGCTTTCCTGGACCGATCCCATGACCTAATCCAAGAACCTTTGCAATTCGGTTGATTTCGAGGAGCGCCGCGCGTTCGGCCTTTCGCTGTTTCTCTCGGCGAATCGCGCGGGTGTCGGTGCGCCAACCCAGTTTCTGGTGTGCGAACTTTTCAATCTCTTCCTCGACATAGTGTCTGATCGCCTTGGGAAGACCGATCCGAAAATCGAAACCATAATGCTCTGGGCTCTCGTCCTTGAGTAACTGAAGTTCGGCTTCTTTTCCAAAAGTTATGAAACCGTATATGGAGTCTGTGAGTTCCTGGGGCATGTAGCGAGGCTCTATTGAACACACTTTCATACTGCCACGTTGAATGGCAACACCCCTGAGGGCCTCGTCGACACCATTCTTCTTGCTGACTATGTGCAATCGCTTTATGAGATACTCGCTCCCTCCTGACGACAACTTAACGTTCTGCTGTATCCACACTTTGACTTGGTCGGAGTCTTCTTCATGAGGAATGAAATGCCGTGGAACCTTTACTTCGGTCTCCTTTCCATCAAAGGAAACGACTATCTTGGCACCGTACTTTGCGATTATTTCCCACCACGTCTCGCCGATAGATTCTGCAAAACCACCGGATCTGACGGAATCAACAAGTTCCCTGATGGGATTCTCAATTGCGATGCGCGTTCCTGGTTTTGTCAGCGGTTCTAAGAGGCCTGCTGACAGTTGAACTAGTTCCTGTTTGGCCTGGCTGTTGTTCCAAGCTCGAATGGGTGAGCTCGTTTTCTTCACGGTTCTTGATCCTAATCTGTAGGTTCCATCGGCCCGTAGAGTATCATAGAAGACGCTGTGATCCTTTGACGCTCCAACGAAGATGAATTTCCCTCGTCCACGCGATCCAAGAGGAACAATATTGCCTTGGGTGGACTTGGTAAACGCGAGGCTCTCGAATCTCCCCCAGCGTTCTTGCTCAGGCAGATCCTCTTCCATTTCCTGCTTTTCAAGCACTCTGCCTGTCAGGCCACAAGTACCCTCATCGGTGAAGGCGAATAGAGTCTTCTGGGCGTTTGAGAGCAGTTCAAAGCGCATTTTCCAGCCACGCCCCTTGGGATCGATTCGAGCATCCCAGCTGTTTTGAACAGCATCTTTCTGAACTCCGTGGACAATGCCTCTTCCCTGAGTTCTGTACCCGTCGACGATCTGCATAATGAGATTAAGCCAGTTAATCGGGGTCTCTCTCTCCTCACCATCTCTGGTCTCTAGAGTTGTCAGAGCTATAGTATTGTCGGACATCACTTGCCTCCCCCTATGCACCCATAGCCTCGGAGCCAAGATGCATCTCTGAAGTCGCGGTCATTTCTCCGTGGTTCAATTTGCCCATGATCTCTGCTATCTTTCGATTGTTTGTGTGCAGTCTCGTTGACATCGCCGAGGCTAGCTTTTCGATTTTCGCAGCGGAATCCTTGGCACTGTCAATTATCTGCTTGCAGTAGTCTAGACAATTCATGTTGTCGTTGATGTAGTGGATCAGATCCTTGTCTGCAGCCAGAGAGCCGAGGTCTAGCGTCTTCTTTTGCATCTTGAAGGTCAGCAAGTGAATTTCATAGAACATACTGACGGTAGGAACCAAAAGGTCCTGGGTTGTCACGATGATCAGTCCGACTTGCGAATCAATCGCGAAACCCTTGCCCTTCGCATTCCGTGGAAGCTTGTCTGCTACTATGACGGCCAAGGGCGCGTCGTATCTCTCCATGTCTGAACGAACCTGATCTAGAAAGGCGTTGGCCCAAGTCTTGCGTGACTTCACTTCGACAATTGCACGGCCAATCTCTGCCTCGTTTTGCGAGAACTTGATGAGACCATCGGTCGCGTCAGAGCCTCCAACCATTTCGACCTTCACTCCAGGCACGCCGAAGAATGCTTCTTGTAGACTCTTGATGGAGAATACTTCTCCCTCCTCGCCTCTTATCGCAGGAACCTGAAAAGCGGTCATGACGGTCTGCATCGATCCCACGGTCTCTTTGAGTAGACCATGGATCTCGGCGACAGACTTTCCCTGGTCCTGCAAGAGTCTGACTTGGCCCATGACATCTTGCGACTGTTGAGCTACTATCTCACGGATGACTTCTCGCAACTGCGCTGCGTCGGATTGATTCTGTGTCTGCAGTTGACTGAAACGATCCACGATGTCCTTGATAACTTCCTTCTTGATTCCAGAGATGTCAGAGCTTATTTCGTTCATAGCTTGAGAGACGGCGACTGCAACGGGCGCTCCAACCTTGTACTGTCTGTCAATCGATCTGAACGTGGCAAGTGTGCAGTTCAGGCGGCCTTGGGAGTCAAGCTCGACTAACCATTCTTCATTCTCATGTTCCATATTGGATAAGACCGCTGCAGCCTGGTCTGACGTTTGCCGAAGCAATCCGCCACACGCAGCACATATCACTGGGTCGGTGGAACACGTGCATTCGGTCAGAGAGAGTATGGCCATCACGATTTCCCCTTGAGGAACTCCTGCCCCGCGGATGTGATGTGATATCGCACGGACAGCCCGACACGCTCGCGTGTTACGAGACCAAGTTCACTCATCCTGCTAAGAAGCCCAGATCTGACGGTAGATAGTTCGGACTCCTTGAGTTCAGGCTTCAGTTTCTTTAGCCCTTCTTGGACTTTCTCCGGATTTGTGGCCCCCGCTTTGATCGCTTCCAATACAGATTGCATAAGTCTGGCCTCCTCAGGTAGCTCCGCGCGGATCTGCTTGACGAGGAATTCTCGTTCTTTATCTGAGAGCGGCGAGTTGAGGTCTTCATTCTCGATGACAGGGTTCGCTAGCATAGCGAACTCCAGACCTGCCGATGTCAATCCAATTACATCGCGACCGTTATCGCCCTTGTGTATGTTCACGAACCTGAGCGCAGCGGGAGCGCCTTCCATCCGTTCCTTGGACACGTAACCTACGAAATGTGACTTGAATCGCGCTTTTGCTTTGAATTCATCGATGG
>Ga0315282_10007036_pt1 | contig 18620 bp, 9 predicted proteins | sample YL17G07_20_MG_FD_203693 | JGI IMG/M metagenome (GOLD analysis project Ga0315282, IMG submission 203693) | Sediment microbial communities from Yellowstone Lake, YNP, Wyoming, USA - YL17G07_20 | ecosystem: Environmental > Aquatic > Freshwater > Lake > Sediment | place: USA: Wyoming | collected...
GGCGGGCCTGCCGGCCCGCCACCGCCGCGCGCTCGCGCACCTCTATCTGATCGTCGCTTGCGGTCTGACCGCAGCCGCCTTGAGCACCCTCCATCTCGCATGGGCCGTGGTCGCCGCGTGCCTTACGGCCAACGCCGTCTGGAGTGCAGCGCTGCACCACGAGGGCGTCGACCGTGCCGCACCGCACCACGACGACGCCGACCAACGGCTGCGGTGGATGTACGACGCTGTGCTGAGACGGCTGCGGGCAGTCGACGTCAGGCGCCGGCCGCGACCGTGAACGCGGGAGGATAGCGGCGCTTCATCTTCTTGCGCCGCTGGTAGGTCTTCGCCAGCTCGATGAAGATGCCGACGTCGCGCTCCAAGTCGCTCTGCGTGCCGTCGAAGTAGAACGTGCGGATGGGGATGTCGTCGCAGTCGCGTTGTACGACCGGGTAGATGGCCTCGGTGACGATGCCGTTCATGCACGTGAAGGGGCTGATGTCGATGATGCCGTCGGCGCCCATCCGGTAGAGGTAGACCGTCTTACCCGTGCTCAGGACCATCTCCCCGAGGGAGCCCGTGTAGGGGAGATACGGCCAACTGTACTCGAGGACGTCGTGCACGTCGTGCGGCTCTTCGTAGCCCTGGAACTCTTCGGCGAAAGGCGCCAGCAGCGCGTGTTCGTCGGCGCGCTGCACCTTCGTGCGGATCCAGCGCCCCAAGTTCTCGGTCGACAGCCGGCGCCCCTCGGCCGCGAGGCGGCGCTTGTGCTCGTCGTCGACGTACCAGACCCATTCCGACACATCGGAGAGCCAGCACTCCCCGCCCTGCTCCTCGACCATCCTGATGAGGTCGGAGTTGGCGAAGGTGTTGAGGCGGCAGAAGATCTCGCCCACGATGCCGATGAGCGGCCGCTCGCGATCGTAGGCCGCGGGAACGGCGCGGAAGCGCTCGCGCGAGCGCGTGAGGGCCTCGACCATCGCCGCCAGTCGCTGCCGATGCGCAGCCGACCCCTCGATGGCCGCGACCACGTCGTCGAGGCTCTCCTGGTAGACCGCATCGGTTGAGCCCTTCTCGATCTCGTAGGGACGCGTCTTGAGCAGGAGCTTCATGAGGATGTCTTGGGCGACCACGGCGCGCCAGGCAGTGCGGATGAGGTCGGTGGAGTACTGGCCGATCGACGAGTACCCGTCGTTGGACGTGATCGTAACGACGGGCACTTCGGGGTAGCCCATGTCGTCGAGTGTGCGCCGGATGAGGTGCATGTACTGCCCGAAGCGGCAGGGCCCGTTGGCCGTCGGCATGAGGAAGGCGACGCCGTCGGGGCCGTGCTTCTCGAGCATGTTCAGATAGTCGCCGACGGTGATCTTCTGTGGATAGCACTCGTCGCCCGACGTGACCTTGGCGCCCAGCTCGCGCGTGCGTTCGCTCGAGTCGGGCACGACGCGACACTCGACGCCGACAGACCGCACCGCCGCCGCCAGCAGATAAGAGCCGCCGTAGGGCATCTGCGCGAGATAGAGCGTGCGGCCTTCGAGACCGAAGTCGCTGATCGCCTGCGCGACGCTGGTCTCGCTCGTCGGAGGTTTGCCGTTGGAACCCGTCACCGTGACTCCTTGAACATCGTAAGCTGGGTTGACGCGCGCGGCCCTTCGACCCCTGGGGTCAAACAGGGCTGCCGCTCATCTCCTCGGTGAGGGACGACCCGGAGCCGGCCGGGGCGCTGCGGCTGCCGCCGTTCGCGCCCTCGCCGTTCGCGCCCTCGCCGTTCGCGCCGTCGCCCCTCGAGCCGTCGCCGCCCGCAGGCGTCAACGGCCGCTCGGGCAGGCTCTGCGACCACCAGCGCAAGAAACCCTTGCTGTCGAGGTAGGCCTCGCAGCGCGTCATGGCGCCGGCGTCGTTCTGGTGCTCGTCGAACTGGAGGATGAGGAACGGTTTGCCGGAGGCCTCACGCACGTAGTGCTTGATGTACGAGTCGGGCCCGCACTTGAAGTTGGTGATGTAGATGATGTGTAGCCGTGGACGCTCCCCGACGAACTTCGCCGCTTGCAGGATCTTGCGGCCGTAGTTCCAGTACATGTTGGGCACCACGTCGCGCACGTCGATGCCCTGCAGAGGCAGGCAGTCGAGCGGTACGACGTTGACGCCGTAGAACGTGCGCAGTTTGCGCGGGATGTCCATGTTGATGCCCTTGTCGAACATGTTGTAGGGCCGGCCGACCAGGACGATGCCCAGCTCGCCGCTCTCCTCGAGCGCCACCAGCGCCTTGGTGCCGGCCTCGAGCAGCTCACGGCGGAAGGCGTTCTGCGCCGCAGCAGCCTTGTCGAGCGCCGCGCGCACCTGCTTCTGGCTCACGCCGAGTTCTTGCCGCAAGGTCGGGCCCATATCGCGCACCAGGCCGTCGATGCCGTCGCGGAAGCGCACCAACGGCGAGAGGATACGCTCCCGGTACGGCTCGATGCGCGGCGCGCAGCGCACGACGAACGGCAGCGTCTGCCCCCACGGGCAGGCGTGCGAGTTGACCTCGGGAAACTCGGTCTCTTCGTTGACCTGGTTGGGCACGAAGATGCGGTCGACGCCCGCCTCGATCAGCGCCTCGATGTGCCCGTGTACGACGCGGATCGGGAAGCACGGCTCGGCGACCGTGGCGTCGACACCCGTCTCGCGGATGGTGCGGTCGGTCTCTTGCGAGACGACCGGCCGCATGCCCAGCTCGGCGAAGAACGTCGCCCAGAACGGCAGGCGGTCGAAGGCGTACATGGCGCGCGGGATGCCCACGGTCTCGCGGGCACCCCGCGCGCGCTCGACGGCGCGCTCGTAGAAGCCCATGAGCGTCTCGTCGCGGAAGGCAATCAGGTCGTCGATCACCGGCGTCTTGTCGACCTTGGCGCGCTTGCGATACTTCTCGGAGCACTTGTCGCCCCAGTAGGTCTTCTCGCCCTCGATCGTGAACTGGCGGATGTCGCACTCGTTGCTGCAGCCCTTGCAGACAAAATCCTTGACGGTGTAGTCGACCTCGTCGAGGTCCCAACCACGGAACCTGGTGACTTCGTGCGTGCGCTGCATGCGCTCGCGCGCCAGCAGCGCCATGCCGATGGCGCCTATGACGCCGTTGTGCGGCGGCACGATGACCTCTTTGCCGAGGATCATCGAGAAGGCGGCCGCCACGGCGTCGTTGTAAGCCGTCCCGCCCTGGAAGAAGATGCAGTCGCCGACCCTGCGCTCGCGTACCACGCGGTTGAGATAGTTGTAGGCGATCGAGTACGAGAGCCCGGCGACCAGATCTTCCTTACGCGCGCCACGCTGCTGATAACCCATCACGTCGCGCTCCATGAACACGGTGCAGCGCTCGCCCAGCCGGATGGGCGCAGCGGACGAGAGCGCCAGCTCGGCGAACTCACCGATGATGTTGATAGCCAGCTTCTCGGCCTGCTCCTCGAGAAACGAGCCCGTGCCGGCGGCGCAGGCCTCGTTCATGGCGAAGTCGACGACGATGCCGTCTTGCAGCGAGATGAACTTGCTGTCTTGACCACCGATCTCGAAGATCGTGTCGACCTGCCGGCCGATCTGGGCGGCGATGTGGTTGGCGCCCGTCTTGTGGGCTGTGATCTCGTCGGTCACGAGGTCGGCGCCGCAAAGCTCACCGATGAGCTCGCGACCAGAGCCCGTCGTGCCCACGCCGAGCAAGCGGACGCGGTCACCGATCTTCTCACGGATCTCGGCCAAACCCTTGTTGACGACTTCGACTGGACGCGCATCGGTCTTCGTGTAGATGGCATGAATGACCTCGCCGCTGTCGTCGGTGACAACGAGGTTGGTCGAGACCGAACCCACGTCGATGCCCATATAGGCGTCGACTTTGGCGCCGTCCGCCGGCCATTCGTACGGCTTGGCCATGTCGCGCAGCAGCCGGACGTTCTCCATCGAGAGCGGTTCTTGCACGGGGAACTCGCTGGCCGGTAGCTCCCTGAGCGCGAACGTGGCCGGGCTCGTTGCGACCGACGCCTGTTCGGCCTCGAGCAACGCCGAGCCGACGGCGCCCATCCATGCGTAGAGATCGGGTATCAGCAGCTCACCGTCGTTCAGCTCGAACGCCTCGCGGACGGCCTGCACGGCGCCTTCGTTGGCCGCGACGCCGCCGATGAAGGCGACGGGGACCTCGATCTTCTTGCCCTTGGTGATGGTGCCCTTGAAGTTGCGGATGACCGCGTCGCAGAGTCCCTTCAGCACCTCGGGCGGCTGGTAGCCCTTCTGCTGCGCGTGGATCATGTCGGACTTGGCGAACACGCTGCAGCGCCCGGCGATGCTGGCCGCCTTGCCGGCGCCGAGGACGATGCCGCCGACGTCTTCGATGTCGTAGAGCAGGCGGCTGGCCTGCTGGTCCATGAACGAGCCCGTGCCGGCGGCGCAGTCGCCGTTGGTCTGGTAGTCGGCGATGCCCACGCGCCCGACCGTGCGACCGGTGTCGAGACGGATGAACTTGCTCGTCTCGCCGCCCATCTCGAACACGGTGACCACATCGGGATGCAGGCCCGCCATGCCCCGCGCGATGGCCTTGAACTCGTTCTCGAACGACGCGTTCAGCGCCTGCCCGACGAGCTTGCCGCCCGAGCCGGTCACGCGTACGCCCTTGACGGCTCCCTCGGGCAGCACGGCGAGGAGCTCGTCGAGGAGCTTCTGGGTGGCCTCGCTGGGACTACCCTTGATGCGCCGGTACCGGGTAGCCAAGACCGGCCGGTCACCGACCATGGCCGGACCCTGGGAAGGAAGATGGAAGAGACCGGGAGAGTCGGAGGCGAGTCGGTGGAAGAGGTCGGCCTCGGCGGCATCGCCCACGAGGGCGGCCTTGAGGCTGATACAGCCGATGTCTATGCCTAGGTGCGCCATACTCCGCTCGGGGGTTTACCTCCTACCGCGGCCGCCTGGACCGCCCTGAACAAACTGCTAAAGGTTAGTACGCACAGCCTTTCTCGGCAAGGACACATGTGTGCTATCGGCAAGCACGCACGCCGACTATCGCACAAGCACACACACCGACTCGCCCGCTTGTCTTGACGACCCCGTCGCGTAGCGGCCGCACCTCGAGAATGCCCGCGGCCGCAGTCGGCCGGCGCACAAAACAGACTATGTGACTCCTCATTCCGGGTCAACCGTTCGCCCGTCTCTCGACGAGGTTTGCCGAAGGCGCAGCGGCCGCCACGGCGGCCGTTGCCCGACCGGCCGGCAGGTTCCACCGCCCATCGCCACTCCGCCCGCGAGTCATGCCGCGATTGTCCGCCCGTACGGCGACTGCACGTCACCCGCCCGCCCCGTTCGTCATCTTCTCGCGGCCATCGCCGCAGCCTACGCTTGCGTCAGGAGGCGCCCAAGGCAACGGCGCCTGCGGGCGCGGTCGGCTGGCCGGCTTTGCCGGCCAGCCGACCGCGCCCCCCGACCAACGAACCTCAGGAGGTAAGGGTGGTGGACCAGCTCGAACCGCTCACCAACGAGCAGCGACGGCAGAACGTCGTGTTCCTGCTCGAGGCTTACAAGTCAGCCGGCCTCAAGCCGTACGACGTGCTCGACGCCGACGAGAGGCGGCGCTTCCTCGCGGGCGACGCCCGCGAGCAGCGCCGCCTCTTCTTCAGGCTCCTGTGCTTCGGCGCTCTCGCAGCGCAGCCGGCGCCCGAGCCGGTCGTCGTCGCCGACTGGCAGCGTATGCTGGCCGCCGGCCTGGTCGACGAGATCTACGGTGGGACGTTCGACGTGCGCCGCTTCGCCGTCTCCCCGCCGGTCACGCGCAGCGACAGCAAGGGCAAGGCGATCGACTTCGTGCGCCTCGCCGAACGTCGCGAGGCGTGGGCGGCGCTCCTGCCCGAACCGGCAGAGCCCCTCGAGGTCATCGACATCCTGCACACGGCTTCGGGCGGCGTGCTCAAGTCGCGCGCCTTCTGGGTGGTCCGCGAGATGCTTCGTCACGGGCTGTGGCAACCCAACGGTCTCGCGCGTCTGGCTTTCCTGCCCGACGGACGGGTACGCAAACGTGCGGCACGCATCGGCCTGATCGACCTTCCCGAGGGCGCCGACAAGCTCGACGACATGAAAGCCGTGTCGCAAGCGCTGCATGCCGCCGTCAGCCTGGCCGGCAACGGGGCACGCGACCAGTACGACCTGCCGATCTCGCTGGCCCCGGTCCGCTGCGAGGTGTGCGATACCGCACGGCTGGCCTCGTGCCCGATGCCGAGCTGTCGCCGCCGCACGGCCGTGCTCGCAGGCTGAGCCATGTCCGAGAGCCGGCGTGCCCGAGCGCGACTACGAGGGTTGGTGTGTGCGCGCCTGCGAGAGCGGCTGCGAGAGCGTCAGTGCGAGCGCACGTCGACGCGACCGGCCACGGTGAAGTGCCCCTCGGCCGTGTACTCGGGCGTGTCGAGCAGAGGCGCCACCTCGAGCCAACGCACTACGAAGCCCGGCGGCACGTCGAAGACGAGTGCGACCGACTGCGGCCGACCGCGTTGTGCCATGATGCCCCAGCCCGATCCGCCTTGCAGGTCGCTGGTCACGCTGGCGACCTCGTAAGAGAAGCCGCGGGCGTCGGCGACGCGGAAGAGCGAGTTGGCGACCTCGTGCCGCCCCTCAACCGCAGTCGTTATGGTGACCCTGAGCACGATGAAGACACCCTCGGCGCGCACCTGCGAGCCGCCGACCCGCACCGAGCCCACATCGCGGCGCGAATCGACGCAGACCTGCATGCCCTTGACCACCAATGGTGCTCCCATGGCAGCTTCGGCGATGCGATGCGGCCACGCGAGTGCGGCGATGACGGCCACCGCGACCAGCACGGCGGCGATCACGACGATGCCGCGATTGCGAAGATTCCTCATCGGCCTCCCGCGCGGCGGGGCGACGTACCCACGCCCTGTGGCGCCTCCCCGACTCCCGCACCGATTATAGCAGGGGCTTCGTGGGCAGCGGGGCCGATCGCGAGGGCCGCCGACCCTACCGGGGAGGATCGCAGACGCTGCACGGCGTGTAACCGCGAGCCTTGGCAACGCTCAGCCGGATAGCGATCTTGCTGTGGCCGAGATAGCGACAACCGTCGCGATGGTACTTGGTGCCGGTCTGCGTGATGTAGACGATCGGATCGCCGCTCGTGGCCCCCGTGGCGGCGGCCGCCAGGCCCGACGACCGGCCAGTCGAGGCGCCGCCCGTGAGCGCGCGGGCACGGCGCGAGAACGACCAGCGAACGGCGCCGCCGGGCGCGATCGTGACCGTGATATCGCCGTTGTTCCAGGTCGTGTACACGGTGGCGCCGCCTCGACGCAAGCGCGCGACCGTGCTCGACGACGGATGCCCGTAGGAGTTGGGGCCGACCTCGATGACGGCGAAGCGCGGCCGCACGTCGGCTAGGAACGACGCGCTCGTGGAAGAGCCCGACCCATGGTGCGCGACCTTGAGGAGGTAGACCGGCGGACCTCGGTAGCGCGCCGTGACCCCCACCTCGCCCGAGCCGGTGACGTCGCCCGTGAGCATGACACGGCGGCCGTTCAGGTCGAGCGCCAAGACGATGCTGTCGGCGTTGTAGTCGCCCGTGAGATGCGACGACGGGTTGAGGACGACGGCGCGCGCGACGCCGAACCTCAACACGGCGCCGGCGTAGTCGCGAGCGATCGGCGTGTGTTGCCGACGCAACTCGGCGACCAGCGATCGGTACGTCGCCGTCGTGCCGGCCTCGTCGATGATCGCGCGCTTCACGGGGAACGCGTCGACGACGGTGAGCAGGCCCCCGATGTGGTCGGCGTGCGGGTGCGTGACCACCAACTCGTCGATCGTGCGCACGCCGCGAGAGCGCAGGTCGGCGGCGACGCGGCCGCCGGCGGCCGCGTCGCCGCCGTCGACCAGCGCCGTGAACGCTCCGATCTGCAGCAAGATGGCGTCGCCTTCGCCCACGTCGAGGAAGGTGACGATCGCCTTGACGCCCCCGGTCGCGACGGGTCGCGCAGCGGTCTTGGCAGCGGTCTTGGAGGGAGCCGGCTTGGCGAAACTCTTCGAAAGAGCCGGCTTAGCCGGCTCGGCGCTGCGGCCATGCGTCGCCGGAGCGAGGCTCGTGGCGCTCGGGCTGGGCGGCTGCGAGGCAGCGCAGCCGCCCAGCCCGAGCGCCAAAGCCAGACCGAGTGCCCACGCTAGCACGGCGGCGCCGACGACGGAGACCCTGTGTCGCAACGCCTCGTGCCGGCGACCCCTAGAGCGCCACGGACGCCCTCGGGGCGACGCTCCTGAGCCTAGCAGCCGAGGCGCACGGACGATCATATGTTCAGGATAGCAGTGCTCTCGGACGGACGATACGCAGGTCACGTGTCGAGCCGACGCCCGTACACATGCGTGCGGTTCTTGCCCGACCGCTTGGCGACGTACAGCGCCTTGTCGGAGTTGGCGATCAGCTCCTCGGCCGTCGAGCCGTCGTCGGGGTAGCACGCTACTCCGATGCTCACGGTCACCTGCACGTCGGGGCGCTCGGGATAGCCTTCGAAGCGCTGCTCGGCCATCGCCAGTCGGATCGCCTCAGCAACGGCCTCACCCGTGCGCACCCCGGCTCGACCGTCGGCTCCAACGGCTTCACCCGTCCCCTGGCCGCCGCGACCGCCGTCGCCGACCGTCTCCCCCGTCCCCTCGCCGCCGCCGGCGTCGCGACCATCGCCGGCGACCGACCCGCGCAGACGCTCGGCGAGGCGTTCCGCCCCGCCTGTCGGGGTGTTGGGCAAGACCACGACGAACTCCTCGCCGCCGTAACGCGACACCAGGTCGACCTTGCGCCGCACGCCGCGCAGCAGGATCCGCGCGACCTCCTTGAGCAACTTGTCTCCCTGTGGGTGGCCGTAGGTGTCGTTGAAAGGCTTGAAGTCGTCGATGTCGATCATCAACACCGACAGTGGGGCGCCGTATCGTTGCGCCTTCGCCACCTCTTCCTCCAGCCGCTCCGCCAGGTAGCGGTGGTTGAAGAGGCCGGTCAGTCCGTCTGTGCGCGCCTGCAGCTCGAGCTGCTCGTGAAGTCGGCCCAGCTCGATGGTGCTGGCCGCCTTGCCGGCGAAGATCTCGATCTGGCGCACCGTCTCCTCGGTGGGGAGTCGACCGTCGACGGGGTCGTAGACCTCGAAGTAGCCCAGGACCTCGCCTTTGTCGGTCGCCAACGGGACGAGCAACGTGTCTTCACTGTGCCACTCGGCTTCTCGCACGCCGACGATGTCATACGGGGGGAAGTAGGCGTTCTCTTCGTCCGTCCATGCATGACGCCGGTGATCGACGAAGAACGAGGAAGAGATGCGCGTCGCATCGGCAGTAAGCCCCTGAAGGATCCGGGCGGGCACGAGGGGTCGCACGTACGGAGCTCCCGCACCCGACCCGATGCCGGCACCGGTGCTCGCGCGGAAGCTCTGGGTGTCGGCATCGTACAGGTAGACCGCCCAAAGGCGGAACCCCAGCGCCTCGTTGGCGACGCGATCCAGCAGACAGATCAGGTCGTCCACCTCGACCAGGCCGCGCAGCTGCGCCGAGAACTCGACGAGCGCGTTGAGACGCCGGTTGACCTTCGCGAGTTGCTCGCGCTCTGCTTGCTCGCGTGCGTTGGCGCGCGCCGTCTCGATCGCCGCTGCGGCCTGAGCCGCCATCGTCTCCGCCAACCGCACCTCGCTCTCGGCGTAGTGGCGTGCGTCACGCGTCTCGCCCAGATAGGCCAACCCGACGACCTCGCCTCGATAGAGCATCGGCGTGTAGAACGACGACGTCTCTCCCCGCCGCGACATGTCGGCCTTCGTGGTCTCGGGCAGACCGGGATCGGTGGCGTAGGTGATCACGGTGCGCTTCTCGCGGACGGCCTGCCCCATCGCGGCGATGTCGTCCAGGCGGTAGAAGCCTGTCCAGTCGCCGAAATCGCCCGGCTCGACGCCCTCGTTCACCACCACCTGGAGCGTCTCGGCGGCGGCATCGTAGTCGTAGATCTCGCACCAGTAAGCGCCCAGCGTCTCGAGCAGGGTGCGCGCGACCTCGCGCAGAACCGACTGCAGGTCGTGCGCCGTGGTCACAGCCTGCGCGATGCGCAAGAGCGCCTCGAGCTCGCGGTTGCGTTGCCGCGACTCCTCGAGCAGGCGCATGTTGTGGACCGCCGCCGCGGCCTGCGTGGCGATGGCCATGGCGATGCGTGCATCGTCCTCGGTGAAGACCCGCTCCCACCGTGACTCCGTCACGTCCATCAGGCCGACGATCCGGTTGTTGTGGACGAGAGGCACGGTCAACGATGACTGGTCGCCCCACTCCTCCATGTCGGCGCGGTTCTCGTCGGAAAGCGTCGGATCGCTGATGGTGGTGATCGTCGGCATGCGCTCGTCGACCGTCCGCCTGAGATCGGTCCAATCGTCGACGGGGTAGCGGACGCCCTTCCAATCTTTGGCCGGTTGCAGGCCTTCGATGTGGTAGAAGGCCACGATCTCCGCCTCGCGCTTGGCCGGATCGTAGTCGTAGATGTCGCACCAAGCCACGTCCATCGCGCGTGTCAGGCGTTCCGCGATGGTCGTCAGGGTCTCATCCAGCGTGCTCCCCGACGCGATCGCCGAAGCGGAGTCCAGCAGGAGCTTCAGCTCGCCGCTGCGTGCTTCGAGGCGCTCGTACACAAGCGCGTTGTAAAGAGCCAGCGCAGCCTGGTCGGCGATGGCGCGGGCCAGCTTCACCTCCGCCCGCGAGAAGACCCGCTCGCTGCGATGATCGCCCACCTCGGCGATACCGATGGTCCGCTCGCCGCGCACCAGCGGGAGCACGAGGAGCGTCTTGATGCCGTACTCCTTCATCAGGGCCGCCTCGGCGGGGTCGACGCGGGGGTCGGAGAACCTGGCCTGCACGACGACCTGCTTCTTGACGACGCGAGCCGTGGCGGGGTAGTCCGATAGGGCATACGCGCCGTCAACGGGGTAGGTGCGCGGCTCGAGCCTGTGACCGGCCAGGGTGGTGAGCGTCCCGGACCGCTCATCGTAGGTGCAGACGACCACGGCCGTCCCTCCCATCGCCGCCATGAGCTTGTCGCAGATCGCCTTGAGGGTCTCTTCCGGTTCGATATGGGCAAAGACGGTCTGCGCCACATCGGCGAGCACCGAGAACTCGCGGACGCGCTCGTCGACGGCCTCGTTGCCGGCGCCGTCGGCGAGCGCGTCTCGGAACCGTTCGATGTCGGCGCGCCGGTAGCGACGGTGGCGGCCGGCGGTACGATGTACCTCCACCGCGCCTGCAGCGCTCCACTCGCGCAGCGTATGGGCGGTGATGCCGAGCAGCCCGGCTGCTTGGCTCACCGTCAACCACTCGCCGTTTCTCGACGTGACGGGATCGAGCCCTTCTGTGCCCACGCCAGGCTTGTCGGCACGAGCGTGGAGAGCCTTGAATCTTGTAGGAAGTTGTGGCCGGGACTACGTGACCGTCACGGTGGTCCTGCACGGCGGCGCGACGTTGCCGGCACGGTCGGCGGCGATCAGCGTGATCGTGAACGTCCCGCGGCGCGGCGGTTTGTAGGAGACGGTGTGAGCGACGCCCGCCGTCTCCCACCCCGCGTCGATCGTCTTCAGCAGGTCGCCGGCCTTGTTCTTCACGAAGAAGCGGTCGCGCGTGTCGCGGGAGTACGGGTCCTTCACCGTGTAGCGGATCTTGACCCGAGAGCCGTACCGGACGGTGCGCGTCGCCGGTACGCTGGCAACGGGCACGTAACGGTCGAGGGTGACCTTCGCCGACGCGCTCACCTTGCCTAGAGCATTGGCGGCCGTGACCGTGAACGTGAACCGGCCGCTGCCGACCCGCAAGCCGGCGTCGTTGAGACCGTCCCAGACCGCCTTCTCCCGGCCCGCCGCCACGGGACCGAGCGCGATCGTGCGCACGACACCGGTGGGCCGCGACACGGTCACCGTGACCGTCGCGCTTCTCGTCAATGCGAACGTGAGGTCGCTGGTGTCGCGCGTGCCGTCGGCGTTCGGCGAGAAGTAGAGCGGCTTCGCCTTGGGAAAGCCCAAGGTGAGGTTGACGATGACGGTGCCCGAAGCGTTGCCGACGTTGCCGGCGGCGTCTTTCAGCGCGACTTTCGCCGCGTACGTTCCGTTCGGCGCCGGCACGAGGCCCGTGCTGCTCGTGACCCGGCCGTCCCACACGACTGTCCGTGAGCCCGCGGGGACGGCCGTCCATCCCTCGACGGTGCGCACGAGCCGCCCCGCCGAATCGTACAGTCGCACCCGAGCCGAGCCCGCCTCAGACGTCGTGTAGGCGATGGTCGCGCCGTCGTCGATGCCGTCTCCGTTCGGGCTCGCCACCGCCGTCGCGCCGACGCCGCTCACGACGGGGTCGACGGTGTCGACCGTCACGCCGATGGTCGCCGCGCGCGTCACGCCGTGGTCGTTCGACCCCGACATCACGAGCGTGTAGGCACCGTCGGGGACGCGACGACCGGTCTCGTCGCGCCCGTCCCACGTGGCCGCGATGGTCGTTCCCTCGCCGGCGAAGCTGCGCACCACGGCCCCCTGCGCATCCTTGATCCGAACCGTCCAGGCCGCGCGCTCGGAGAGCGTGCCTCCCATCTCGACGCTGTCACGTGAGGAGTCGCCGTCGGGGCTGAAAGCCATGAGGCTCGTCCAGGGCGCGTAGATCTTGGGCTCGCCGCGCTGCGCCACGGCAGCCCGGATCTCGGGAAGGAGGCCGTAGGCCGCGTTACCGGGACAGCTCGTGTAACCGGCTTGACGATGGCCGGCGATGACCGGGAAGGTGACCGTCTGGCCGGCGCGGAAGCGCTCTGTGGTGCCGCAGATCATCGTCGCCGTCCCCAGGGGGTCGACGTGGTTGAGGTCGAGCTTCCACGCGAGCAGCTTCTCGAGCGAGTAGACCGCCGCCCCGCTCGGCCGCACGGCGTCGTAGGTGCCCATGATCGAGACGCCGCACGAGTGTGTGTTGAAGCCCAGCACCTGTGCGCCGATCACGCCCTTCGTGACGCCGCCGTAACGACCCTCGTAGATCGTCCCGTACTTGTCGACCAGGAAGTTGTAGCCGATGTCCGACCAACCGCGGATCCTGGTGTGGTAGTAGTAGATGCCGCGCACGATCGCCGGTGACTCGGCCTGTGTGTAGCTGTTTCCGCCCGCGGTGTGGTGCACGAACACCATCCTCACGGTGGCGTACGACGGGCTCCCCGAGCGCAGCGACTCGTCGGCTCCCCACTGCGAGCGCATGACGATCGGCGGCCGCTGGGCGAGCGAGTAAGCCGCCGGTGTAGCGCACACGCCCGCGATCGTCGCCAGACCCGACTTCAGCGCGCCGACCACGCTGTCGGCGGTGTCGGCGTCGCCCTTCGTGTTGATGAACGAGAAGCGCACGCGCGAGACCTGTGCGGGTCGGTCACCGCCGGTGGCGACCGCGACCGTGTACTGCACGAAACGCGCGTCGCCGACCCACAGCGGTTCCGAGCACGTCGACGCGGCGTCGCCGACGCTGCCCGGCCGGCCTTCGGAACGGACGAAACCAACCGGCTGCCAGGCGCTCCACGTCGAGCCGTCGAGACTCCAGCGCAGGCGCACCGTCACGCGCCGGTCGTAGGGGACGGCGCTATCGAGAAGCACGGCGACCATGTTGAAGCGGAAACCGGCGTCGACCACGCCCGAGGCGCGAGCCGTATCGCCCGCGGCCGACACAGGCCCGCCGGCGTCAGCGGCTCGCTGCCCGACGACCGCGGCCGACGGTGGACCCGCCGAACGTGGCGACGCTGCGGGTATGGGCTCGGGGGCGGCCGCCCCCGAGCCGACCGCCCGCAGCGTGCAGGCGACGGTCACGAGCTTGGCCTTGGTCGGCGGTGTGGTCATCCACGTCGAGACGGCAGCGCTCACCCTCGGCGCCGTCCAGACCAGGCCGAGCAGACAGGCGACGCCCAGGGCGGCGATGGCGAACGGGCGGGCGGGCGGCGTAGCGGCGCGAGCGCGCGGCGTAGCGGCGCGAGCGGGCGGCGTAGCGGCGCGAGCGGGCGGCGTAGCGGCGCGAGCGGGCGGCGTAGCGGCGCGAGCGGGCGGCGTAGCGGCGCGAGCGGGCGGACGCCGTAGTGTGAGCCGAGTGCCGCCGCGGCGGCCGCGAGATCGAGACGCCCGCATCGCGCTACTCCTGGAGCGTCACGGTCACGCGCAAGGCCGTCGTTGAAAGCTGCGTCTGCCGCACGGTCGCCTGCGGCCGGGCAGTCCTGTCGGCCAGCAGAAGCCGCAAGACCACCAGGGCGTCGTCGGGCGGGAAGAAGAGGCCGGCGCGTACGATAGGCCCCTCGCCGTTCGCCGGCTTCAGCGCGGTCGGCAGAGGCACGATGTCGGACAGGTCGATGGTGAGCACTCCCGGGGCCGACTCGAGGCGGACACGCTGCTTGAGGCCCGCGTGCTGAAGAGCGACGAACAGCTCGAGCCCGTTCGCCCCGGGCAGCAGTCTCCATGAGGCGAGCTGTTGCAAGCCACCATACGAGTCGTCGTACCTGGGAATCACGGTCGGCCTCGCCGTGGGCGTGCCCGTGACCACAGGTGTCGCCGGCACAGGAGAGCCGCTCGCCGGCGTCGTGGCGGCGGAGGGCGATGTCGGCTGCGAAGTGCCGGCACCAGCGCTGCCGCCGCACCCGGCGAGCAGCACCACAACCCCGACAGCGACCGCTGTAGACGGTCTCAGAAACACGCGGAGATCGACCAGGTTCAGGCTCACCCTCTCCTATTCGACACCGTGTGCATAATCCTTAGCCCTTTTGCGCGCCAGTGCAAACCCCCAAGGCGACGCCCCAACAGGGAGACACGCACGTCGACCGGCGCAGCGGCACAGCGCGCCCGCCGGTCGCACACGGCAGGCGGAGCGACGGCATCCGCACAAGCGGTCACACGCCGCGACGGGGGCCGGCGCCCTCCCGGGCGCCGGCCCCCGTCGCACACCGTCTCGCCGGCCGTGCGCGAGTCAGGCTGCTACTCGGGCTTGGGCGGATGCATGCAGGACCACACCGGCTCGTACACGCGCTCGACCTCGGCCGCGTACCGGTCGAGGTCGTTGCGCAGCTCGGTGAGCATGACCTCGGCGCCCGGATGCGTGGGATGCGCGCCCGTCTTGGCGACGATCTCGCGCGAATGGTGCGGGTTGTCGATCAGCATGCACGGCATGAGCAGGTTGTGGTTGAAGGGCTGCCGGCGACGAATCTCCTGGAAGAACGGCGACCCGAAGGCCTCTTTCAGCGACACGTCCTTGATGTTGTCGGTGGCGAAGTGGGCGAAGATGCAGGGCTCGACCCAGCCCTCGTTGTTGATGTGGATGTAGTGCTTGCCGGCGATGCAGCCCTTCACCCACGGCGCATCGCCCCAGAAGTCGATGGGGAACATCGCCTTGGTGCTGCGGATGCGGTCGATGCCCTTGCGGAACTCGTTGCGCTCGGCGGGCGTCAGCATGAGGCTGGTGTCGGGGTCGCGGCCGACCGGCATGTAGAGGAAGTGCCAGCCGATCGAGGCCCCCCTCGTCACCAGCGGGTCGACGAACGCGTCGTTGATCAGCATCCGCCAGTTGCGCTTCGTCACGGTGGCCGAGTAGCCGAAGAGCACCCCGGCGTCGTGGAGCTTGTCCATCGTCTCGACGATCTGCCGGTAGACGCCGCGGCCACGGCGTTCGTCGGTCATGTGCTCGTCGCCCTCGATGCTCAGCATGGGCGCGACGTTGCCGATCTTCGCCATCCGCGCGATCTTGTCGTCATCGAGCAGCGTGCCGTTGGTGTAGATCTGGAAGAAGGCGTCCGGGTTGGCACCGCAGAAGTCGAACAGGTCCTCGCGCACGAAGGGCTCGCCGCCCAAGATGGTGAAGAGGTACACCCCCATGTCGTTGGCCTGGTCGACGATGCTCTGCAGCAGCTCGGTTGTCATGTCGCTGTCGGGCGAGTACTCGGCCGCGTAGCAGCCCTCGCAGGTGAGGTTGCAGCGCATGGTCGGGCTCACCAGGATCGTGAAGGGCGTCGGGATGCCCTCGCGCCTGGTGAAGTCCTGCCGCTTCTGCGAGCCGCGAAGAAGGGCGTTGAAGACGAATGAATTGATGAAGCCGTCGCGGCACGCGCGGTTGAGGTCGAGGACGTGGCGCGCGATGTTGAGGGCGGGATGGTCGGCCTCGACCTTCTCCCGCACGAAGCGCACCTCGCCCTTGTGGTTGTCGGGCGTGATCTTCTCGGCCAGCTCGAAGGCGCGCACGATGTTCTTCTTGTTGTTGCTCGCCGCAAGCTTGAGCATCTCTTTGACCAGGCCCCTCTGGACGGCGCCGTAGAGGCCATCGGTACGGCCCATGGTGGACTCCTCTCACTCGATGCCTCGCGCCGGATCGAGTTGCGTCGCTCCCGTGAGGACGACCGGGAGAATGGACCCGACACCCTCCGCGCTGCCACCGGTCGACCGGTCGCGCTGCCCTACCGCCGCCCATTCTACCACCCCCTCGGCTCTGCCGGCCTCGGGGCCAAGCAGCCTCCGTTCGTCAACCGCTGCTGCAGCCCACGGCGGGCAAGCGTCGCCTGACCCGGCAACCCGTGTTGGCCCAGCATCGCGAAAGATTCCTCGCCCGCATACCGTTGTATGCGGTAGAGGAGGCTTTCGCCCCTCAGGTCACAACGCGTGAGAGGAGGCAGGATGAGACTGCGCATCGCGGCCGCCCTGCTGTGGCTGGCGACGCTCCTGCTTGCGGCGGGCGCCGCCTCAAAGTGGCACTGACACTCATGCGCTGAGAGGCGCGACCCGTGGAAGGCCCGGCGGGACCAGACCATCCACGGGTCGCACGGGCCGTGGACAGGCGACTCTCGCGACCCGTATCGCCGCATGCTGCGCGACCAATCCCGCGCAGGCGCAGTGGGCACCTGCCTCACACGCCTCTGCACACGCGCGGGGAAGACGTGCCGCACCGTGCCGCACGCGGTCCTGCACGCCCACGCCGCGGATTGCGCACGTAGCCGCTCAGGCTACACCTTTGCGCACATCCGTCTCATTCCCACACCTTCCGATGTCGATACTGCCGAGTGACGAAAGGGCAAACCTGCTGTGAGGCAGGGACGCAAAGCCAGAGGTCTTGGGCCGATCCCAAGATAGCTCGGCCGCCGAACCGCCGCGATCTCTCCCTCACAGCCTCCTATCACGGGCGCCTTTCGCTAAGACAGGTGCCCGCTCGGCGGACCAGGATTGCCGGGCGGGCAGGGGAGCACTGGTGTGGAGGCACGGACGATGAAAGCACGCACGCTTGCCGCGCTCGCGGCGACACTCGTTCTGACGCTCGCGCTCGCATCACCGGCGCTTGCGAACGCGGCCGACCCCTCGGCGACGATCGATCCCGGCGTGACTGCCGCCCTCGCCCTCGCCGGCTCGGATCCCGTGCCCGTCATCGTCTATGCCCCCGGCCACGTCGCCGACCTGCTGCAGGTGCTGCCGACCGACGAGGCGACGGTCGAGCCGCTGGCGATCGTCAAGGGCGCCGCAATCGAGTTGACGGCCGACCAGGTCGATGCCGTGGCACACCTGCCGTACGTCCGCGCGATCGTCTCAGACGAACCCGTGGTGGGCGCCGACTACGCCAGCACCATGGACATCACGAACCTCTCGATCGGCCTGGCGGAGCTGCCCGCACCCTGGCAGGGTGGCCCGACCGGAGCCGGTGTCACCGTGGCCGTCATCGACAGCGGCATCGCCGACCATCCCGACCTCGGCGGCAAGCGCACGTCGCGCCTGCTCGCCTTCGTCGACTTCACCAAAGGCAAGAAGAACCCCTACGACGACGCCGGGCACGGCACCTTCGTCGCCGGCCTGATCGCCGGCGACGGCACGGCATCGCTGCCGACCGAGCAGGGCGGGATGTCCACCCAGCAGTTCCGCGGAGTGGCCCCCGCCGCCGATATCGTGGCGCTCAAGGCGCTCGACAAGTTCGGCAACGGCAAGGCTTCCGACGTCATCGCCGCCATCCAGTGGGCGATCGACCACAAGAGCGAGTACAACATCCGCGTGCTCAATATCTCCGTTGGCGGCGACATCCCCGGCCCGACGACCGACGACCCCATGGCGAAGGCCGTCGAGGCGGCCTGGAAGGCCGGCATCGTCGTCGTGTGCGCGGCCGGCAACGAGGGCGGGTTCGGCCAGGGCGGCGTGCTGAGCCCCGGCAACGACCCGTACGTCGTCACCGTGGGCGCGCTCGATACGAAACAGACCGCCACCACGAACGACGACACCGTCTGCACCTACAGCTCACAGGGCCCGACGCTCTTCGACGAGTTCGCCAAACCCGACCTCGTGGCGCCCGGCAATCGCCTCGTCTCGCTGCGCGTGCCGGCAAGCTTCATCGACCGCACCTGGCCGGAGAACCGCATCCCCGTGAGCAGCTACGTCGCGCAGGCGCCCGCATGGGTGCATCCGGCCTACTTCAAGCTCTCGGGCACCAGCACGGCCGCTCCCGTCGTCGCCGGTGTCGCAGCCCTTCTCATCCAGCAGGACCCGAGCCTCACGCCTGACGACGTCAAGGCTCGCCTCATGGCCGGCGCCACCCCGCTCCCCGGTGCGGCGCCTTTGGCCGAGGGCGCCGGCGCGGTCGATGTCCCCGCCGCTTTGGCCTCGAACCTCCATAGCGACGGCTACGAC
>Ga0315282_10007037_pt1 | contig 18619 bp, 11 predicted proteins | sample YL17G07_20_MG_FD_203693 | JGI IMG/M metagenome (GOLD analysis project Ga0315282, IMG submission 203693) | Sediment microbial communities from Yellowstone Lake, YNP, Wyoming, USA - YL17G07_20 | ecosystem: Environmental > Aquatic > Freshwater > Lake > Sediment | place: USA: Wyoming | collected...
TAGACGTTACGGCCCCAACGGGGCCTTCCAAGACGTGAATAGGCCCGCTCGGGCGGGCCTTCCTCAAGCCACCCGCTATGCGGGTGGTTGATGACTCCGCGGGATTCCATGGCCGGTGAACATCACAGAACACGCTTCCACAGCATCCATCCTGCTAACCCCTGAGCCCGTCACGCTGTCGCTGCTGGCCCTGTGCGAGTTGGAGCGGCTCACGATTCTATCGGCAAATCCAGCATCAATGCCCGGACGTGCCGCATCGGCGGGGAGCCGTAGGACAGCAGTTGGTCGTGGTAGGCCTTGAGGTTGAACTTGTCACCAAGCTTGCTTTCCATCTCGCGGCGAAGCGCGACGTGCTCGAGGTACCCGACGAAATACGTCGACAACTGGGCGCTGGACTGCTGGGCCCGCGTCCACTTGCCCGCGGCCTCGCGCTCTTCCTGGAAGGTGTCCTCGATCATCAGTTCCATGGCCTGCTCGCGGGACATGCCGTCGACGTGGGCGGCCTGGTCGAGGATCGCGTTGGCGATGGCGCGGAGCAGCCATTTCAGCACGACGAGCTTCATCAGCGCGTCGTCGCCGTAGGCGCCGCGCTCGACCATCATGCCCTCGGTGTACACGGCCCAGCCCTCGACGAACGTGCCGGACGAGAGCATGGCCCGCAGCGTCGAGGGGTATCGGCTGGAGTGGGTGATCTGGAGGTAGTGGCCGGGCATGGCCTCGTGGACGGTCAGGTTTTCCAGCGAGCGGGTGTTGTACTCGCGGAGCAGGGAGCGGACCTGTTCGGCCGACCAATCGGCAGGCGGCGGGGCGATGGCGTAGAACGAGCCCTGCCCGACGTCCAGCGGTCCCGGCGAGTCGCAGTAGGCGAGCGTCTGGCCGCGGCGGAACTCGGGCATCTCGATGACCTTTACCGGGTCCGGCTGGACCGTCACGATGCCGGCTGACCGCACGAATTCCGTCAGCCGGTCGAGCTGCGCCTGTGCGATCTGGACGATCCGCGTGATGTCGGGCGTCTGGCGGCAGGCCATCTCCAGGCACGCGCGGATGATCGCCTGGCGGTACGCTTTGGACGGCTTGGCGGGGTGCCTGGTGTGGGGGTGTTCGCGCCGGTAGACTTCGGCGGCAAGGTCGTACATCTCCCGGCGGACGCGGAGCAGGTGGTCCTCGGCGAGCTTGCGGATTTCCGCCCGCGTCAGCTTGCTGGAAAGGGCGAATGATAGCTTGCGGTCGAATAGTTCCGCCCCGATCCGCCAGTCGCCGGCCGCGTTCGGCAGGACTTTGCCCTCAAGCCACTTCTGGTGGTCCTCGACGGCCTGGCGGGCGACGGCGATAGCCTGCTGCATCCGCCGCCGCTGGGCCTGGGCGAGCGAGGCCACGTGCGGGCGGATCATGTTCTCGATGAGGCTCGTCACGCCGGGGTTCTGTTTTACGGCCGTCTCGGTGTGTATCTTGGTCGCGCGGGGTATGTCGATTGCGGCGCGGCCTTGGGCGAGCATTCGCGGGATCTGCTCCATTCGGGCGGCGGCGTTGGCGAGTCGCTGGGCCAGCGGGGCGAAGTCGCGGGCGACCAGGCCGTAGACGGCGTTGCCCGCAAGGGCCGTGTAGGCCATCGGGTTCCAGGACCACTCTCGCAGCTCTTCGATGTGCCATATCTCCGATTGCAGCCGATGTTCGAGCATGGCCGCGTCGATTTGGTTGGCCCGCGAGAGTTGCCGCCGCGGGATGGCCGCAAGATCGTCCAGCACGGCCCGGCAGAACGCGGCTTTGCCACGCCGCGCCTCGGGCGAGACCTGGTCGAGCACGGCGTCGTGGCGGTGATCGCCCAGGTGCGTGGCGCCGACCGGCGAGAAGGCCGTCACCTCGTCGACGTAGCGCGCGGCGAGTTGCTCGAAGCGGGTGTCAAGTGCAGTGGCGGCGGGTTCGGTATTATTGGCCAAAGGTTGACTCCTAAATGCTTTGCAGAAGCACCAAATAACAAGCATCAAGATTCAAACAAGAACCAATTACCAAATCCCCAAATCCCAAACAAGCGCGCTCCGCTCGGCGCCTTTGACTTGGCGATTCTTCCCAGGGATTGCTATCCCTGGGCTTCAGGACCTTGGGAGATTCTTCGTTTGGTGCTTGGCACTTGGAGTTTGGTCCTTGTTTGTTATTTGGCGTTTGTTATTTGGCGTTTGTTATTTGGTGCTTGTTATTTGGTGCTTGTTTGCCGCACTCGCGTCGGCCGTCCGGGCTGTCGCCTACTTCTTCCCATGCAGGTGGCATCTCACTTGCCGGCCGGCGCCGAGGTCGGTCACGGGCGGATAGGTTTCCTTGCATATCGGCATGGCGTGCCTGCATCGCGGGTGGAAGTGGCAGCCGGGCGGGGGCTTGCTTGGCGAGGGCACGTCGCCCTCCAGGCGGATGCGTTCTCGCCCGGCCTTTTTGTACATTTCCGGCACGGCCGAGAGAAGGGCCTCGGTGTACGGGTGCAGCGGCTCGTCGAAGAGCCGTTCGGCGGGGGCCTGCTCGACTATGCGTCCGAGGTACATGACGGCGACCTCGTCGGAGAGGTACTCGACGACGCTGAGGTTGTGCGTGATGAACATGTAGGTGAGCCACTGGCTGGGGTTTCGCCTTTGGAGCTTTCTGAGCAGGTTGAGGATCTGTGCCTGGATGGAGGCGTCCAGTGCGCTGGTCGGCTCGTCGAGGACGATGAATTGCGGCTGGACCGCCAGAGCCCGCGCGATGCCGATCCGCTGGCGCTGTCCGCCGGAGAACTCATGCGGGTAGGAGGTCATGGCGTTTTGTTCGAGCCCGACCTCGGCCAGCAGGGCCTTGATGCGATCGAGCCTATCGGCCCGGCCGGCGCCGACGCGGTGGACCTTCATGCCCTCCTCGATGATGTCCTGCACGAGCATTCTGGGGTTGAGCGACGAGTAGGGGTCCTGGAAGACGATCTGTGCGCTGCGGCGGAATTGCAGGAGCGAGCGTTCGTCGAGGTTCATGGTGTCCTGCCCGCCGAACCATATGCTTCCGGCGCTGGGCGGCAGCAGGCGGATGAGCGTTTTGCCGAGTGTGGTCTTGCCGCAGCCGCTTTCGCCGACCAGTGCGACGGTCTGCCCGCGGCGGATGGTCATATCCACGCCGTCGACGGCCCGGACGTGCCCGACGACCCGCTGGAGTATTCCCTTGCGGATCGGGAAGTGCATGCTCAGGCCGCGGATGTCGATCAGCGTGCCGTCGTCCGGCTTGTGGGCGGTCTCGGCGGCGGCCTGGTCGGCGGGCGCGGTCCAGACTTCCGGCCTGGACGCCCCGTCGTAGAGGTGGCAGGCGACGAGGTGGTCCGGCTCGATGGCCGTCAGGGCCGGCTTGTCAAACCAGCAGGGCCCGAATGCTCGCGGGCAGCGGTCGCAGAACCGGCAGCCCGGCGGGTAGTCCTCGGGGCTGGGGACCATTCCGCGGATGGTGTCGAGCTGCTGTCCGCGGCGGTCGCGGCTGGGCCGGCACTTAAGGAGCCGCTCGGTGTACGGGTGCAGCGGGTGGGCGAAGATCGCCTCGGCCGGGGCGGTCTCGACGATCTTGCCGGCGTACATGACCGCCACCCTGCTGGCCATCTTGGCGATTACCGCCAGGTCGTGAGTGATGAACAGGATCGACATGCCGAGCTTTGCCTGGAGGTCGCGCAGCAGGTCGAGGATCTTGGCCTCGACGGTCACGTCCAGGGCGGTGGACGGCTCGTCGGCGATCAGCAGTTCGGGCCGGCTCGTCATCGCCATGGCGATCATCACTCGCTGCCTCATGCCGCCTGAAAGCTGGTGGGGGTACTCGCCGAGCCGGCGCTGCGGTTCGGGCATCTCCACCAGCCGAAGCGCCTCGACGGCCTGGTCGATGCGTTCGCGGCGGGACAGGTATCGCACGGTGCCGTCGGGGCCGCCCTGGCGGATCGACTTTCCTATGGCCTCCAGCAACTGCGTGCGGACGCTCAGCACGGGGTTGAGGCTCGTCATGGGCTCCTGGAAGATCATGGAGATGTGCCGCCCGCGCATGTACCGCCTGCTGGCGGGGGGCATCTTGAGCAGGTCCTTGCCCTTGAAGAGGACCTCGCCGCCCGCCGCCCGCGCCGCCGTCGGCAGCAGTTGCATCACCGACAGCGCCGTCAGCGACTTGCCGCACCCGCTCTCGCCGACGAGACCCAGCGTCTGCCCGGCCTCGATGGTGAACGACACGTCGTCGACGACCTTCCGGGGGCTCTGCGGCGAGCCGAAATAGGTCTTGAGGTTGTTGACCTGCAACAGCGTCATCATCGGTCTCCCGCTCCGCGAACGCGAAGCGACGGGTCGAGCGCGTCGCGCAGGGCGTCGGAGAAGAGGTTGGCCGGCAGCACGAGGGCCAGCATCGCCGCGAACGAGGCCGCGAGGTTCCACCACACCATCGGGTCTCGCCCCAGTTCGTTGCGGGCCCCGTTGATCATCGTGCCCCAACTGTACGTGTCGGGCCCGACGCCGATGCCGATGTAGCTCAGCATCGCCTCGGACAGCACCTGCCCGCTGAAGCGCAGCACGATGCTGATGAGCACCAGGTGCATCACGTTGGGCACGATGTGCCTGGCCAGTATGACGTACTTCGACACGCCCAGGGCGGTTGCGGCCTGGACGTACTCGCGCTCGCGCAGCTTGAGCGTCTCGCCGCGAAGAAGCCGGCACAGGCCCACCCAGCCGGTTATGCCCATCACAATGCACAACTGGACGATCCCCTTGCCGAAGATCAGCATGAAGCACGCGATCAGCAGCACCGATGGGATGCAGCTCAGCGTGGTGTAGAAGTACGTGATGACGTCGTCGACCCAACCGCCGAAGAAGCCGGCGACCACGCCGAAGAGTATGGCGAACGGCACGGCTATGATGGTGGTCAGCCCGCCGATGATCAGGGCCGTCCGCACGCCCTTGAGGGTGACGTAGAGGACGTCGTTGCCGGTCTGGTCGGTGCCCAGCAGGTGCTTGCCCGGACGCAGGAGCGGCTTGTAGACGCGCTGCTTGAGTGGCACGCCGTCCACGAGGACGGGCACGCCGTTGACGAGCTTCTCGACGGTCTCCTTGGCCACCAGCGTGTCGGCCAGCGGGGCGGAATAGGTCTTTTCGAGCTTGTCCTTATTCGGGTCCTGAATCTCAAGCGTCCAGCAAATGCGGTCGAGGACCGACAGCGGGTCACTCATGGCCGGCTGGGCGTTGGGGGCGTTGCCGGCGGGGCGCTCGACGTCGGACCAGGACACGCTGTCCATCAGGCCCACGACCAGGAAGACCAGGACCACGGCCAGCGAGGCCATCGCCATCTTGTCGCGGCGGACCTGCCGCCAGGCGCTGGTCCACAGCACGCTCCGCCGGGCATAGAGCACGAAGCCGGCGAGCCCCAGGACAACCCCGGCCGCCCCCGCGTTGGTCCCAAACGGAAAACGCTTGCCGATGTTCGTGATGAAGTTCAACCCGGAAAGATACACGTAGCCCTTGTATATCCCGTAGCCCAGACATATCAGGACCTCCAGCGTGACCAGGATGGCGGCGACGTCCTTTAGCGAGGGCTGGCCCTGGAGGCTCTGAGAGCCGCCCGAGCCGAGCGTGATCCGCGGGTCGACCAGGGTGTAGCTTACGTCCGTCATCAGCAGGCCGATGATGTACAGCACCGCGCCGATGAAAGTCATGGTTCGTATGACGGCGAAGTCCTGGGCGTTGATGGCGTTTATGGTCATGTTGCCAAGCCCGGGAATCCCGAAGAACGATTCCATGAGCATGGAGCCCATGAACAGGAACGGTATGGACATGACCGCGCCGGTGAGGATGGGGATCGAGGCGTTCTTGAGCACGTGCCGGAACATCACCGCGCTCTCGCCGAGGCCCTTGGCCCGCGCGGTGCGGACGTAATCCTTGTTGGTCTCCTCGACCATCACGGTCCGGCCGAAACGCACGCTCCCGCCGATCCCCCCCACCACGCCGATGAGCACCGGCAGGAAGACGAACTTGACGGTGTTTCCCCCCCAGTCGAAGCCGGAGATGGGAAACAGCTTGAGCCACTGCGCGAAGACGAACTGCCCGCCGATGATGTAGAACAGGCCCGAGACCGACATCGACAGCACGCACAGCACCGTTGCGCCGCGGTCGAGGTATGTCCCGCGGAGGAACGCGACGATGAGCGACAAGGTTATCTCGACCAGCAGGCCCAGCACGAACGTCGGCACGCCGATGGCCAGGCTGGGCATCATCCGCCGGCGGATTTCACCGGCGATGTCGCGATCGGTGGCGTCGGACCGCCCAAGCTCGAAGACCAGCACGCGGGCGCACTTCTGGTAGAGCAGCGTCTGCGTGAACATGTCGGCGCCCTTGGCGTCCTTGTTGTAGACCAGGGGAAGGTCGTAGCCGCGCTTCTGTATCCACCTCTTGATGGAGACGGCGTCGGCCTTCATGCCCAGCGCCCGGTGGGCCATGTCGCGGGGCGAGTTGGCGACGAAGAACATGGCGAACGTGAGCAACACGATCCCCAGGACGGTGGGCACGGCGTAGAGAAGTCGGCGGATGAGGTAGGCAATCATCGTGTCACCTCTCCCGCATGTGCCGCCTGGTCGCCAGGGCCGCGGGCAGCGCCAGGGCCGCCAGGACCACCATCAAAATCGCCACCGGCCAGTAGTTCGGGACGTTGTGCTTGGCGCGGTAGGCCGTCCGCGTGGGGACGTCTATCCGCAGGTACTTCATGGTGTTGCTCGCCAGCGGGTAGGGGTACATGTTGTGCAGCCATGAATGCGTGAGGGTCAACGTCACGCCGTGCGTCTCGAAGACGGCCGGGGCGTCCTTGCACAATATGCGGAGCATCTCCCGGAGGATCGCCTTCCGCTCGGGGGTGTTGTCCATGCGACTCATCTGGCGGTAGAGCTCGTTGAATCGCGGATTGTCATAGCGGCCCTGGTTCTGCATTTCCGGCGTGGGCACCTCGGGCATGTAGAACAGGATCAGAAACGTCTCCGGATCCGGGTAGTCCGCCATCCAGCCGAGACGGACGAACTGGAAACTGCCTTTGAGGATCTTGTCAAAGAACCGGGTCGTGTCGCAGTCCTCCGTTTTCAGTCGGACGTTGATCCGCCCGAGCTGCTTATCCAGCAGGTTCAACTGGCTGCGCTGCTCGGGCGTCGGGGTCGCCATGAGGTACTTGATCTCCAGGGGAAGTCCGTCGGGCCCGTAGCCGCCGGGATAACCCGCCGCGGCAAGCAGCTTCCGGGCCTCCTCGATCGACCGGCGGACAGGGGCGTTGCGCTGCTTGTCCCAGCGGAAAACGTACGGGTTTATGCCGGCCTCGCCTGGTTCGTGCCCGAAGACGCCCGGCGGGATCGCGTTCTGGGCCTGCGTGCCCATGCCGTTGCTGAAGATGTCGAGCTTTTCCTGGGCGTCAATGGCGATGCTGATCGCCTGGCGAAGCTTCTGCTTCTTCTCGTCCAGGCCGCCCACGACCGGGTCTCTCATGTTGAACGCGTAGTACCCCAGAGAGGCGAGGTTCGCCGTTATCATGTCTATGCCGCGAGCCCGCATGTCGTCCGTGATGGACAGGTCGCCCTTGGAGCTCAGCGACACGGCCTGGTCGAACGCTTCGCTCTGAACGCTCGATTGCTCGTAGTAGCCCTGCATGAACTTGTTCCATCGCGGGATCGACTCCCTCTCCATGCGGAAGACGACGCGGTCGATGAACGGCACCTTCTTGCCGCAGTCATCGAGCATGCCGGCGTTCTTCATCAGCTTGTAGTACTCGACGGCCTCCGGGTCGGCGCCGGGCGCCGGGGGGGAAAGCGACGGGTAGCGTTCCTCGCGGAAGTTGGGGTTTCGGGCGAGCACCACCTGGTTGGTCGGGTCGTAGCTTTTCAGCACGTACGGCCCCGTGCCGACAGGGTTGAAGTCGAGCGTTATGTTCCGCGTGATAAGCCCCGGCTGGTTGTAGAACTCCACCGCTTCCGGCGGAACCGGCGAGAAGAACTGGAACTCCATCCAGTAGAGTATCTGCGGGTACGGGTGGAGAAGGACCATCTCGAAGGCGTACTTGTCCACTTCGCGGATGAACGGGATTCCCTCAGCCGCCTTGGCGTAGTCCAGGACCATGGGGTTGAACTGCTCGTCCTGCTCCTGGTTGTAAAGCAGCCCGGCCTTGTCGGCCCGGACCTTGCGCTGGGCTTCCAGGAGTTCCTTGAGCTTGTCGACGTAGTCCTGGTAGCCCAGGAGGTTCGCGGCGAACGCCCCGTGGGCGGGACACTCCATCCGCAGGTCGCACAGCCGCCGGACGCCATACACTAAGTCGGCGGCCACCATCTCGCGAGTGGCGGTCTTCTTGAAGTCCGCGACGCCTCTTATGCCCCGCAGGTCGTCTTCCGTCAGGCGGCGGTTGGCCTCCACGAAGCACGGGTGGTTCTGGTAGATCACGCCGCGGCGCAGGCGGATGGTGTAGACCGTCGCGTCGACCGTCTTGCCCTTGTACTGCACCTTTCGCCGCTCGGGGTGGGGCACCTCGACAGCCAGCAGCGGATCGAGCTTGTAAGGGCGGTCGACGTAGTTGTACTGGAACGGCGTCTCGGCGATGTTCGCCAGGACGGCGCTGTCCCCCCCGTACACCCTGGCCGGGTCCAGGTGGCCGATCTCTTCGGTGATCGAGGTGTAGTAGACGTTGGCGTTGGCGTCCTTGTCGGGGTAGGGGGAGTCGTTGCATGCGGCCGGCAGAATCGCCAGTGCCAGCACGGCGGCGCGAAGGGGCGCGACGCCGGGTCGGCGCCGCCGGCTGGGACTCGTCGCGGGCGGGCAGGACGCCGCACGGCCCAGGGGAGATTTCAAGCGGTAGGATGTCTTGAAACTCACGCTCATCTCCTGCAACTCATTGGCGGCGGCGCGCCTGCACTCCCGCTCCGCCGGCCCGCTCATCCGGCTGCATCGTATCATCCGCGGGGGTCCGATGCCAAGGGGACTTTCCGGTTCCAGGCGTGAAGAATAGGACGACCGGTTGGCGGTGGGCGCCTGGCCTGTCCGGAGGCGCCCTGTAGCGGCCGGTCGGGCACCGGTCGGGAGGATAACTTGTTTTCCCGGACGCCGTGCTGTAAGCTACGGCTGTCTTGAGACCCCGCGCGGGCCGGCGCGGGCCGGCGCGATCTGCTCTTGACGACGTTTGGCGACGTTTTGCGGCACTTGGCAACTTTTGGCAGTTTTTGACAAAAGACTCCTTGGAGACTGAAGGTGCCTCTACTGGCGGAAGCGGGCGATTTCTTGTCGATCTGGCAGTTGCCGATCATTCTTGCTCTGGCGGGGGTGTGGATTGTCTGGGGCGGCTACCTGATGCGCCGTGCCGTGCGGGCTATTGTCCCACGGCGCGAATCTGGGTTTAACCGGTGTGTGGTTATCGCGCTGCTTGCCGGCCTGGGCGGGGCGATCAGCGGAGCAATCGCCGTCGCGCTGGCATGGCAGGTGGCCCAGAGTCTCATCATCCAATCGATCTGGCTGGCGGTGCCGGCCGCCGCGGTGGTCTTCTGCCTGGTGAGCTTCCTGACGGTCTTCGCCTCGTTCCAACTGCCCGCCGGCGGCCTCGGCAAGGTCTGGCTCAAGTCGTTTGGCCCGCCGCTGCTGGTCGCGGCGATCACCGCGGCGCCGACTGTCTGGGTTGCCTATGGCGCCCACGAGAGCAAGCTGGCGAATTATAGGAGCATCGGCACCCTCCAGTACATTCACAACGCCATCACCGGGCGATACGTGCCCGCCCGTCCGCCGGCCTCGCTGGAGGAACTGGTAAAGCAAAACATCGTGCCGCCGGAGCGATTGGCGGCGTACAGGCACCCTTCGCGACAGATAGGCTACTTCTACATGCCCGCCACCCTGGTGCGGATCGGGGAGCCCACCAAGAAACTTCTCGCCTGTGACTGGGCGGACAACCAGAGCGGCGATGACAGGGCCGTGCTGTACGTCAACGGTTATGTCGAGATCGCCGGCTCCGGAAAGTTCCAGGAATTGCTCGCACGGGATGAGAACAAGGCGTTTGCGGAGGCGCTGAAAGAAGCGGAGAATAAGCTGCTGCCCGGCAAATAGCGTCATTCGTGGCAGCTATGGCCAGACCGGCCCGGCCGCGGAACGTCCTAATAGCGAGAGCATCGCCCTGCCATGTGCGGATTCGCCGGCGAGTTCCTGTTTGCACCAACCATCCGCGGCGCGGCCTCCGGCGGCCCAAGTGACGGGCCGGCCGACCTGAGCGTCGCCTCGGCCATGGCCGAGGCGCTCGTCCATCGCGGACCCGACGAGGCCGGAAAGTTCATCTCAGCCGACGGGCGCTGCGCCATCGCCTTCCACCGCCTCTCGGTCATCGATCTGGCCCACTCCCACCAACCGATGACCGCCCCCGACGGCCTGACCACCGTCGCGTTCAATGGCGAGATCTACAACTTCAGGCAGTTGCGCGCTTCGCTGAGCGCCGGCGGCTGTCGGTTTTCCACTTCAGGCGACACGGAGGCGCTGCTGCACCTCTACCGGCGAGACGGCGCCGAGATGCTCCAGCACCTCGACGGCATGTTCGCCTTCGCCATCTATGACGCCCAGGCCGGCAGCCTCCTGCTGGCGCGGGACCGACTTGGCGAAAAGCCCCTCTGGTACGCCGCCCTGGCCGACCGCGTCGTCTTTGCCTCCGAGGCCCCGGCCATGCTCAAACACCCGGGCGTCTCGCGGGAACTCGACAGGCTCTCACTAACATATTATCTGACAATGGGTTATATTCCCGGCCCCCGCTCGGCATGGGCCGATGTGCGCAAGTTGCTTCCCGGCAACTACTTATGTGCAAAGGACCGGGCCGCCCCGCCGGTGCGATACTGGCAGCCGCAGATCGCGGATGTCGGCGGCCAGGATGACCAGGCCGAGGCGATCCGCTGCGCAATCCGCCAGGCCGTCGAGTCGCGGCTGCTGGCTGATGTGCCGCTAGGCGCGCTGCTCAGCGGAGGCGTGGATTCCTCCGTGGTGGTCTCCCAGATGGCCAAGGCCGTGGGAAAGGCCGGCGGGGTGAGGACATTCACGGCTGGGTTTGAAGACGCCCGGTACGACGAGCGCCCGGCCGCACGCAAGGTCGCACGGCATCTGGGCACCGAGCATACGGAGATACTCGTCCGCCCCGCCCCGGCCGAGTCGCTCGACGAACTGGTTGCCCGCTACGGGGAGCCGTTCGCCGATTCCAGCGCGCTGCCGACGTACGAGATATGCAAGGCCGCCAGGGCGCACGTGACGGTAGCGCTGGTTGGCGATGGCGGGGACGAAGTCTTCGGCGGCTATGAGCGGTACGCGGCGATGGACCTGGCCAACCGCGCTGGGCCGCTGGGGTACATCGGGCTGCGGCTGGCCGGGGCCATCTGCGGATGGATCGCACCGAACGAGGAGCGAAACGCGCTCCGCCGGCTGGCCAGGTTCGCCGCAATCCTGCCTTACCCCCCTGCCGTGCAGTACTTCATGCTTCGGCGGCTATTCTCTCCGGAGGACCTCAAGCGGCTGCTGACGGACGATTTCCTCGCCGATCTGGACACCGAGGCCCCGGCCGAGTGGTTCTGCGATCTCTACGATGGTCCTGACATGCCCGATGAGGTCGCCTATGCCCAGCGGCACGACATCCTGACTTATCTGCCGGACGATTTGCTGGTCAAGACGGACATCGCGTCGATGGCCTGCTCGCTGGAGCTGCGGGCCCCGCTGCTCGACCACCGGCTGGTCTCGTTGGGGCTCTCGCTGCCCGGAAAGCTCAAGGTTGTCGGCTGGAGGGGCAAGGTCATCCTTCGCGAGGCGTTCCGGGACGACCTGCCGGCGGATGTGCTACGGGGGCCCAAGCGGGGGTTCGGCGTGCCGCTACGGCGCTGGCTGCGGAAGGACCTGCTGCCGGCGCTGAAGGAGACGCTTACGGGTCCGGGGCTAGGCCGACTGGGCGTCTTCCGCCCGGAGGCCCTGGCGGGGCTGTTGAACGATCATTTCTCAGGCAAGGGCGACCACAGCCACCGACTGTGGGCCCTGCTGGTTCTTGGCCGGTGGCTGCGGATGCGGGAGGCGGGCAGCCGGTAGGCGGCGCGGGAAATGGAATGTTCCACGTGGAACATGTCCTCAAAAGAGGGCTCTCGTGCAGTGCCTGGAGCAGATTGTGAACTATCCTGAGTCCCCAAATCCGAATCTCGAAATCCGAAACAAATTCGAAATCCCAATGTTCCAAACGCCAGCGCCAGGGACGATCGCTTCCCCAATCACCGCGACGTCCTTCGCCGGACCCGTTTTTGAATTTCGCGCTTCGAGGTTGTTTCGGATTTCGTGCTTTGAATTTCGGGTTTACGCGCCGGCGGAACGCTCATCAATTAATAGACATAGCAATAACTCATAGGTCGTAGGGGGGAACGAATCCGCGTCACGGTTGGGCAGATCAGCAATGAATTTCACAAAAAACGTTGCATGCCGGGTGATGTGGCTGTATGCTCTGCAAGCACAATGACGGGTTACGTGAAATGTTCCACGTGGAACATGCATTAAGTCCTGACGAGGACCGCGGCCGGCACATGAGCCGGATTACTGACAAGTGCTGGATTAGGGTTCTGCCGCCCTATTACCTACTGCCTGCTACCTATTACCTACTACCTTACTTTTGCATCAGGATGCTGACTACTTTCGGGAATGGAGTCCGGCAATGAACAAGCAAACGCGATCCGTACATTCGCCCAATCGTCTGGGCAGGGGGCTTTCGAGCCTGATTCACTCTTCCGTTGCGGCCGATGCGGCGGATGCCCCCACGCTGTCGCGGGCGGCGGGCTATGTGCCCGAGGATGGCCACGTCCCTATCGAGGCTTCGTCCGGCGTTTCCGAGACGGTGGCCGGCGGCGTGCCGCTGGAGGTGCCCGTTGACGCGATCGCCCCGAACCCCCACCAGCCGCGGCGGACGTTCCAGCCGGAGGCCCTCGCGGACCTGACGGCCAGTATTCGGCAGCAGGGCGTTCTTCAGCCGATCCTGGTCGTCCGGTCATCCGGCGGCGGCCAGGCGCCGTACGTTCTCATAGCGGGCGAGCGCAGGCTTCGCGCAGCCAGGGAGGCGGGGCTCGCGACGATCCCGTGCCTGATACGCCAGGCCAGCGACCAGCAGATGCTCGAGTGGTCCCTGATCGAGAACATCCAGCGGAGCGACCTGAACGCCGTCGAGCGCGCCCAGGCATACAGGCACTACATGGACCGGTTTGGCCTGACGCAGGCCGAGGTCGCCGAGCGGACGGGCGAGTCGCGAGCCAATGTTGCCAACTACTTGCGGGTACTAGACTTATGTGACGCGGTGCAGACGATGCTCGTCTCGGGTTCACTTACGTTCGGCCACGCCAGGGCCCTTGCGGGCCTGCCAGGGCAGTCGGAATTGCAGGAGAAGCTTGCCACGCGGATAGTGGGGCAGTGCTTGTCCGTCCGCCAGGCCGAGCAGATTGTGGCCGCGGCGCAGAACCCCCAGGCGGCCCCGGCCGACAAGGCCCGCGGCCAAACCGTCAACAAGCCGCCGTACCTGCTGGACGTCGAGAGCCGCCTGACGCAGGCGGTCGGCACACGCGTTTCCATTCGGCCAGGCCGGGCCAAGAACACCGGCCGCATCGTGATAGACTACTACAGCCTCGACGACTTCGACCGCATTGCCGGCTGGCTGGGCTTCGAGGCGGACGACCCGTCCGAGCTATAGCTGTGCAGCCGCATATGCGGATGGGTGATACTGTCGGAGAAAGGGCGGATCGTGACGACACGGGCGCGAAGGACGATCCTGATCGCGGCGCTGGTCCTGGCGGCCGGGGCGGCGGGGCTCTGGTATTACCCGTTCGTGCTGGCCCACGTCTCGCCGCCGGACGTGCCGCGACCCGAGAAGCGGATGCCGTGGGCGACGAAAGTGGACGCCCCGCCGCTGGAGAACTTCTATCGCGTCGGCCCGGGGCTCTATCGCGGCGCCCAGCCCGACGCGGCCGGAATGAGGAAGCTCAAGGACCTGGGCGTCAAGACCATAGTCAACCTGCGGCTGGCCCACGGCGACGCCGACGAGATCGGCGGGCTCGACATCGCCGGCGAGCATATCCGCATCGATCCGTTCAAGCCCAACCTGGACGAGCTCGCGGGGTTCCTGCGGATCGCGACGGATCCCAACCGCGCGCCGGTCTTCGTGCACTGCCAGCGCGGCACGGACCGCACCGGCCTGGCGGTGGCCGCGTATCGTATTGTCGTATGCGGATGGACGAAAACGCAGGCCCTCGACGAGATGATCAACGGGCCCTTCGGCTACGACGGCCTGTTCCCCAACGTCCCGGCCTTTCTGGAGTCCCTGGACATCCCCGAGCTTCGGCGAAGGATCCGGCAGCCGCAAGGGAGATGACCGCCGCAACGCGGCGGGGGGCGGATGGCTGTCGGTGGCGGATTATCGTTCCCGTCACGTTCTGCATGTCCGCGGATCATCAAGTACCAGATCCCAAGCGCCAAAAACAAACAAGGACCAAACAACAAGCACCAAGGACCAAACAGGAACCAACTCCCACGTCTCCAATTCACAATTCGCCGAGACTTCGGTGCCGCTTCAGCGTCCTTTCTCCCGCTATCCGGCGGCGGGTGGATTCGGCGCCAGCCGTTTGGGTGATTGGAATTTGTTATTTGGAGCTTGTTTGATGTTTGGAGCTTGTCATTTGGAGCTTGGCTGGCCAGGCGCACGGCGCCCGCCAACCATTCACATCCGGCGGGGGGCGGCCTTTTCTCCGCCCGGCGGGGCGGGTAGACTGGGACCATGCGAATCCTTCTGAGCAACGACGACGGCATCCTGGCCGCGGGCCTGGCGGCGCTTCACGGGGCGATGTGCGACCTCGGCGAGACCACGGTCGTCGCTCCCAGTTTGCCGCAGTCGGCGGTGGGGCATTCCATCACGCTCAGGGCGCCGCTGGTCGTCCATCGCGTCCAGGTCAACGATTCGGCCGCGCCGTTCTGGGGCAACAGCGTCGACGGCCGGCCTGCGGACTGCGTCCGCCTCGCGGTGCGCAAGCTGCTGGCCCAGTGGCCCGACCTGGTGCTCTGCGGCATCAACGCCGGGGCGAACGTCGGCGTCAACGTGTTCTACTCCGGCACGGTCGCCGCCGCGGCCGAGGCGGCAATGCTCGGCATCCCGGCCGTGGCGTTCTCCGCCGGATACGACCGGTCGCCCGAGGAAATCGACTATGCCCGCGCCGCCGCCGTCAGCCGGTGGGTGCTGGACCGGCTGCTGGCCGGCGGGCTGAGGCGCGGCGACCTCATCAACGTGAACATGCCGTCCTGGCGCCCGGGCTGGCCGCTCGGCGTCCGCGTCGTCCCGCAAAGCACCGCCGAACTGAACGACATCTATCACCAGGCGGTGGACGGCATGGGCCGTGACAGCTACCGCCTCGGCGACAGCTATTCCTTCGCCCGGCGCCCGGAGAACACCGACGTGGCGTGCCTGGCCGACGGCTACGTCGCCATCACGCCCCTGCACGTGGACATGACCCTCTACTCGCGGATGAATCAACTGGCCCAGACCGACTGGCCCGCCCCGCCCGCCACACCAGGCTGACCGCGGCCGCCGTCCCTTGACCGGCCCGCGCCGAGCGGGCATAATCATGCCATGCCTTCGGCGCCGTGTGAAGTTCGGCGCCGTGTGAAGTTTGGCGCCGTGTGAAGTTCGGCGCCGGGCGCTGGGCATCTTGTGACGTTCGGCGCCGGGCGCTTTACCGACTATCGCGACTCCATCCATAAAGGAACGACCGTATGCGACAGGCCACGATGATCGAGCCGGGCAAGATCACCTACCAGGACGTGCCGGCCCCGGCGATCGGGCCGGGCGAGATTCTCCTTCGCGTCAAGCGGATCGGCGTGTGCGGGACGGACGTCCACGTCAATCACGGGCGGCATCCGTTCACGCCGTACCCGGTCATTCAGGGTCACGAGTTTTCGGCCGTCGTCGAGGCCGTCGGCGCGGGCGTAACGAAGGTCAAGCCGGGCGACAAGGCCACGGCGAGGCCTCAGCTCGTTTGCGGCAAGTGCGGTCCCTGCCGGCGCGGCGACTACCACATCTGCGACAGCCTGAAGGTCGAGGGCTTCCAGGCGCCCGGCGTGGCTCGCGACCTTTTCGTGACGGTCGAGGAGCGGATAGTCCCGCTGCCGGCCTCGTTCACCTTCGAGCAGGGCGCGCTGGTCGAGCCGGTGTCCGTGGCGGTTCACTCGACGGGCAGGGCCCGCGACCTCAAGGGCCGAAACGTGGTGGTGGTCGGGGCCGGGCCGATCGGCAACCTCGTCGCCCAACTCGCCCGCTGCCGCGGGGCAAAGAAGGTGCTCATCACGGACCTCAGCGACTTCCGCCTGGGAATCGCCCGCAAGTGCAAGATCGACGCGACGTCCAACCCCAAGGCCGAGCCGCTGGCCAAGGCCGCAAGGAAAGCCTTCGGCGAGGCGGGCTTCGACGTGGCGTTCGAGGCCGTCGGCAACGAGGCCGCACTCGCCTCGGCCATTGACGCCATCAACAAGGGCGGCGACATAGTCGTACTAGGCGTCTTCGGCGAGAACCCCCGCGTCAACATGTCCGTCGTCGGCGACCGCGAGCTGAGCCTCATCGGCACGCTCATGTACAAGCACGAGGACTACCTTGAGGCCGTGCGCCTGATCGCCGAAGGCAAGGTGATAACCGAGCCGCTGGTGACCGGGCACTTCCCGTTCGAGAAGTACAAAGACGCCTACGACTTCATCGACGCCCAGGGCGACAAGAGCCTCAAGGTGATGATAGACCTGTAAGCGGCGCGGCGTGCCGCGCGCAGCGTAAGCTCCAATTAACAAGCACCAAATAACAAACAAGTTCCAAACGACAAACTCCCAATAGCAAACAAGCACCAAACAAATAAACGGCAAATTCCAAACGGGGAGGTCTTGCCTGGTGGTTGCTGGTTTGCCCATGGGTGGCGTTTGGAACTTGGTGCTTGTTGCTTGGTCCTTGTTTGACATTTGGTGCTTGTTGCTTGGTCCTTGTTTGTTATTTGTTGCTTGTTGCTTGTGATTTGGTCTTTTGTTTTGCAGCAGGAAGAACGATGGAGACCCGCTCAACCCACACCCCGACAGTAGTCGGCCTCGGCGAGATCCTCTGGGACATGTTCCCCGACGGCAGGCGGCTTGGCGGCGCGCCGGCCAACTTCGCCTGGCACGCCCAGTGTCTGGGCGCGTCGGGGGCGGTTGTCAGCGCCGTCGGCGACGATGACCTCGGGCGCGAGATCCTTGCCCGCCTCGACGCGATGCACCTGGACCGCTCGCGCGTCGCCCTCGACGCCAAACACCCGACGGGGACCGTGACGGTCGCCATCGACGAGAGCGGCAAGCCGCACTACACCATCAACGAACAGGTCGCCTGGGACTACATCCCCGCCGACGACGGCGTGCTTGGCCTGGCCCGCCGGGCCGACGCGGTGTGCTTCGGCTCGCTGGCGCAGCGCGCGAGCGTCTCGCGGGCGACGATCCGCGCGTTTCTCGCCGCGGTCCGTCCACAGTGCATCCGGCTGTTCGACATCAACCTTCGCAAGCCTTTCATCGACCGCCAGGCGATTGTCGAGTCGCTCGGCCTGACCGACGTGCTCAAACTCAGCGACGACGAGTTGCCCGTCCTGGCCGGCTTGCTGGGCCTGCCCGGCGCGGAGACGGAGTTTCTCGCGGCCATTCTCGACCGCTTCGGCCTGGACATGGTCATTCTGACCAAGGGCAGGCACGGCAGCAGGCTGCGGACGCCGCTGGCCGACCGCTCGCGGGGCGGCGTGGAGACCGTCGTGGCCGACACCGTCGGCGCGGGCGACAGCTTCAACGCCGCCGTGGTCATGGGCCTGCTTGCCGGGCACGACATCGAGCGGATCAGCGACTGCGCCAATCGCCTGGCCGCGTTCGTCTGCTCGCAGAAGGGCGCCACGCCCAGGCCCCCGGCGGCGCTTGTCGCGGAGATTGCCGGGCGATGACCGGCCTGGTCGCTTTATCCGCTTGGCTGACATGGCGGCGGGGGTCGCGCGCAAGAACGTGTTCTCGCGGGAAACCATGCACGCCCAGCCGGCGTTTAAGGCTCGTGGTCCGGGGTGGGGCCACGCGGCAGAGATCGAAGGCCCTTCAGGAGACGACGTGACAATGCGTGATATGTGCACCACAAACCGCCCGCAATGCGGGCTGAACTACCGTGGCAGTTCCTTCCGGATACTGGCAATCCTCGCCCTGGCGGCTGCCGGGTGCCTGGCCGCGAATGTCGAGCCCGCACCGGCGCCGGCCGATGCCGTGCGGTCGGTCATCTTCGTTCGCGTCCCGGGCGCTGCCGGGCCCAAAGCCGGGGCGTGCTGGCAGGATTTCGCCTTCCTTGCGGCCGTGCCCGCGGCGACGACCTTAAGCGCCGGCGCCCCGGCCGTGATCGCCCTGGATGACTCGTGCACGGTCACCCGCGAGATCGACGACTACCTGCGCCGCTACAAGCCGACGGCGATGTACTGCCTCGGCTCGCCCGCCGGGACTGCCGGCGCGACAACCCAGCCGGCGGCCGCGCCAAGCAAGCCTTGGACAACGCTTGCCGCCGAGTCCGCCGAGTCCGCCGCCCGGACGCT
>Ga0315282_10007039_pt1 | contig 18612 bp, 10 predicted proteins | sample YL17G07_20_MG_FD_203693 | JGI IMG/M metagenome (GOLD analysis project Ga0315282, IMG submission 203693) | Sediment microbial communities from Yellowstone Lake, YNP, Wyoming, USA - YL17G07_20 | ecosystem: Environmental > Aquatic > Freshwater > Lake > Sediment | place: USA: Wyoming | collected...
CTTCTCCAATACCAATGAAAATGAGGCAAGAAGAGCACCGTAGCGACTGCCCCAAAAATCAGGCCGGCAATTAGACTGATAAAAAATCTAAAGTTTTTTAACATTCCAATTCAGCATAGGGCGCACCACTCCGACCCACGTTCCTGCCCAGTTTCCACGCACGGTCGTTCCGTCGGACGGATCCCGGACGGTGAACGACACGCAGTCCATTTCTTTAAGGTATTTTTCCTTTGAACGGTTCAGGTTACGCAGTTGAGCAGTCATGAAATATCTGCCTTCTGCCAATGTATTCGCTGGAATTTCCACTGTACTGCGATAAGCGCCGGGCGCCAGGCCAGCCAGTTTATTCTTTTCCAGGTGATCGGAGGATTGCAAAATAACCACACCGGTTTCATTGACCAATTGCATGGTAACATGCACATCGCCAGGCAGGTTATTTTCATAATCGAACTCGATGATCACCGGCTCGTTGATCTCCTGCAAGTCAGACACCGCCCCGCTGTCATTCTTTACACGCACTGCCAGCAGCCTGACCGGGTTGTTGGTCCTGTCCAGGTTAAAAATGCGCTCGGCGGATGAAATTGCCCCGTCCGAAAGGTAGCGATCGACGATGTGGTGCGGCTCCCCATCGGCCACAATATGCCCTCCTTCGACCAGAATTACCCGTTTGCATAGGCGCACGATACTCTGCATACTATGCGAGACAAACAGAACCGTCCGTCCGGTTTCGCCCACCTGCTCCATCTTATTCAGGCACTTGGTCTGGAAACGGTTATCGCCGACTGCCAGGACTTCGTCGACCAACAAGATCTCGGTCTCAAGATGCGCCGCTACGGCAAAAGCCAGGCGAACGTACATCCCGCTGGAATAGAATTTTACCGGCGTATCCAGGAATTTCTCGACCTCGGAAAATTCCACGATCTCGTCAAACTTCTGCTCGATCTCTACCCGGTGCATGCCCAGGATGGCGCCGTTCAGATAAATGTTCTCCCGCCCGGTCAGCTCTGGATGAAAACCGGTGCCAACCTCCAGAAGTGAACCCACCCTTCCGTTGATCACAGCCCGCCCGGAGGTGGGACGGGTGATGCGCGACAGCACTTTCAAAAGGGTGCTCTTGCCAGCTCCATTTCGGCCGATCACCCCCACCACCTCGCCTTTACAGATATCGAAAGAAACATCCCGGATAGCCCAGATAAAACGATCTTCGTCCGGCGTCTTCACCCGCGGGGTAGTAAACTTACGCACCGGCGCCGACAGGATCTGCACAATCGAGTCGCGCAGGGTATTATAGCGCTGCTTAACGCCAATCCGGTAACGCTTGCTCAGACCTTCAGCATGAATTGCACAATCACCCATAATTCTTAATCAGTCCTCTTGCATCCCAACTCAGGCCGCTCAGATTATATCGGCGAATTCGTCTTCCATGCGGCGGAAATAGATCAGCCCGCCAATCAGAAGCGCCACCACTACACCCCCGGAGATTAATAGCAAGGAGAGAATATCACTCGTCTTGCCCAGGATCGCCCAGCGAAATCCCTCAACCACACCGGTCATTGGGTTCAAACTGACCAGGTATCGCCATTTTTGCGGGATCAATTCAAGGGAAAAAGCCACCGGCGTGGCATACATCCAGAATTGAGTGATGAAAGGCACCATATAGCGCACGTCGCGATATTTTACATTCAAAGCCGCCAGCCACAAACCAACTGCCAGGGACGACGCGACTGCCATTAAAACAAAAAATGGCAGGGTTAGAAAGCGATAGGTGAATGGGACATGATAATAAATTAGAAAGCCAATCAAGATCAGCAATGAAATAGCAAAATCAACCACCCCTACCAGGACCGAAGCAATCGGGATTATCAGGCGTGGGAAATAGACTTTGGTAATTAAATTCTGGTTGTTGATCAGGCTGTTGCTGGACGAAGTCAGGGCGAAGGCGAATAACTGCCAGGGCAGCAGCGCTGTAAAAGTAAAAATCGGGTAGGGGAAGCCTTCAGATGGCAGCTTCGCTAAATTGCCAAAAATGACGCTGAACACGACCATCGTCATCACCGGCTGCAGAATCGCCCATAAGATTCCCAGCAAAGTCTGCTTATAACGGACTTTAATATCCCGCCAGGTCAGGAAGTACAGCAGCTCTCGATAGCGCCATAATTCACCCAGCCCCAGAGATAGCCAGCCATGGCGTGGTTCGACTACGACCTGGATACCTTCAGCTCCAGCGCCATCCAGTGATTGGGGGATCGGAAAAATCTGTTTTTTCTTTTCAGTTATACCTGGTCTACCAACCATCGAAGGGGAACCTTTTCTATTTTCAACTCTTGAATTTTCCCACATGCCCATAGTTCTGTCAAGAAAGCCTATTTTCGAATTTTTAATGTATTTTTTTTGCAGATTAGCCTATAATAAACTTGTTCCCGTAAGTGTCTTATGGGTGCAGGTTTTATTTTCCAATTGATCGAACAGTTAAATACTGCTGGCAGGAAAGCCGGTTACCCGGTTTAGGAAAACTTTTTTTTCAATCCAGGAGTGAATATGGTTGCGCGAACTTCTGCCTTCAAAGAGTTGAGCCTGCTGGTCATTTTTGTTTTCCTATTTTCCAATATCGCCGTGGCGCGGGCTCAACAGCCGGACCCTGGCACTGCGACTCCGCCGGCGCCCTCGGCTACGCCGGCCACCCCGGCAGCTCCTGCTGAGGCGACGCAGACCGCCGCCCCGACCCAGGCGCCCACCGTCTTTACCATTTCCGGCAAGGTGACCGGCAAAGACGGCCTGTCCCTTCCGGGGGTGTCGATCTCGGATGACCACGGCAACAGCACGACCACGGTCGGCGACGGCGCCTATGCCCTGGCCGGGCTGAAGCCGGGCACCTACCTGGTAACGCCCAAGCTGGAAGGGCAGACTCTCATCCCGTATTACCGGGTGGTCAACCTGGTGGATAAAGATGTGAGCGGGGTGGATTTTTACCCGCCTAAAACCAACGTGGATAATGTAAAAGCTCCAACCAACCAGCCGGCAGGCAGCCCGTCGTATGTGCCTCATCCTCCATCCAAGCAGCAGACCCAGACGCCCAATGCCTCTGAAGGCGATCTTTCAGGGCAGGCGGTCTACACAGTGGGCGCGCCGGGGCTGGTCTACCGGTATGATAGCCAATTGGGGTATACCGAAGAGCCCTACCTGGCCGACCCGGTAGACAACGTTACTCACCTGTACTGGCCGGTTGGACTGGCTATCGGTCCAGATAATTCACTGGTGGTTGGAGAAGAACGCGGCCGGCGCGTCGTGCGCTTTGATTCTTCCGGCGTTTCCAATCTGTCGATTGGCAAACCCGGCATGGCGATGATAGAAAGTGACGCGACTTCATTCTATTATCCTCAGGCCCTGGCGTACGATCACGATGGTTATCTGTGGGTGGGAGATAACACCCATGTCATAAAATACGATCTTACTAAGCCGGAAGACGAGCGATTCGTCCTGCAATTTCCTGCCAAAGATCCTTGGAATGGCGGGAATGATAACGGCCATTTCAGTGAAGTGCGCGGGATTGCCTTCAATGACGATGGTTCGCGCATGTTCGTAGCCGACCGGTTCAACTACCGCGTGCAGGTTTTCACTTTTGACGGCGATGGCAACCCAGTCTGGGATCACACGATTGGGGAGAGCGGTGTATGGGGTTCTGACGACGGACATTTTTCAGAAATCTGGGATCTGGCCTATCGTTCGGGTTACGTTTATGTGGCCGATGAGAACAATGATCGTATCCAGAAATGCCCGGAAGATGGGGGCGATTGCACCACCTTTATCGGGGAAACGTGTGTTCCTGGAAATGATTTATCACATCTAAACAACCCTACCTCCCTAGCTTTTGGCGTCAGCAAAGTTTATGTCGCAGATGCCAATAATGCACGCATACTGGCCTGCAATCTGGATGGGAGCAACTGTGCTCACTTCGCCGGAGTGGCCGGTGAATGGGGAAGTGATAACAGCCACCTGGGTTGGGTCGATAAAATTCGGGTTGATTCAGCCGGGAAGGTCTACGTGGCTGATAAGGATAACCAGCGCGTGCAAATATTCGACAGTACGGGTTCTTACGAGGCCACGCGCGGCACCACCGGCGTGCCTTATCTGACAGATGGGACCCATTTGCTCTCCCCATGGGGTATCGCAATAGACCCCAACAGCCACGATATCTATGTTACCGAACGGTTTGGATATACCCTGGTTAAATATAATGCAAGCGGAGCATTTCAGTGGCGGCGCGGCGAACCAGGCGAATATGGCTCGGATGTGGATCATTTCGGTGACTGGTGGGGCTTTGAGGGCACTCCAGGAATCGATGCCCACGGACGTATCTATGTACCCGATACCGGTAACAATAGAATCTTGATTTATACGCCTGATGGTACAGTTTTCGATACCTGGGGAAGTTGGGGCACCGACAATGACCATTTCAACTGTCCAGCCGGGGTGGCCATTCGTCCGGATAATGGGGATATTTATATCAGCGATCACTGTAACCAACGTATCCAGGTTTTCGACAGCCAGCGCCATTATAAAGGCACCATTGGTGAGACTGGCGTAACAAGCAGCGACAGCAAGCACTTTCAATGGCTCTATGGCGTGGCGGTAGATGCCAATGGGAATGTTTATGTGGCCGACCAGGGCAATAACCGGGTGCAAAAGTGCCGGCTGTCAGGCAGCAGCTATACCTGTGCGCCTTTTGCGGGCGTAACCGGCGCCGGAGGATCAGATTTCCACTATAGCAATGGACCTATAGCTGTGGCAATTGGGCCGGATAACTTGATCTATGTGGCTGAGAATTGGCAGAACCGCGTGCAGGTGTTTGACCCCAGCGGCGCTTACCGTACCACTTTAGGCGGGGATTGGGGGAGTGGAACCGGCAACCTGCGTAATCCAGGTGGAGTGGCAGTAGACGCCGATAATAACGTTTACGTCACCGATACTACTAACGGCCGCGTGGTCAAATACGCCCGCGGCGTGCCCGGCTGGAGCCAGTTCAATGTCAATGGTTGGGGTGAGTACCTCAACTTTGTCAACTCGCTGGCGGAGCTCAACGGCCAACTTTACGCCGGTGTGTACAATGATACCGGCTCTGGCAGCCCGGCCAGGATCTATCGCTACAACGACGACGGCACCTGGAGCGGAGTGGTGATGGATGGCTTTGGCGACTCTGCCAATATCGGCATTGACGACCTGATATATTCTAGCGGTTACCTGTACGCCGGTGTCTGGCATAATGGGACCGGCGCTCAGATCTGGCGCAGCAACAATGGCGTTACCTGGACCCAGGTACCTTTACCGGATGGCATTACTAATACCTATTCGGAAGCTTACCTTTTTGAGGTTTTTAGTGGCGCCCTGTACCTGGCTCCCTACGGCGACTCTCAACCGGCTGAAATCTGGCGGTGTACTCAGGATTCCGGCTGCGACAGCGCCGGTGACTGGCAGAGTGTGATTGATACCGGTTTTGGGACAGGCGACAATGCGAGCGTAAGCTCGTTTGCCGCGGCAGGTGGCCGGCTGTTCGCCGGTACTTACGCTGGCGATTCCTCTGCAACGGGCGGGGAGATTTGGGTCTCCTCCAGCGGTGACTATGGCAGTTGGACGAATGTAGCATCAAATGGTTTTGGCGATAATCACAATAGCATTGTGAGCAGTCTGGAAGTATTGGGCGACTATCTGTATGCCGGCACGACCAATTCGAACACCGGCGCCCAGGTCTGGCGATGTCTGTTCGCTGCCTGTACTTCTTGGAGCGAAGTCATCTCAAATGGTTTTGGCAGCGCGAATAATACTTCTATCCCTGTATTGAAATTCTTTAACAATAAACTGTATGCATTCACGGATAATGAAAACCAGGGTGTACAGGTGTTTGAAACTAGTGATAGTATTAATGGCACCCCGTGGAGCCCTGTGATCAACGGGACGCTGAGCGGTTTTGGCAACAGTCTGCGCGACACGATCTATTCACCGGCGGCTGCGGTGATTCATCAAGACCGCCTGATGGTTGGGGTAAATAACCACATTAATCCTTATGGTGGGCAAGTTTGGGCATCTGATCCCACTGCGACCTATTACATACAGGGCACGATCACGCCCACTCTTCCCAGTACACTGCCCGACAGCATCATCCTCACCCTCCAGCCGGGCGGCAGTACGACTGGCCCGGATGGCAGCGGTGTTTTCCATTTCGACAACCTGCCGGAGGGTAACTACACCGTCAACCCAACCCGGGCCGGCTGCACCTTCACACCGACTGCCTGGCAGGGCAGCCTTACCACGACCGACGTCACCAACGCCAACTTCAGCGTGGCCTGCGCCACGCCCACTTTGCTCTCCCCGGCGGACGGCACGCAGCTTCATTCACTGCTGCCGCTGCCCCTGAGCTGGTCAGCTCTCTCCGAGGCGACCAAGTACAACCTGCAGGTTTCCACCAACGCCGGTTTTTCCTCCACTTTCAAGAACGTTACCCAGGCCGGCCCAAGCTACGTGCTGTCCGGGATGGCTGCCGGCGCCACTTACTACTGGCGCGTCAAGGAATCGTCCCCGGTAGCCGGGGCCTGGTCAGTGACCTGGAAATTTTATGCGCCGAAGCCTCCGACGGCGCCGGCCCAACTCCTGCCGGCGAATAACGCCGTGCTGGATGCCGGCAACTTTTGGCCGGTGTTCACCTGGAAGGCTGCTGTTGTTCCGCTGGGAGCCGATCCCGTCCAGCATTATCACCTGCAGATCTCTCGGAGCAACACCTTTGACAGCCTCGACCTGGACGAATACACCCTGGACGCCTCCACCAGCTACACCACGCCTTTCTACATGACCCCCAACCGGGTGTTTTACTGGCGCATCCGCGCTTTTAATACCTCGGGCGGCTACGGCGCCTGGTCGAGCGTGCGCAGCTTCAAGACGCGGGCAGGGCCAGTTGACCTGGATGGGATCGAGGACCAGGATACGCTCAGGCCAACTTTCCACTGGCATGACGACTGGAATACCGGCAAGTACACCATCCAGGTATGCAAGCGAAGCGGTTCCACCTGCTCGTCGTTCAAGTCGGCCACGGTGACCGGGCTGTCTTATAGTCTCACTTCCAGCCTGGCCATCAATACCGTCTACCAGTGGAAAGTGCAGGCGGTTGGGACAACCGGGGCCGGGGCATGGACAGGTTACGCGAGCTGGACCTCGCCTGCGCCGCCGCCCGCGCCGGCGCTGGCAACCCCACTGGCCAACGAGGTCATTCCTGACACGGCCAACCCTGGTTACCAGATGAGCTTCAGCGTGAAGAGCGTTAAAACGGCTACTTCAGGAGACATTTCTTACCAGTTGCAGGTTTCCTGGCAGACCGACTTCGATCCGGATTACACCTGGTCGGCAGAATTTGATGATCCCACTTCTGCAGGTGGCGCGAACGTTACTTATCCGTCAACCTCCGACCAGGCTATCTGGTCTAATTCGACCAACTATTGGCGGGTACGCGCCTGCGGGAATGACGGCTGCAGCCTGTGGACGTCAGCGCGCAAGCTGCTGGCCAAGCCCGCCCAGCCAGCTTTTGAGAAAGTAGCGCCGATCAAAAATGATGGTGTCTATGTTTTTGATTGGAGCGACTACAATCAGAACCGGGCCGGCAAGTACACGATCCAGGTATGCAACAATTCCACCTGTAGCAGGGTGTTTAAAAGCGCCACCGTCACCGATAGCTGGGAATACCTGCTTTTACTGCCCAGCAACAAGGACATGTGGTGGCGCGTGCAGGGCGTGGGCGTAACCGCCGGCCCCTGGATGCTCATTCAGGCTTTCCACACAGTGACCACCCCCGCTGTGCCGGTGCTGGTGTCCCCGGCTGCTAACGCCGTCGTACCCGATCCAATTAATATTGGCTTGAGCTGGAATGCAGTGGTGGGCGCCGATCACTATAATTTCCAGATGGCAGCCTCTTCGACTTTCGATCCTACCAGCAGCGGCTTTATCGACACGACCGTTCCTGGCCTAAGTGTCAGCGGCCTCTCCTGGTCTTATGGTACGGCCTACTGGCGCGTGCGTGCCCAGACTGTCGGCTACTGGGGCCAGTGGTCGGCGGCGCGGAAATTCATTACCAAGCCGTATATGCATGGCTTCGTGTATGACCTGGTTGGGAATACGTTCGTAGGAGCTACGGTCAGCCTGACCGGGGGTTACACCACCACGACCATCCCTGTGGGTGAATACTGGCTTCCGGCCAACCTGCCCACCGGCGCCAAAATTCTGACGGTCAGCGCTGCGGGCTACCTGCCGATGACGCGCAGCCTCAGCCTGGCCAATGGGGGCAACTACTGGGCCACCAACGTCTGGCTTGCGCCGGTCGATCCTGTCCTCACGGACTACCGCTTCGTGCTGAGCTGGGCTGACCCAACCTACCGCGACCTGGACCTCCACGCCTGGCTGCCAATTGCCATACGCGAGCATATTTTCTGGCAGAATAAAGGCACGCTTGCCTCCTTCCCATATGCCCAGTTATCCGTGAATGACATTACTCCGAATGTGGAAGTGCTGGATTTCGGGCAGTTCCAGAACGGTAAAACTGTGGTGGCGGTGAATCAGTATTACCCGACCAGCACTTCCTGGTCTGCCACGAATGTCAAGGTGGAGGTTTACCAGGGGACAACCCCGATGATTAGTTGTACTTCACCCAGCGGCAGCGGCCACTGGTGGTATGTGATGGACGTCACAACGGCTGGCGGAATCCCAACCTTCACCTGCAAGAAAAAAGTTCAATCTGCTGCTCCGGCGCCTTACCCCGACAATAACATCTCGGGCGCCATTACCCAGTCCAACGGGCGCCCAGCCCAAGGGGTAAGCATGGATTATGGTGTTGGCTCCATGTCGGTTGACTCGCCTTTCACCCTGACCGGCTTAGGTCTTGGACCTTACACGCTCACGCCGACCAAATCCGGGTGGACCTTCTCGCCCCCGTTCATATCAAATGTAGCCATCGGAACGACGGATAATAACTTCACCGCCACTCCAGACACCGGAACTACACTGGGAGGGGCTCCCATGGCGGTGGCAGTGCAGGGCGACTATTTGTATGTGGGCGGTGGAGGAAAATTGTACGTGGTCAACGTGCAGGATAAAACCAGCCTGGTCGAGGCAACCGCCTACTGGATTTCCAATGAAACGATCACGGATGTGGTGGTGCAAGGCGATTATGCCTACGTGGTAGAAGGTTACGGCGGGCTGAACATCCTGGACATCTCCGACCCGTCTAATCCACTATTCGTAGGCTTATACGCTGACAACCTCCAATATAAAAGCGTCGCCATTTCAGGACATTATGCTTACCTGACCTCCGGGACTGACCTGGTCGTCGTAGATATCCAGGATCCCTCCAAGCCGAGCTTCGTCGTCGATGATTACTGGAGCGGAAATGCGGCCAACCGGGTGATGATCGATGGTAACTATGCTTACCTGGTTGGGGAGCAGGGGCTGTGGGTACTTGATGTCACCAACCCGGCCGTCCCAATCCTCGCCTTACATTGGGAAAGCGGTTCGGGCAATCCAATCGTAGACGCGGTATGGCATAACAACCATCTCATCCTGACCGAGACCGCCGCCCTGTACGTTGTCAAAGGCGTCGATCCTTACCACCTTAGCCAGGCTAATATGGCTGCCCTTCCAACTGGAAGCACAGCTTACCGCAGCATGGCGGTTGGGGATACGCTTTATGTGGCGGATGGCGCCAATGGCCTGCTGGTCTACGATATCAACCAGCCGTGGAACAACTTGCCGGAGTTAGGACCCGCCTACGTCCCAGCAAACCCGGCTACCGCCGTAACGGCGATGGACACTTACGCTTATATTGTTGACGGGGCAAGAGTCCAGGTTGTCAACGCCGCCCAACCATCTGCGCTAACCCCGGCTGGCAGCTACACCCCGGCGCCATAAACTACTCTACGATCAGAAACCGGGTTTTTCAAAAAAACCCGGCTCCCAAGAGATTTCACGCGCAGGCGCTGACCTCTCCGTGGCGCGGTAAAAGATAATGCAGGGTGAAGGGCCGGCGGTTACACTCGGGCTGGGAAGCGGGGTGGGCAGCGCCCTAAGGGCGTAGACGTGCAGGTCGGAGAAGCTGACCGTCATGGGCGTGTCACTGGCGGCGCGGGCAAACACTCCCAGCGTGCCCCCGGTAAATACCGGGTCTCGAGCGCTGAACTGGTATTCGTCGTTGATGAAAAAACGCATTTCGCTGCCAGCAGCCCAAACCCCCAAGTGCAATAACAGTGGAGAACCGGCGGGGACCTGCCCGGCCGGCGTCCAATCCTGCAGGATGGCAAGCTGGCTGTTCTTGAGTCGTTCCAGGCGAAGCTGACCGGTGCACGAGATCACGAAGCGGTAGTAGTTGGCAGGTGAGTTGGCGCGTAACAGCAGCCCGTAAGCATCGCCGCCCCGGCACAAGCTCAGGTCAACCGTGAGTTCCAGGTAAAAATCTCCCGGTATGGGCGCCTTACGCAAGCTGAGCAGCGACCCTTTGGGCTGGGAAACGGCCAGGGTTAATTCTTTGTCGCCAAAGGCCACGCTTCCGGCAGCAGTCTGACCGGTGGACCACAGGGCTGGGTCGGTAAAATCATCTGCCAGTAGTTCTGCTTCGACGGCCGGTTTTTCATCGACGGTAGGCTGAACGGCCTGGGTGGACATCAGGGTGGGGGTGTCAGTCGGCGGGAACCAGACCGGGGATGGGGTAACGGTAAAGGTAGGGCTGGGGGTGTCGGTAGGGACGAAGGTCGGTTGGGCCAGGAATTGGCTGCTGCATCCAGCCAGACAGAGCACCAGGCAGGCAGACAGGCCCAGCCTTTTCAGATGGATGGACCTACAACTATACAGTCGAAAAATGTGATGAAGAATTTTCATTCATCGGCAAGAAGACAAGGGTAACAAGAGCTATTCAGGCTAACGGCTAACAACTATCCGAGTTGGTCAGGCTCTTAGCTCATTATACAGCGTGTAGCGGTCGCCGCGGGTATATACGCACAAGAATTCTACCGGGATTTCATTTCATCAACCTGTTGGGTTCTTGTTACAATATAGGCGATCGCCTGATCCTTACCTTACCTACCGTCCGCCAGGGGGAAGCCTTTCTGGCCCAGGCCTGAGAAGCGAGGAAATATGCACATATTGATTGGAAGTGACCATCTCGGTTATCCTCTTAAAGAAAATCTGAAAGAATACCTGGTTGAATCTGGCTACGAAGTGGTCGACCTGGGCTGCACGGACGCAGCCACGCCGGTTGATTATCCGGACGTGGCGGCCGAGCTGGCTGAACGCATCGCGGCCGGTGAGACCGACCGGGGCATCCTGATCTGCGGCACCGGCATCGGCATGGCCATCACTGCCAATAAAGTCCCGGGGGTACGGGCGGCTTGTTGCCACGATCCCTACTCGGCCGAACGGGCGCGCAAGAGCAACGATGCCCAGGTGATCACCATGGGGGCGCAGATCGTGGCGCCTACCCTGGCGCGCCTGCTCATCGATCATTGGCTGGCCTCGGAATTTGCCGGAGGTCGCTCGGCTCCCAAGGTGGATAAAATCAAGAAGCTGGATGATCGCTACCACTCAAAGGGTAAGGGGTGAGAACGGCCCAGACCCTCCCCTACATATACCTGTGAGGTTTTGATTCCTCCACTATAATAAATACAGTCGAAATTACAGGAGGTAATCCGTGGCAGAACCGATGAGTATACCGTCCTTAAAATCCATTTTCAGGTTCCCTTTCCAGGGGACGGGGTGGGAAAAACGCTTCCTGATCGGGGCGGCGCTGACCTTCCTCACTTTCGTTATCCCAATCGTGCCGGGGATGTTTGTGTGCGGCTACCTGCTGGAGGTAATGCGCCGGGCAGTCAAAGGGGAAGAGTTGGCCCTGCCAGACTGGACGGAATGGGGTAAGCTGGGTTTGGACGGGTTGAAGTACATCCTGATCAACCTGGTCTTCTTACTACCCGGGGCGCTGATCTACCTGGTGGGGTTTGGCTTTTACTTTATCGTCACCTTCGGCTTCTCGCTCGCCAGCAATCTGGCGCAAAATTCCAGGGGGTTTGAGACGGTTTTTATTCCAGTGTTCTTGCTGGCTATGCTGGTCTTTTTTATTTCGATTTTCCTGGGCCCATTATTGTTTATGCTGGGGGTGATCCCCCTGCCGGCAGCTACCGCCAACCTGGCTGTTGAAGGCCGCCTGGCAGCGGGTTTCCGCCTGCGCCAGTGGTGGCCGGTATTGTGGAAGAACAAGCTGGGCTTTTTTATCGCCTGGACGTTATTGTTAGGATTATTTTTCATCCTCTACCTGGTAATTTTCACGGCGTACATAACCTGCATCCTGTGCTGGTTGATTCCTTTCTTGATGGCGCCGATGGGATTCTACCTGGGTCTGGTGTATGCGGCTCTGTTTGGGGAAACCTTCCGTGAAAGCTTGGAAGGCCAGGCGGCTGAGCAGCCTGCCCAGACTGACCAATCTGAGGTTCCCCAGGTATGACTCCAATTACTGCCATCTTCTTCGATATTGGAGCGGTATTGCTTAGCAACGGCTGGACCGAGGTTGAACGGCACCGGGTCCTGGCAGCCTTCGATCTGGATTTTGAAACTTTCGAACAGCGCCATTATCAGGTGATCGATGCCTTCGACTACGGTCAGATCAGCCTGCAGACCTACCTGGACTGGACGGTGTTCTACACGCCGCGCCCGTTCACCCCGCAGGATTTCGAAAGAGAAGTCCAACGCATCATGACTCCCATCCCGGAAACCTTGCAGATCGCCCGGGAGCTGAAAGATGCCGGGCAATATTTCATGGCGACGCTGAATAATGAGCCGCGCGAGTTCAACGATTACCGCATCCAGCATTTTGGCCTGCTGAATCTGTTCAGCGCCTTTTTTAGCTCGTGCTACCTGGGGGTGAGGAAACCACAGTTGGAGGTGTACCGCAAAGCGCTGGCGATCTCACAACGCCGGCCGGAGGAGAGCCTGTTTATCGATGATTTTCCCGAAAATATTCAGGCTGCCCGCGATTTGGGGATGAAGGCGATCCTGTATGTGGACGACGCATCTCTGCGGGCAAACCTGGTAAAATTCGGTCTTTTATAAAATCCCTTCTGATTGGATTAGCCCGGCAGGCAAACCCGGTCGCGTCCGCCGCTCTTCGCCAGGCTCAAGGCTGCTTCGACGGCGTGCAGCAGGTCTTCGGCGTCTTTTCCCTGTTCCGGGTACGTGGCAACGCCGATCGATAAAGTCATCGGACCGATGACTTTATCCTGGCGCTCGACGCGTAGTAGCTTGAATTCACCCCGCAGTTCTACGGCGCGCTGCCAGGCCACCTCACACGCAACGCCAGGAAAAATCAGCATGAATACGTCGCCATGATAGCGACAGGCAATTTCCTCTGGTCGGAGGTGGCCTCCCAGGAATTTCGCAGCGGCTGCCAGTACCTCGTTTCCGGCTTCCTGACCGTACCTGGCGTTGATTTCGGTCATGTGGTCCAGGTCGACGATCAACAGACTGAGCGGCCCTTCTTTGCGGATCGAGCGGTGGATTTCCCGCTGAAGCGCTTCCTGCAAATACTTCTGGTTGAACAACCCGGTCAATGGATCGTGATTGACCTGCTCGCTGAGGATTTTGTGCATCTTCAGGTTGGCCAGGGCCATGCCGACCTGGTCGGCCAGGGTGATGGCCAGGTTTTCATGGTTGTCGAGCCACTCGGTGTAATCAAGGCCTTCCGGGCATGAATCGAGCGAAAAATAAACATGCATCAGCCCGATCGATTCGCTCTGGGCGATCATGGGAAGGCACAACGAGCTTTGCCCCGCCGAAATTTGGGCGTGAGGGCAAAGCAGCCCTTTCTGCGGGTCGTCGACCCGGTGGGGCCGGCCGCGCCGCAGAGCCCAGCAGTCCTCGCGGTTGATCTGCAGCGCCTCTTCATTATTCTCTCCCCAGGTCGAGACGGCTTCGAGGCTGCCGTCGTTGTCCTCGAATACGTACAGCACGCCCCCCGTAGCCGGAAAGAGCTGACGGATAAACTGGTCGAAGACCTGGTAGGCTTCCTCAACCTCGTGACAACTTTGCAGCAGGTCGCCCATTTCCTTGAGAAGCGAGGTTTCCTGGTTGTGCGCTTCTAGCTCGTTCAGCCATTTGGTCAACTGCTCGTTGGTCTGGCGTAATTTTTGTTCGCTGGAGCGCAGCGCCTCTTCAGCCTTGGCGCGCTCAGTAATGTCACGGAAAATACCAAACGAGCCAGTGAACTCGCCATTTTTTTCGTAACGCGGGGTGACGGTGGTGAGCAAGCTGCGCAACTCTCCATCTGGGCGCTGAATTACCATCTCATACGAGCTGCGTTCCCCGCGCATGCGTTTCGCCGTTTCCGCCCGGATCGCCTCAAACTGGCCGGCATGGACGAATTCGTTGAGGTTGTGGCCGGCCAGGCTTCCTTTTGGCACGCCGAAGATGCGGTCAGCAGCCGGGTTGGCAAAGATAAAAATTTCATCCTGGTCGACAATTGCCAGGCCTTCTCCCTGGCTTTCGATCAAAGTGCGGTAAAGTTCCTCGTTCTGGCGCAGGGCTTCCTCGGCCTGCTGCCGCTCGGAGATATCCCTCGAAATACCGAACAGCACCTCCTGGTCGTTCCACCGGCCGCGCACTGCCTTCGTCTCGACCGCGATCTTATCCCCCGTTTTGGCCATGAGCGGGATTGCACTGGTGCTGAGGTCGCCTGCCAGCATCCAGGCGAATATGTGTTGAATTTCCTCTTTTTGTTCAGGTGGGTGCAGGTCAACTATGTTCATCTGGCATAATTCCTGGTCAGAATATCCCAGGCGGTGAGCCACCAACGGGTTGTAATGCAGTATCTGGCCCTCTTCATTAAAGATGAAAAGGAAATCGTCCAACGTGTCGAAAAAGGATTGGAAGTTGATCCGGCTTTCCTGGCTGGCCTCTTCTGCCCTGATTCTGGCAATGACGTCCCCCACCTGGGCGGCAATACTTTCCAGAGCGTGGCGGGTGGTGGAGGGTACCGTATTTAAGGTGTGCGAACCGATGACGAGGGCTGCGATCAGCTTGCCCTGGTACATTACCGGAAGGATTGCGGCAGAGCGCAATCTTTCATTCGAGGATAAGCGTGGTGTGAGAACCGCATAAGGCTGATAAATAGGATGTCCAGCAGAGATCAGGCGCGCCTGCGGGGAATCTTTGACAAAAAAAGCCAGGCTTTCAGCCAGCGCTGGAGACACCCCGCGAAGTACAGTCAGGTGATAGTTGCCAGTAGCCGGATCGACGAGGTGTATGCCGCCGCTGTCCAACCCTACCAGACTGCAAGCCGTAACCAGGATTTTACTCAACGCCTCATCCAGCGAATTCATCGAACCCAGCGCAGCCGCTAGGTCACGTTGAGTTTCAAGCATCGCTTCGGCCTGGCTGCGCCTGGCATCAAAGCGACGCAGCAGCTCAATGACGACCAGTACGGTTATAGTCAGGGTGACGGTGGTGATCAGGGAGGCATAAATGTTCAGAGAGAGCTTGATCTCTACCCAGATGGCGGCGATGGCCAGGACCATGATCATCCAACGATGCACGCGGGCAGAATGGCCGATGCCAACAAAAAAGACCGGCACGATCAGGAAGATCATAAACGCGTCCGGTAATCTAAACCACAAAAGAACCGCGCTGGTTAGGCCGACCAGGAAAGCATAGCCGACGATCACCAGCCAGGGGGATATTTTCCTAATTCGTTCCAATCCACGACCCGATTTGATAACTTCGACTCTCCGTTCAAGGTTGGGGTAAACATCCGCAGGTCCCAGGGTATTATTTCAATTTATGCGTTGTGATCTGATGTGGGTTATTCTAGCATATCTACGGTAGATCAAAGAGTAAAAAAGACCAGGAGTGTATGACACGGGTTCATTTCAGGATAGTGACTAAATCAGCCGTGCTGGGGATAATCAGGTCGGCGCCCGCCCGACGCAGGCCCTTCTCACGACCGAAGCCGCACAGCACTCCTACCGTCTGCGACCCGGCGGCTTTGCCGGCGCGCACGTCCACCTCGGTGTCGCCGACCATCAGCAGGTTGTGTGGGGAAATGCCTATCTGCCCGGCGGCCCAGATCAGCGGGTCCGGAAATGGTTTGGTGTGCTCGCAGGTCTGCGAGGTAGCGACGGCGAGGAATAGAGAGGTCAGGCCATAATAATCCAGGAAAGCAAACGTGCTGTGGTGGTCGCGGGCGCTGACCACGGCCAGGGGGTAGCGCGGCTGCAGGGTCAGCAGCATTTCTTTGACCAAGGGGATGGACCAAAAGGGCCCGCTGGCGCGCGGCCCGCCTTTTTTCGCCATTTTGTTGAAAATACGTCCGATGTCATCATCCATGTGCAGAGCGTCCAGTATCCAGTACAGCAGATTACCTGGGGTTTCCATGCCCATCACCGCCCAGCGGGAGAAGGCATGCGGGCTGTGTTGGGGGAAAATCCGCCTGGCAGGTGAGAGCGTTTTTTCCAGGCGGCTGACCCACAGGTCGTCCGTGTCGCTTAAAGTTCCGTCCACGTCGAAGCAAATGCCCTGGATGCGCGGGATATCGAGAGACATATTCAGCCTCTAAATTCAGACAGTTGATCCAATAGTTTGGAAACCGCGTCCATGTCCGGAGCGATCAGCATCAGCGTGTCTGAGCCATTTTGGGCGATTACCACTGCACCGTTGGAGGTGTTGGCCCATTCCATGCGACTGCTACTGCTGCGCGCGGGCGTCCCCCAGCGCTTCTGGGCATAGTCCTGCAGCGCCTGCCAGAATTCCCCGGCATCTTTGGCGGTATCCCAATTGCTTTTCAGCGCCAGCGCCCCCGATAGAGTAGAACCGTGACGATAAGCCACCAGGCTGTCGCCGCCCCACCCGGCCGCCGCGAGGCGCGCCTGGCTGTCCGGCAGTTGAAACTTCACGTTAGCGCCGGAAGAGAGCGTCAGGTAAGTTGACCATTCGCCCAGATTGCCGCGGTCGAGTTCCCGCCATCCAGCGCCCAAAGCGGGTAGTAAGTCGGGCAGAGTAACCCGTTTGGGAAGGTCGGCCGGATAAAGGTCGGGGTGCAGTATCTGTTCCGAGTCCACTGGGGGATGCTTGAAAGCCGCGTCGATGGCGTTGTACCCACCCAGATCGTACAGGGATTGGACAAATTCCATGCCCTGCATGTAGGGGAAGAGGAAATTCTTCTTCAGATAGGCGGGGGCGGAATTAAATACCGGGCTTTTGTAAGCGCTGGAAAAATCCTGCACCTGCAGCCGATCGTTCTGGGTGGCGTCGCCCTCGATCAGGGCGCGCACGGCGTTACAGTATTCGGAGGCCTTGTCGCAGTCCTCCTCTGTAAACTTCAATCCATCCCGCAGATCATAAGCCTGGTCCTGCAGAGCGTGGGTGAACTCGTGGGCATAGTTCATACGCTGCAACCCGCCGAACTGTTCTCCCTGCACAACAAACATCTCCTTCGTCTTTGGATCGTAATAGCCGGCAATCTGCTCGCTGTAAAGGTTGATGTAGAGGTCATACAAGTCGAAGCCTGGATTGAGCAGGCCTAGCAGGCTCAACTCCAACACATCGTCACCGGCCTGGCTGCGAGTATACTCCTTGAAGAAATTCTGGACAACCTGGTCATGGAGCTGGCTGTTCGACAGCGTAGCGCGCAGCAGGGCATGCGTAGGGATCAACCGGCGGATTTGAATGACCTGCTGCTGGATAGTATCCATCTGGCTGGCCACGTCAGGCGGCAGGCGCCCGGCGTCGATGGCTGCCAGGGTGGGAAGCTGCGGCACAGTCAGGGGCGTCGGTGTGTTGGAAGGCCTGGTCTGGCGTGTGATCGCCGTTCCGCCGACCACCGACAGCAAGCCAAAACCGAGGCAGCAGACGACGATCAGGGTAAGCAGTGAGAAAACGACCGGACGTTTCACCATAGATTTAGTTGCTTTGCACGAAATTCAAAGCGTACAGGGCATCCTGGTAGCCGGGATGGAACTTAAGCGCCTTGTTGAAATCATCGATGGCGTCTTGCTTGTTGCCCAGGCGATACTGCGCCCATCCCTGCCACAGCCAGGCTTCTTCAGAGTTATCTGTTATTTTAAGCGCGTATTGGGTCAGGGAAAGCAAATCCTGGATACGGTTGGTGCGGAAATAGGCGATAAACGGGCCAAACTGGTAGCGCAGCATGCGCTGGGGGAGGGTCAGCTTGCGGGCGCTGTCGTAAGCCTGGGCGGCTTCGGTGTAGCGCTCGAAATAGACCAGGTTGCTGCCCAGATTGAACCAGTTGAAGGGGTTCTTGGGATCGACCTGGGTCTCGGCCTGGGCCTGGTCGAGGGCGCGCTGGCGGTTGGCGCTGGCATCCCAATCCGGGCCGAGCAGGTTCTGAACGGTTTGCTGCTGGTCGGGACGGAAAACCATGATATAGACGTGGTTGAAGACCTGCCAATTCTTTTCCAGGTTGGCATAGGCGACGGTGCGGTCGGGCCCCAGGAAAGAATCCTGGGTGATGAATACCTGGCGGGCGTCGTCATAGCCGGTGATCAGCAGATAGTGGCCGTCCCAATAGTCATCATCGTAGCGAGCAAACTG
>Ga0315282_10007040_pt1 | contig 18611 bp, 13 predicted proteins | sample YL17G07_20_MG_FD_203693 | JGI IMG/M metagenome (GOLD analysis project Ga0315282, IMG submission 203693) | Sediment microbial communities from Yellowstone Lake, YNP, Wyoming, USA - YL17G07_20 | ecosystem: Environmental > Aquatic > Freshwater > Lake > Sediment | place: USA: Wyoming | collected...
GCGGTGAGCTTCTCGTGCATGAGTACTTCCTTGCTGTATGATTGAATGACCGTACAATTCCATTCTCCTCATACGCCGTCCAACCGCCCAGAGGCCGTACAATCCCCACGAAAATTAGTCGCACACCGGGTGCGCGACCTGATCGGGCAGAGCAGAGTGGTTGTGGATGTCAGCACGAGGCGCAACGTGCCGATAATCCTGGCGGAATGCGTCAGATTCACTCCAATGTGTGCGATCCTGACCCCGCCATCCATTAGGCGTCTGATTATCAATGCCCTGCGTCTCTCTGCCGGCTATTCCTATTGCTCTGCCGACGGCGCACGGTTTTACTTCGGGGCGGCCCACTTCACGGCGTTGATCATGATCTTGCGAATGGTCGGGTCGAAGAACACGGGGTTAGTCTCGTGGCCGGGCTGAAAGTAGAAGACCTTGCCCTTGCCGATCTCCCACGTCAGGCCCTGCTGGCTGGGATCGGTGCCGCCGTCTTTCAGGCTGTAGACACCCTCGAATACCACGGCTTTCGGCTTTGGCACGGCGTACGGATCGCTGTACCGCTCGTTGTGGACGATTGTGAATTCCTTGATTCCCTGGGCGATTGGATGGTTCGGGTCTTTCACGGTGACTTTCAGCGTGGTGGAATCGCCGACATATGCCTTCCAGGAGCAAGGCGTGCCCATGAGCTTCCTGTTCGGCTTGGCGAAATGCGAGGAATGCAGCGCGATGAATCCCATGCCGTCCTCCTTCACCCGCTTGACAATCTTGTCGACAAGCTGATCCTTGACCTGGTCATGCCTCTGATGGCCCCACCAGATCAACACGTCGGCGCGCTTGAGCAGTTCGTCGGGCAGGCCCTGATTGGGGTCGGACAGATTCGCTTTGACAACCTCCCAGCCCTGGAGGCCCTTGAGCCCTTCGGCAATGGCGCCGTTGATATCGTTGGGATAGACGTTTTTCGGCGCGGTGCCTTCGGACCACACGACGACGCATCGCTTGGCCCGGGTCTTCTCGGCCCCGCCGGTGCGAAGATTCATACCCAGCACGACGGCCGCCGCCGTCACTGCCATAAGCACAAGGACCGCCCGACGTGGAAATCTCTGGACCATCTCTTACTCCTTTTCCCCACGATCTTCGCCGAAGTCACGTGGCTTCCCGACCCACCGGCGATGACAGGCCGGGATGCCTTCGGCATCTTTGCCGTACTCACGTTCTGTCCTATCCCACAGCGGGACAGGCAGGCCTATATCTACCGCACCACCGGCAGAAAAGCAACTAGGTCGAATCAACGGGGTCAGGTTCGCGGCAACTCTGATCCTGTCAGCGTTTCGGCTTGGCCTTGAACTGGAGCTTGAACGGCGGGACCTCGAAGGGGAACGCCGTCATGTCCAGACCGATGTGTGCCGCGCCCGTTGTGCCGAACTGATGGGCCCCGATGTCGTACTTTTCGGTTTTGGACAGATGCGGCCGTTTGCCATTCCAGAAGTCCAGCGGGTTCTCATACAGGAGCAGGCCCTCGCCTCTTGCGGCCGACCCGCTCTGGAGCTTGTACCCTTCCGGAGTATTCGCCTTCGGGTCAACGAACAGGGGGTCCCCTGTTCTGGCCTGCGAATCGCCGGGGTAGGCCTTGTCCCACAAGTTGTTCAGGAAATGGAACTCATTCATGTTGATCTGGGCATCCGCCGCCACTGGGCCTGTGTTCTCCCAGAAGATGTTATTGCGGAACCAGATATTGCGGTAATCGTTCTGGGGCGGACGATTCTCGACGCCGATCAGCCGGTCGCACTTGTTGAACGCCACGGTGTTGTTGTCGAAGTAGACGTTCCGAGTGCTGGACGTGATGAGGAAAATGGTCTTGCCGTAGACGGAGGGATCGATGGCGGACCAGTCGTTGTGCACGACGATGTTGTTGCGGATGGAGACGAAGTCGCTGAGGAAGCGGCTGCTGCTCTCTTCGCCCGAGAGCCACACCGCCACGTTATTCGCCTGCAGATAGTTGTTGTCAAAGATACTCATGCTGGCGTTGTCGATCCAGATAGCCGCGATGCCCGTCCCCCGGATGACGTTGTAGCGCGCGGTGGTATGCACGGCCCAATCCTCATAGAGGATGCCATCGCCGCTGTTGTTGTCGATCTGGCAATTCTCCACCACCAGGCATTCCACCGCGCCGTTGGCGCAGACCCCATAGCCCTCCGTGCCCTTGACGTTCCAGCCGGCGTCATGGAGGTAACAGTTCCGCACCTCGACGTACCGGCATTCATCGGCAGGGTCCCAGTGTCCTTGGGGTCCGTCGCCGGAGCCGTTCATATGGACCCCCTGAGCTCCCGAGTAGGCCATCTCGCAATTCCTGATTGTCAGATAGTGCGCGCTCGTGACGCTGACTCCCACCTGGCAGGCGAAGAAGCGGCAGTCGCGGATGGTCACATGCTCTTTGCGGTCCACGCCGATCCCGGCGCCCCGGGGCTGGTCGGAGTCCATGTGGAACTCGATGCCCTCTATGGTGTTGCAGGACCCCGCCCACAGGAGGGTCTTCGTTCCGTCACTGCTGAAGACCACCTTCCCCTTGCCGTCCGATCGCAGGATGACCGGGAAGTCCTCACTGCCATCGGGCATCGCCACCCCGGAACAGGGATAGGTCCCGGCGCCGAACACGATCGTGTCCCCCGGCTTCGCCAAGGACACGGCCCTGGCCACGCTCCGGACCGGCTGCCCGGCCGTTCCCGGGTTTTCATCCGAAGCGCCGCCGCCCGTATCCGCATACCACACGGCCGCCGTCGAAACGGATGGCCCGAGCGGCTCCAGTGTCGCGAGGATGCCGGCGACGACGAGAATCGCACACGAGCTCCCGAGCCCCGCCTCACTGCCCCTCTCACGCGAACGGCGGATGAACCGGGCCGGTGCGGGCGGAGCCATCAACGCCACACGCACAGGGAACACCCGACGCAGAAATCCTTCGCTCATTGTCCGCTCCTTTCACTTCAGTCTTCGCCGAAGTCGCTTGGCTCACCGACGATGCCGGGCCGGGATGCCTCCGATCTTTCTCCAACGCGCGCGTACGCTGCGTCGCGCTGCCGGCAGAGAACGAGGCTCCAGGCGAGCGGCTCCTTCTGCAGTCGGCATTCGTTCCCGCCAGAGATCACTTTTCGGCAGTCTCGTTGGGCTCCTGGAGCAGGGCTTGCCGGGTCACCCGGATATCATCGATGTAGAGCTTGCCGGCGCCGCCCGCTGCGGGTTTGGCTCGATCACCGGCGCCGATGTACATCTTCACCACGCTGGCCGTATTCACCCCGGCGGACGCAAGCTGGCTCAGCGGCGTGTTCCACGCCTGCCAATCTATGCTCAAAAGCGCGTCCGGATCCGGGTGTTCGATCGTCGCGACACGCCCGGCGCTGTCCTTGACGGCGAGGTACAGCGTATCGGGGGTGTTGGCGGGGTTATTGCCGCCGATGTCGCCGACCTGCCAGCCGCCGGAGACGTTCCCCGAGATTGTCACATCCGAGAACTCGCCGACGCACGGTGCGTCCAAGTTGTTGCTGGTGACGGCCAGCCCGACGTACATGTCGCTTTGCATCATGATGATCGTGCGGGGGTTCGTGGAATCGCCGCCGCCGGTGTTCGTCTGGAGGGTCCAGGTCACTCCATCATTGGAGTGGTACGCCGTAAACTGGTTGCCCTTTCGTTCGAGCTTGACCCACTGCGGGAAGGTCACGTCGCCAGGGTTGTCATGAGCCGAGTTCGAGATCGCGCCGGTGGTCCCACGGCTCTGGAAGGCGGGCCGGCCTTCGGGTGTCACGAACATGAACGCGTGTGTAGAGTTCGTGGCCAGCGTCTCGCGGATCATCACGCCGGCCTTGGCCCAGGGCCACGTGTTCGTCATGCTGTGGACCTTCGCCACGATCGTGCCGTCGCCGGACAGACGCTTGTACACCAGGCGCAGGTGGTCGACGACGTCCCAGACGTCGCCGCTTGTCGAGCCGACGAGATACGTGCCGGGCTGGGTTTCCCGGAACGCCGCCGGCCAACCGTGGAAGAACAGTTGCAGTGTGTCGCCCCCGTTGGCGGTCCAGTCCTGCGGTGTGCTCCACGCGCGCTCCGCCTCGGAGTAGTACGGCGCCGCGGTGTTGTTGTAGTCCATCGGCATCGCCTGCCGGCCGTTGTGGATGACCGCGCGCTCCGCGAACGGGGCGTCGGCGTTGCCCACAGTCGAGCCGGTGCCGTTGCCCTTGACCACCTGCGGCTCAGTGTAGCCCATGCCGTCCAACCAGGTCTGGAAGATCCGATTGGGCGAGTCGTCGGTATAGCCCTCGAAGTCATCGACGACGAGGTAGTCGGTCAGCGTGAAGTCCCAGATGTCGCCTTCCCAGGAGCCGGGACTCTCGGCCTCGTTGACCTCTGTGACCTTCCAGTAGTAGCTCTGTCCGTAAACAAGGCCGAGCGAGCCCGGGTCATAGCGGCTTTCAGCCACGGTACGCACGAGGGCCGTTCCATCCGCCACCGCCTGTTTATCCGCACTGAAATAGACCTTGTGCGAGGCCGCTTCCCTTCCGGGCCGCCAGCTCAGGACGACATCCGCCGGCACGCCGGTCTGTCCTGGAGCGGGGCTCGCCCGCCTGGCTTGGAACGGGATATAGAGGAACCGCGCCTCGCTTAACCCGCACTGTGGCATGAATTCGCCCCACTTGCTCGTGGCTGTGAGCCTGACGCATTTGACCGCCGCGTCCTTGAAATCCACGGTCGTCCCGTGCTCGTAATCCGCCTGTCCGGGCGCCTGGGCAAGCTCAAAGTCGCCCAGTACGGTCCAGTCCGTGCCATTGGGGGAATACTCCACAGTGACGTTCCTGATCCCGCAGCCCAGATACGGCTCCAACGGCCTGTTGTAGTTCCAGACCCACATCTCGCGCAACGTATATGCTTTGTCGAAGTCATACCGGATCCAAGCCGGCATCGCCGTGCCGAGCTGGGTGGCCCACATGGTCATCTCATCGGTCGAGTGCAGGTCGCCGGTCAGACCGGAGCCATTGACCGTGTTCTGGGGCCCTTTGCCCGCCTCGGAGCTGGAAGCCGTGGCGACGATGTTCTCGACCGCGTAGGCATACGGCTCGGTCGCAAAACTCCAGACCTTGCCCTTGGCGATCGTGGAATCGGGCGGTGCATTGACCTCATCGACGCGCCAGTAATAGGTCTGGCCGAACTCGAGCCGGCCGGGAGGATCGTATGAGCTTCCCGCTTGCCCCTGGGCGGCCAGCACGTTCAGCGGATTGGACCGGCTAGCCCCATCGACATCAGTAGAAGAGGTCCCCAAGTAGACATCGTGTGTCTGCGCGAATGCACCTGCCGTCCAACTCAGGACCACCTCCCGCGGCACATCCGGGGCCTCATTGATCGGGTCGGGCTTGGCCGCAAGGTCACGTCGTGGCGCCGGTGGCTCGGCCCCGAAGTATACCCGATCGATCCACACCTTCTTGTTCAGATCGCTGCCGTTCATGGGCCACCAAGTCCCCTTCAGCATCAGATAGAGCGTCAGGGTCTCCCCGGGGCTATCGCCAATTGCCTCGCCGCTGTGCGTGTACTCGATGACGAACTTCTGGGGCTCGGTCGTCAGTTGGACCGTCTGGGTCACGTAGTCCGGCCAAGTGCCATTGACACTGCCCTGCAGCAAGACGACCATTTCCCTGTCCTGCTCGGCCCTGGCGGTGAAACCGATCGGGTAGGTGACTCCCGGATCGATTCGCAGCCCTGATTGCGAGATCCCGATGGACGCGGCCCCGGCGGCATCGGTCACGTCGATCATCGCCGCATTGTCGCCGGACAAGCCCGCATCCTGCACCACGCTCAGCACGTAGCCCGCCCCCCCGTACTGAATCCATGAATTCACGCCCTCGTCAAACTCGCTGTTCTTGATCTGGTTCTGCGCCCCCTGGACGAGCGACTCGGACAATCCGACGGCCAAGGCAATGCACAACACACTTACCCATATCCTGCACATAACAGTCCTCCTTTTCACACGGGCTTGGTTCAACACGTCAACCGCGGGGAAGGCCCCTCTCACCGCACGCAGCGCTGTTGCAGAATGGCCATCCTCCACACGTACAGACCTGGGACACGCCGGGCCTTCGTACGCCCGGCCCGTAAACACTCGGCTAACTTACCAGTTTACCAGACTCCCTGGCACACGTCAATCAACGGTTCACGCGACTGCCCACTACTCCCTTATGTAGGCCCTTGCGCCAGCGCTGAACATGGGGCGGACGGATTTGCCCGGCGGGATGAGGATGGCTTCGACTCCGGCGATACGCTCGATCAGAGCGAGGCCTTCGTCAGGCCCGAGGACATTGACAGCGGTGGACAGCGCGTCGGCCGTGGTCGCGTCCGGGGCGATGATCGTGTCGCTCACCAGCTTGCTTGCGCCTTTGCCGGTCCGCGTGTCGAGAATGTGGCTCTGCTTCTCGCCGTGGACTTCGACGAACCTCCGGTAGTCGCCGCTGGTCGCAACGCTCTGATCCGTGATTGCCAGAACCAGCAGGATCTTCGAGGCATCCATGTCGTCGGGGGACACGTTAGGGTCTTGCAGGCCGACTCGCCAGCATTCCTGTCCGCGGGGAGGCTGGCCGAAGCAGCGGATATTACCGCCGAGATCGACCATTCCACCGAGAGCCCCCAATTTCTTCATCGCTTCGACGGACTTATCGACCCCGTAGCCCTTGCCGATGCCGCCGAGATCGACCCTCATGCCTTTGACGGCGAAGCGGACCGTCATGTCCTTCTCGTCGAGAATCAGCTTCTCGTAGCCGACCTTGCCGCGTGCCTCCGCCATCGCCTCCTCGGTGGGCGGTGCATTGGCCTCCCCCGCCGCCTTCCACAAGTCCATCAGCGGACCCACGGTGACATCGAACGCCCCGTCGGAGAGCTTGCTGAACTCGACCGACCTTTGCAGGACCTCGAATGTCAGCGGGTCCACGCGGACGGGCCCATCGCCGGCATCGCGATTGATTCTGCTGAGCTCGGAATCCTCTCGCTGGTAGCTCATCAGCTCGTCGATCCGGCGCTGCACATCGAAGGCCGCCTCAATACATCTTCTCGCCTTCCGCTCGCCGCCGGCGATGACGACCACGCGTGAGAACGTGCCCATGACCACGCGGTAGCCGCTGTCCTTCTCAACGGGCGCCCGCTCGCCCAGGTCTCTGTACAGCAGACCTATCAACAGGATCAACACAATCCCAACTGCAGCAACGGTCACCGTCCGCTTCATATTACGGATGAAATACCTTGAGTTTCAATTCCTGGATCGCTCGGTAGTGCTTACCATTGCCGGAACAGAGAGCCATGTTGTTCTCCGTAGCTGTGGCCGCAATGATGGCATCCCCCGCCCGGATACCATGGGAAAGCGTATACTCTGCAACATACACGGCGGCGCGGTGTCCGATGTTCTCTGTGGGGGGGAGAGTCACGAATCCAAGGTCACCCAGGAAGCTTGTGATATACTCCTGCTGCTTCCTGTTCTGAGCAGCCTGGAGGAGCTCCATATAGGTCAGGACAGACACGTAGCGATCATTGGATTGATCGATGACACGAGCCGCCTTTTCGTTCCCTCGCTGAACCCAGATCAAGACATCCGTATCAAAGATCACGATACCGCCCTCCTCGCAGGCCTTCCATTTGCTGCTCAACCACCTCGGAGCTTTGCAGCATGTTGAAGAAAGGATGATCGCGGACCTTCATTCGGGGCTTGCCGTTAGCAGGTTTGATGACCCCTTTCAACTTGCCCCGGCTCAGAATACATACGTCCTCATTGCGTTCCAAGGCTCGCAACACCTCATTCATGTGATACCGCAGATCCACGATCGAAGCCTTCATAAACAGTCTCCTAAATGCATATCGCCACTATACATTTAGCCGGAAACGTTGTCAACCACTCCTGCTCGTTCGTATAATAGGTCCATGAAGGGCAAAACGATAGAGCTGTTGGCCGAGCGCGTGGAGCAGGAGCTTCTGCCGTACGTGTCCAGGCCCGCGCGCTATATTGGCGGCGAGGTCAACGAGATCCGCAAAAACCTGAAGACGTGCGAGCTGACGTTCGCGCTGTGCTTTCCCGATGTCTATGAGGTTGGCATGTCCAACTCCGGGTTGGCCATCCTCTACCATGCTCTCAATCAGCGTGAAGGCATTGCCGCGGAGCGGGTGTTCTCACCCTGGATCGACGCCGAACAGGTCCTGCGACACAAGCACATCCCGTTGTTCAGCCTCGAATCCAAGGCGTCGCTGCGCAGTTTCGACGCGATCGGTTTCAGTCTGACGAACGAGCTGTGCTACACGAACGTCCTGAACGCGCTCGACCTGGCGGGACTGAACGTTCGGCGCGACGAGCGAGGCGAAGATGATCCGCTCATCATCGCCGGCGGCGGAATGGCCAACTGCTGCGAGCCGATAGCGCCGTTCGTCGACCTGTTCGTTCTCGGCGAAGGCGAAGAGGCTGTGGTCGAGCTTGCCGATTTGTTGCTGGCGGCCAAGAGAGAGGGGCAAAGCAAAGAGCAGACGTTGCGCGAAGCGGCGCAGCGATTCGACTGGGCCTACGTGCCTCAGTTCTACGAGTTCACCTACGACGACTCTCGCATTGCGAGTTTCGGCGCGACGCAGGCCGGCCTACGAACGCGGCTGGCGAGCGCAGTCGTAGAGGACTTTGAGAATGCTCCAATGCCGACCGCGCCCATCGTACCCTATGTCCAGGCAGTGCACGAGCGGGTCAGCGTGGAGATCATGCGTGGCTGTCCAGGCCGATGCCGATTCTGCCAAGCCAGCTACTGCCGCCGGCCGATCCGTTTTCGCAGTGCCGAGAAAGTATTCGAGCTGGCCAAGGCATCCTATCATGCGAGCGGATTCGATACGGTGAGTCTGCTGAGCCTGTCCACCGCCGACTATCCGCACCTGGAGGAATTGGCCGTGCGCCTCCACGAGTACTTCGAGGACAAGCATGTCGGCCTGTCGATCCCCAGCCTGCGCGTGGACCAGCAGTTGAAGCTCGTGCCGAAGCTCTTTGCCTCGGTGCGCAAGAGCGGTCTGACCATTGCCGTCGAGGCCGCCAGCGAGAGGCTGCGGCAGATCATCAACAAACCTCTGAAGGACAGCGACCTGCTCGCGACCGCCGAGGAAGCATATAAGAGCGGCTGGCAGAAGCTCAAGCTGTACTTCATGGTCGGCCTGCCCGGCGAAACCCTCGACGATGTCATGGCCATTGTGGAGCTGTCGGATCGATTGGCGAAGTTGCGCCGCACCGTGGACGGCAGAACGGGCCAGATCAATATCACCGTCAGTTGGTTCGTCCCAAAGCCCCACACGCCCTTCCAGTGGTTGCCTCAAAGCCCCAAGTCATACTTCGAGCAGGCACGGCAGTTGATCCTCGACGAGAAGCTGCGTCTGCGAGCAAAGCATCTGCAATTCAAGTTCCACGACATGGACCGGAGCGTCCTCGAGTCGGTGATCGGCCGGGGCGACAGGCGATGCGCCGATGTCATCGAGGCGGCGTGGCACGCCGGCGCCCGGTTCGACTTGTGGGACGAGGTCTACGACTGCCAGGTCTGGCAGGCCGCGTTTGCCCAATTCGGCATGGACCTCGATGCCCTGGCCCAAAGGGCATTCGATCCCACGGAGACCCTGCCTTGGGAGCATCTCGGGGGCCCCGCCAAACAGTACCTGCTCACCCATCACGCCGACGCACTCCAGAAGCTCCACCAACAGCAGCCGTAGTCTCACCTTAGGACTTCGTTCCACTATTATTTGTATTCCTTGACGAGCCGCCAAGCCGTATAATGGCCGCCAGTTCTTTAATGGGGGGTCAGCACGACCGTGGATGCATCCTACGACACGTCGCGAGTCAACCCGGGCGATTGGGTCAACTCCCAGGCCACCAATGACAATGACAACGAATTCAACCTGACGGCCAACGAGACGCGCCTGGGCTTCAACTTCACCGGTCCCAAGACTGCGACCATGGAAACGAGCGGCAAGGTCGAGTTCGACTTCTACGGCAGCGGAGCCGATCTCTGCCTCCGGCGGGTGGTTCGCTTTCACACTTGGACCATGGGATAAGTGGAGTTTCAATGCCGGCCTGGGCATCGACGACGTGGACTCCGACGACGTGAATCCAGGCGACCGCACGCGAAACCGCTCCATCTTCGGCAACGCACTGTACGCAATCAACAAACACGCGACTGCCGGCCTGGAGCTATCCCACTGGCAGACGGATTATCGCGGCCTCGGAGAGGCCGATGACGTCCGACTGCAAGGATCGCTGATCTACAAGTTCTAAGCACCGGCAGCGATTTTTCCTTTGACGAGGGCCTCTCAAATCCTTATAAAGGCGGGTTTGCATCCCGTGCCCAGCAGGTGTTCCGACGGTCCTCCATGCCGGACTCTTCCGACGGATCCGGGACGACCGAACGCGGCATGTCGTGCGAAGCAGCGTATGTGAAGAGGTCAATCACAGAAGGAGAATGCAATGGCGCAAGAAAAGACGATCAGTTCTCTCATGACGGAGACACGGGTGTTCCCGCCGCCGGAGCGCATCCGCAAGACTGCCTATGTGTCCAGTCTGGACCAATACAGGAAGATGTGGGAGCAATCCATCAACGATCCCGATAAGTTCTGGATGGAACAGGCGAAATCGCTTACCTGGTTCAAGAAGCCGACCGAGAGCCTTCGCTATACCTGGGATACGGCAGCCCGCAAGATCGAGCACACCTGGTTCGCCGACGGCCAGCTCAACGTTTCGGTCAACTGCCTCGATCGCCATCTTGGCACACCCACGGCCAAGAAAACGGCGCTGATCTGGCAGGGCGAGGCCGATGAGGCCGTCAGAAAGTACACCTACGAGCAACTGCACAAGGAAGTCTGCAAGTTCGCCAACGTGCTGAAGACCAAGGGCATCCGCAGGGGCGATCGTGTCGCCATCTATATGCCCATGATTCCCGAGCTTCCCATCGCCATGCTGGCCTGCGCCCGCATCGGCGCGATCCACTCGATCGTGTTCGGCGGCTTCAGCGCCGAGGCGCTCGAAGGACGCATCAACGATTCCGAGTGCAAGATGCTGGTCACGGCGAATGTCTCGCTCCGCGCCGGCAAGCACATCCCGTTGAAAAACATCGCCGACGAGGCCCTGAAGAAGACTCCATCAATCGAGACCGTCATCGTCGTAAAGGCCGCCGACGATCCGTGCAACATGCAGGCCGGACGCGACACCTGGTACGACGACGAGATGGCCAAGGCAAAGGACAAATGCGACGCCGAGAAGATGAACGCGGACGACCCGCTGTTCATTCTCTATACGTCAGGCTCGACGGGCAAGCCGAAAGGCGTAGTTCATACGACCGCTGGCTACCTGCTGCACGTCGCGTTCAGCCATAAGGTCATCTTCGACGTTCACGACAAAGACGTGTACTGGTGCACGGCCGACATCGGCTGGGTGACCGGACACAGCTACATCGTCTACGGCCCGCTGGCCAACGGCGCCACTTCACTGATGTTTGAGGGCGTCCCCACGTATCCGGACGCCGGCCGCTTCTGGCAGATCTGCGACAAGTTCGGCGTCACGGTATTCTACACGGCGCCCACCGCGATCCGCTCCCTGATGCGCCTGGGCGACCAGTGGCCCGCCAAGTACAAGCTCAACACGATGCGGGTGCTGGGCACTGTCGGTGAGCCGATCAACCCCGAAGCCTGGATCTGGTACTACAAGCATATTGGCCGTGAGCAGTGCCCGATCGTGGATACCTGGTGGCAGACAGAGACCGGCGGCATCCTGATCACGCCGTTGCCGGGCGCGATCCCCACCAAGCCGGGCAGCGCCACCAAGGCGTTCTTCGGCGTCGATCCGGTCGTGCTCCGCGACGACGGAACGGAGTGCGATGTCAACGAGGGCGGCAAGCTCTGCATACGCAAGCCGTGGCCGGGCATGATGCGGACCATGTGGGGCGATCACGATCGCTTCATCGATACCTATTTCACGATGTTCCCCGATCAATACTTCACGGGCGACGGATGCCGTCTCGATCAGGACGGCGATTACTGGCTGATGGGCCGCATCGACGACGTCGTCAACGTCTCCGGCCACCGTATCGGGACCGCCGAGGTCGAGAGCGCGCTGGTCAGCCACGCCAAGGTGGCTGAAGCGGCCGTCACGCCCATGCCGCACGAGATCAAGGGCCAGGCCCTCTACGCCTTCGTCACGCTGAAAGAGGGTGTCAAGGAGAGCGACGACCTGAAGAAGGAACTCACGGCGCACGTCCGCAAAGAGATCGGCCCGATTGCCATGCCGGAAGTGATCCAGTTTGCCCCCGCGCTGCCCAAAACGCGTTCCGGCAAGATCATGCGGCGAATCCTCCGCAAGATCGCCGAGAACAGCACGGACAACCTCGGCGACATCAGCACATTGGCCGACCCCGGCGTGGTGGAAATCCTGGTCAAGGGTCGAGGCAGATAGAAAGATCAAAGGGAATTGATTATGGAGAAACAGATGGCAGACGACCTACTGAAGCTCAAGGACAGCACGGCCAATCCTGCACCGCTTGGCTTGATGGGATTTGGCATGACGACGGTGCTTTTGAACCTGCACAATGCCGGCTGCTTCAAATTGGGAAGCATGATCCTGGCGATGGGCATCTTCTACGGCGGCATCGCCCAGATCATCGCCGGCATCATGGAATGGAAGAAGAACAACACGTTCGGAACGACTGCCTTCACTTCCTATGGCCTGTTCTGGCTCTCTCTGGTCTGGCTGGTGGTCTCGCCCAAGATCAACATGGGAGAGGCCACGGAATCGTCCGCGATGGCGGCGTACCTGTTCATGTGGGGCCTGTTTACGGCCGTGATGTTCGTTGGCACGCTGAAGCTCAACCGGGCACTCCAAGTCGTATTCGGGACGCTGGCCCTGCTCTTCTTCCTTCTGGCCCTGGGGGACTACACGGGCAATGTCTCCATTACTCGCATTGCGGGCTATGAGGGAATCCTCTGTGGATTCTCCGCGATCTATACGGGCCTGGCGCAGGTGTTGAATGAAGTCTACGGAAGGACCATTGCTCCGCTGTGCCCCATGAAGAAATAGAGTGCATCGATCCTGGCTTTTTCGAGAACGGCCGGAACCTATTTGCCGGCCGTTCTTTTTTTTGCCGACAGCTCTCCGCGTGAGACTATAACCCGTGGAGGGGGAAAACCTTTGCGCGGATCGTCTCCACGGAGGCTTCCAGCGCGGGCAGAACCATCTCCCGCTGCGCATTCGTCACCGGCAGCTCCCTGTCGCGCAGTCCGCCCTGCCAGTCGGTGCTCTCGAGCATGACTCCGCCCACGGCCGCCTCCATGCCGGCCTCAATATCCTGCCCGGAGAAGACTGTCCAAGCCAGCGCCCAGGCGCGGACGGTATTCTCGACGTGGTACCCGCCGCCACCCGTCGCCAGGATCGGCTTGCCGAATCGCAGCAGACGCTGGATGATCTCGACGTAGGTGTTGTTCGTCAGGCACAGGTGAGCGAGCGGGTCGCCGGCCAGAGCGTCCGCTCCCAATTCAAACACAATCACATCCGGATTATAAGCCCCGATCAACGGAACTGCGATGGCGTCAAACGCATACACGTAGGCCCGGTCGAATGTCCCGACCGGCAGAGGCAGATTGACACAGAAGCCCCGGCCCTCCCCTTCCCCGATCTCGTCCTCGAAGCCTGTGCCGGGGAACAGCGTCTTTGGATTCTCGTGCAGCGAGATCGTCATCACATCGGAGCGGTTGTAGAAGGCGTAGGCGACGCCGTCGCCGCAGTGCACATCGACGTCCAGGTAAAGCACCCGCTTGCCCGCCTCCGCCAGGGCCATGCAGGCGAGGGCGTTGTCGTTGATATAGCAGAAGCCTGCCGCCTTCTCCGGGAACGCGTGATGGTAGCCTCCGGAGGGATTGAAGGCCACATCGGCCTCACCCGACAGGATCAGCTCGGCGCCCACGAGCGTCGCTCCGGCCGCCAGCGCCGCGTAGTCATACATGCCTCGGAAGATCGGGCAGTCAGCAGCCCCGATCCCCATGCGAAGGGCTTCGAGGTCCCACCGCCCTGCCTCTGCCTGTTTCAATGCGTGCAGGTAATGAGCGGTATGGAACTTCTTCAACGTCCTCCGATCGGCTGGGGCCGGCGGAACCTCGCGAATGCCTTCTCCGGAAAGCAATCCCATTGTGTACAAGACCTGTCGCGTCCGTCCGGCCCGCTCCGTCCGGAACGGACTATCGTCAGGATAGTGGTACTTCTCGATCTCCTGGGAATGTATGAACGCAGCTCTTCGCATTTACGATTTACCATTTACGATTTACGATTGTGAAAAAGTGGCGACTATACCATGGGAACGCCGGGGACTCTGCAGCGCAAATCACAAATCGTAAATCATGAATCCCTTCATGGTTGTTCCTCTTTAACCAGGTCATATGCGATGTTGTACACGTCCCCATCGAACTCCACGTTGACCTTGTACCCGGAGTTCTGGAATACCGCCAGCATAGGCTTGTTGTCGGGCAGCACCTTGGCGTAGAACCGCTTCACGCCCCGCTGCCTGGCGACCTGCGTAATGTAGTCCAGCAGGAACGTGCCCATGCCCTTCTGCTGCCACTCATCCTGGACGACGAAGGCCACTTCAGCCGCCAGGGTCTTGGGGTCGAGGAAATACTGCGCGATGGCCACGATGTCCTCGCCGCCGGCCGCCGGCACGACTCCCACGATGGCCAGGTCCTGCTTGTAATCGATGTTCGTCAACTGCTGAATATCCTTGTGGGGGAAGGCCATCGTCCGGGTCATGTAGCGGGTCCGCACGGATTCTTCGCTGAGCGAATACAGCATTTCCGACAGCGCCGGCTCGTCCACCGGCTTGATCGGCCGGAAGAAGATCTCCGTCCCGTCGCGCAGCGTGGCGTAATGCTCCAGCTCCTCGGGATAGTTGACCTGGTCCCACGACAGCTCGATCTGGTCCTGATAGATATAGTTTCGTGTCTTGGCGGCCTGGATCAGCCCCTTTCGGAACTTCGGATGAGCGATGTTGATCAGGTCAAGCACCCTTTGCCGAATGCTCTTGCCGTGCAGATAGGCAACGCCGTATTCCGTGACCACGTAGTGGACGTCGCCACGCGTCGTGACGACTCCCGCCCCTTCCGTCAGGTGCGGCACGATTCTCGAGACCTGACCATCCTTGGCGGTCGAAGGCATCGCGATGATCGCCTTGCCACCCCGGCTTCGGGCCGCCCCGCGAATGAAATCCACCTGCCCGCCGATGCCGCTGTAGAACTTGTAGCCCAGGGAATCCGCACAGACCTGTCCGGTCAGATCGATCTCCAGCCCGACATTGATCGCCACCATCCGATCGTGCTGGGCGACGACGTTGAAATCGTTGACGTATTCCGTCGGGTAGAACTCGAAGAACGGGTTGTTGTCGATGTAATCGTACAGCCGCTGGGAGCCCATGCAGAAGCTCGCGACGATTTTGCCCCGGTTCAGCGATTTCTTCGCGCAGGTGATGGCGCCGCAATCGATGAGGTCGATGATCCAGTCGCTGAACATCTCGGTGTGGATGCCGAGGTCCTTCTTATAGACGAGGTATTCCGCCAGGGCTTGGGGGATCCGGCCGATGCCGCACTCGATTGTGCTGCCGTCATCGACAAGACGGCTCACGTTCTCGCCGATCCGGCGCAGCGTCTCATCCGGCGCAGGGATCGGGATCTCGATGATCGGCTCATCATACGGCACGAGCACGTCGATCGTGTTGACGTGGATGAAGCTGTTGCCGTAGGTGCGCGGCATACGGCTGTTGACCTGGGCGACGACGTAGCGGGCATTGGACGCCGCCGCCTGCACGATATCCACCGAGACGCCCAAACTGCACAGGCCGTTGACATCCGGCGGGGTCACGGAGATCAGCGCCACGTCGATCGGGATTCGGCCCGTCTCGAACTCCATCGGGATCTCCGACAGGAAGATCGGCGTATAATCGCCGATTCCTTTCTCCAGCGCATCGCGCACGTTCTCCCCGATGAAGAAGCTGTTCATCTTGAATTTTTCGCGGAACTGCTCGCGAACATAGGGAGCATCGCCCATGGTCAGCAGGTGCACGATGTGCGCATCGTATATGTGATCCGACTGCTCCACGAGGGCCTGAACGAGATGCTGCGGCTGGGCGCAACCTGTGCCGATGAAGATGCTGTGGCCCGACCTGATCAGCTTCATCGCCGCTGCGGCGGTCTTGATCTTATCCTTGTACCTGGTTTTCCAGTCGAAGTTCTGCATGTCATTTCTCTAGACTGATTCGGGCATCCACCGCGATGGCCGTCGTTCCGGGAACGCCGACCACATACGGGTTGATGTCCATCTCCCTGATCTGAGGGAATTCCGTCACCAACTGTGACAACCGCTGAAGTCCCTCGGCAATCGCTTCAATATCTACGCCCTCCTGGCCCCGCACCCCCTGGAGGATATGATAGGTCTTGGTGCTCACCAGCATCTGTTTCGCTTCCTCGGCGGTCAGCGGCGCCAGGTAGAACGACACATCCTTCAGGACTTCGACCATGATGCCGCCCATGCCGAACATCATCAGGGGTCCGAACCGGGGATCGCGGTGCATGCCGAGGATCACCTCCCTGCCGCTGCGGACCATCTCCTGCACGAGGACCCCGAGGATGTGTGCTTCCGGCCGCTTCATCGGGATGCGGTACATCATCAAGTCGAACGCGTCTTTCACTTCCTGCTCGCTCTTCAACCCTACCTTTACGCCGCCGACATCGGATTTGTGCAGGATGTCGGGCGACCAGATCTTCAGCACGACCGGATAGCCGAGCTGTTGAGCGATATTCGCCGCCTGGTCGGCGGTCGTCGCGATAGAGCCCTTGGGCGTCGCAAACCCGTACGCCTCCAGGATTTCCTTGGACTCCGCCTCTCCGATCTCGAGCAGATTCTGACGCAGGTGCCGCTCGACGATGCTTTCAACCTTGCGCCGGTTCACCGGGAACAGCCGCACAACCCGCTTGGGCCTGTTGCGCCAGCGGACATGATCCACCATGGCCTTCAGCGTTGTCACGGCGCTTTCCGGAGAATCGTACTGCGGAATGCCGCCCCGTCGCAGAATCCGCACGCCTTCCTCCACCTTCTCTGCGCCGAGGAAACAGGCAAGCACCGGCTTGGCCTTCTTGGCAGCGATCTGCACGACCACCTCCGCCGTCTCTTTCGCCTGCGTCATCGCCTGCGGCGTCAGCAGCACTATCGCACTGTCGACGTTCGGGTCGTCCAAAACGATGTCGAGGGCAAATGCATACCGGTCGGCCAGCGCGTCTCCGAGCACATCGACGGGATTGTAGACGTTGGCCGCCGGCGGAAGACCTTCCGCCAGCCTCTTCTGCGTCTGCTCGTCCAGCTTTGCGAACGTCAGGCCCTCCTGCTCGATCGCATCGGCGGCCATGATGCCCGGCCCGCCCGCGTTGGTGATCACCGCCACCTTCGGCCCCTTCGGCAAAGGCTGATTGGCGAAGGCCTGGGCAAAATCGAACTGCTCCTTGATCGAGTCGCAGCGGATGACGCCGGCCCGCTTGAACGCCGACTCGTACGCCACCTCCCCGCCGGCCAGGCTGCCCGTATGCGAGGAGGCGGCCCGCGCCCCCGCTTCCGTGGCGCCGGATTTCATCAGCAGAATCGGCTTGCTGTAGGAGATCGCTTCGGCCTCCCGCACGAAGGCGTCGCCGTCCGTAATGCTCTCAAGGTATCCGGCGATGACCTTCGTATCCTTCTGAACGCCAAGGGCCTTGATGATGTCCAGCTCGTCGACATCGGCCTTGTTTCCGATGCTCACCAGGACGCTGAAGCCGATGCCGCCGGCGTTGGCCATGTCGAGAATGGCGGCCAGCAAGGCGCCGGACTGGGAGATATACCCGATGGCTCCCGGCGTCGGAAGATCGCCTCCGAAACTGGCGTTGAGCTTGTGTGACGGCGCGATCACGCCCAGGCAATTGGGACCGATGAACCGAATCCCCGCACGCCGGGCGATCCGCAGGACCTGCTCCTCGAGCTCCCTGCCCTCCTTGCCCACCTCCTTGAAGCCGGCCGTGATGATGATGACCGATCGCACGCGGACCTTGACGCACTCCTCCATCACCTCCGACACGAACCTCGCCGGCACGATGACGATCACAAGATCCGGAGTCTGACCGATCGACTTGAGGTCGGGGAAGCACTTGAGACCCTCGATCTCACCGGCGTTCGGATTCACCGGATAAATCTTGCCCGGATAACCGCCCTGGATCAGATTGGCCAGGATCTCATAGCCCACCTTGCCCTTCTGGCGAGAGGCCCCGATGATCGCCACTGACTTCGGGTTGAAAAAACTCTCAAGACTCATGCTGCTATAATCCTTTCTTCCGCAAGACCCTCCCCCGGGAAGCTGCGTATTGTACCGTTTCCGACCGTGCCCTGCAACAGTCTTCTGCCGACCGCAACATACGGTGTGCGACTACATTTCGTGGGGTCAGGCTGGTACTTTTCGCCGGATGTCCCAATACCTTTGCCACAGATGGCTCGAATGGACCGACGCCAGGGCCATCATCGCCTCGGCGTTGGGTTTGTCCCA
>Ga0315282_10007041_pt1 | contig 18609 bp, 16 predicted proteins | sample YL17G07_20_MG_FD_203693 | JGI IMG/M metagenome (GOLD analysis project Ga0315282, IMG submission 203693) | Sediment microbial communities from Yellowstone Lake, YNP, Wyoming, USA - YL17G07_20 | ecosystem: Environmental > Aquatic > Freshwater > Lake > Sediment | place: USA: Wyoming | collected...
GCTTTGCAGATATGTATCCAAACGATTCTCAATCGCCGCAACAATTGATTTCAGCGTCTTGCTTGACCTTATTTACCCACATGTTGATCGAAAAGTAATCGCAGGTTTTCCTTCGGGCAGAGGACATGAAGGTCTACCCTCAAGACCGAATATCCAGATACTAGAGATAAATGAATATATCCCATTATCAATCATCGAAAAGCTGCAACCCTTCGACGCTGCTAAAGCAATAAAATTCGGAGGGAATCATGATTAGTGCACAGTTGAGTCAGAGTGAACGTGGCTTTCTGTGGGTTCTAGAGACGATCGAGGCCGGTCAAATTGCCAGAGGAGAATATGATGAATTTGTGAAGTTGGAAACAGTGTGCTCTCAAGCAAAAATTGATTCCGTCAAGGGTCTCCAGATTTCTCAAAGTCTTGCTAGAAAACGCATGCTGCTTTTGGACTTTTCAACAGAAGAGTATCTTCTAAAGAGCAAGGCGGCGAGCATAATTAAGTCTCTATATCACACTACTACGAGGGTCCAAAGAAGGCTTGCGCACGATGTATCAGATTTAAAATACTTGCGCTTTGTGAAGCAAATACCTCAACAAAGAATTCCATTGGGCGAGAAAGAAACTATTGATATTCTTTTTGATGCTCTTGGGTTAGAAGCCGGCATAGAACGAGATGTCATAGAATGTGGGATTCAAGCAATTGCATCCCAATACGAAAAACTAAGCGGTTTCCAATTGTCCTCAGCTCAAGCAATCTTATCTCTTCTTAATGGAAAGAAGAATAGTCGCTCGATTGTTATTGTTGCTGAAACAGGAGCAGGAAAGACATTAGCCTACGAACTTCCACTACTTCTATGGATCTTAGATAAGAAGATCAAGGTATACCTCCACAAAAAATCTGGAGAAAAAACTAATAAAGCAATGAATTGTACTGCTCTTCTGCTTTTTCCTCGTAACGTGCTCGCCAGAGATCAGTATGACGAGCTCTTTGCGATTAGCACAAAGATAAATGAGAAAATAAAGAAGATGACCATCCCGACTGATTTAGCTTCATTCCTTAACATAAGCATAGAGAAGGATTTTGGAGGTCCTGCCTTTGAGGAACGCACCAGAATTTACCAGAGTTGCCCAGACATAATTATAACAAACCCCGACACTCTTAAACGCCGTTTAATGAACCCTCTCTGCAATTCGTTGTACAAGAAAGGAATAGATCTAGTACTTTATGATGAGGTTCACCTTTATTATAGCTTGTTTGGTGCTAATGTTGCATCATTAAATGCAAGGCTTCAGAACCTTCTTCTTCATCCGCCCATTTTTATTGGAATGTCCGCCACAATAGCTAATCCTCAAAAACATTGTCAGAAGCTTTTCTCGATTGCTGACCAACCCGAAATAATAACCGACCGGGAAGACAGTCTAATTGATTTTGCTTTAGAACATAACGTAATTATCAAACCAAGAGCGGGAAGACCCGCTTTAGGTGTTTGCATTGATACGACATCATGCCTTCTACATAATCGTCATGAAGACGTAGTACGAGCTCACGCCTTAGGAAACGTTTCGCGTCCCAAATCTCTTTGCTTCGTGGATTCACTAGATCTCGCAGGTAGATGGACACATGATCAAAGAAACTATGAAGGATTCACTCGATATCGTGCGGTTAGAAGAAGGATCAGAAGAGGATACCCGGTTTATTTCAGACCCTTAGCAATTGAAGATCCAACCTTAGACGCCGTATGCAATGACTGTAAACTGGGTAATGATGTCATAGCCGGTAATTGCGATGAATATCAGAGAGGAAATTGCTGGTGGTTTTCTCACGATAGTGCATCATTTGCTAGATGGCTGAGGCTTGCGTTCGGAGTCACTCCTAACGATAACATTCGTGTTAAGAGGCTTACAAGCCAAGAAGTCGATCTGTCAAGCATGAGAGACATTTATGAATTATTTACTGACCAAAGATTCGATGCTGGCAACCCTATGCCAGTTGATGCGTTAGTTGCAACATCTGTGCTGGAAGTTGGTGTAGACTTCAAGGGAATAAAAGAGGTAATAATGTATGGAGAGATTAGGTCGCCTACTAATTACAAGCAGAAAGCAGGACGAGGAGCACGGGAAGGAAACCTTGATGATGGTCTCTTTGTTATGACAGTTATCCCTCCTTCGCCTTTGGCCAATTTCTACTACAGGCATTTCTATAGGCTCGTTTATCCTTCGCTTTCACCTTTACCGTTGGAGCCACGAAACCCTGATATTATTCGTTCTCATGCGTTCTGTTCGATCTTCGATTTTCTTAGCTCCAAGGGTATTGATGTTTTCAATGTAATAACTGCGAAGCAAGATCCTAGCAAAGTAGAGAAGAACTTTAACGAAGCAATATCGTTTATCAGAAATAAAAGAGACGACGTGAAGAACTTTGTAATGAAGTACGTGCGTCGTCTTGGGCATCCTGCTACTCAAGCCGAAGAGATTGCGGAAAAGGCTATTGACAACAGTTTACATGTACTTGAATCGTTGTCTTCTGAATATGAAATCAAAGGTGATAGAAAGAAACTCGTAATCTGGGCTTTTGATGCCTTCAGAAGAATGGATGTGATGGCAACACTGGAGGATGATCTTAAAATGAACCTCAAGAGAAGAGCAGACGATTTGAGAACAATAGCTGATTCCAAAGTTTCAGTCGCTTCAGCCAAAAGCGAGATCTTGAACCTATTGTATTCCCTTGGAGCATCATATTCTCAGGAATACACTAAACTTGATGAATTGCTCTCGAAGATTGAGGGAATTTCATGAGTGAAGCAGAACAGCTGAAACGAATTCTGAATGAACTGTTGCAGAAGGTGAGATTGGATCAAAGTGTTCCAACAAACGTTTTCGGCGAATTGGCAATGATCAAAAGTAGGCTGGAAGCGGCTCTTGCTCAGCTCGAGAAAGTTAAGCAAATGAACGTAGGCGAGACAAAAGCAAAGTTTGAAGACGCACGGCGTTTGCAGGGGATACTTGAGGAAATAAGAAGAAGCGAAGGAAAATATCCTTCTTACATCGATGATTTTATTCAGAGCATAGCAGAACCGCCATACATTATGCCTAAAACGCTTTATGAGCCACAAGGTGCTCAACAGATTTCCATTGACATTGGAGGTGAAATCAAGACGGAGAAGGCAGAACTCGCATTGGCTTTGCTTTTTCCAGGATCGACTACGTATCGCTATGGCATGTTTCCAGTCAAAGTCTCTTTAGGCAGATGGTACCAATCGGGAAGAGCACATCTTTCCTCAATTCACGTGTTGTCTTCGGAACCTGAATTCCAACTGGCTAATGGTCAGAGAACCTCTGGTGTATATAGACCTTTAATGCTGAGGGCATTTCGTCTACGTAGACATTGGGCGATATGCACTTCTTGCCTCTCTCTTTCTGATGAGGACGAGACATGCGCACACCGTGCGATTCAGCCTAGAGTCAAATTGCCGTCAAGCTATCCTATCATAAGGAAGTTAGAACTTTCCAGGGAAGCAGCTGCATCAAAAGACTTGCAGAAGCCCATGTCTCTCATTGTTCCCAGAGTCACACGCCTACCGCAATTACAGGTGGGATTGGCTGTCATTGGCTTCGAGAGAACTGCTACTGTGAGAGGAGTATCGCGGACTATCATGGTTACTTACGATCCACCAATAGGGATAAAGCTCATGACATCCGGTCTTTCTTTCCAAACAAGCATTCCAGAGGATTTTCTTAAGGAGATTCTTCAATCAAGCGTGATGCTAAGAAGGGACACTATAATACAATTGCTTGCTTGCAGACTTGCTGATGTTATGAGCGACATTGGTCTTCCTTCTTACCATCACGAACTAATGCTCTCAGCCATAATCTCGGTTCTTGGTCTTAATGAGCTAGTTGATGAACAAGATGTTATTCAAAGACTGAGAGATCATGACTTCGTTGCGCAAGTCATTGCAGCAATCCATAACGAGTTAGATTTCTATGAGAGCACGGGACCAGATACAACATTAGTTCAGAATGCGCTTCTAACGATGCAATCCTTTGATATTACTGAAGATGGGTTGATTTCCAAACTTCGGGAGACCATTCTGCACTCATTGGCTCATGTTTTATTGCTCTCAGCAGCTATCACTTCTGGTTCTCAGCTAGATGACTTAGATTATTTGATCAAGGAAGACGACGGAGAGATAGTAATCTTTGATTCAGTCAGCGGTGGAAACGGCTCTTCTGAAACTGCTTTTGAATTTTTGTCTGAAGCCGGCACGTTCAGTGTTGAAGAATATTTACAAAGTGAGGAACGAGAAGAGACATACAAACCGAAAAATCTAGATGAAACAGCATTTGAATTTCTGTTACCCTGTTTGAATAGCGTCGCAGACAAGGTTTTTCTTTTTAGCAAAGCAGAGCCGATTGAAAACGAGATCAAACGCAAACTGGGCGAACTGAGGGATAAAGAAACAACTCATCAGAATGCGATTAGAAGGATCAGAGAGTATGGCTTAACGGCGATTTTTCCGCTGAGTATTGGCTATCATTCGATGGACTATTCAAGGGAGCATCAAGAGGCTGACAGATTTAAGGAGATGGCTACGATATGTATTCATGGGTGTCCCGAATGCATTTCTATAGGAAGAAAATGTCAACACGGCTCGTTCCACGAGAAATATAATATTAGCAAATTCGCCCTTGACGAGCTTCTGAATTTTTCTTTGAAGCATGTCACACTGATCACGCCCTCCCCAGATCAAGCCTTGAAGACCTTAGGCGAACACGGATTCGCGATTTTGAAAGGTTCGTGTGTAGACAAGCATACTTGTGAAGAATTGGTACGGAATATGAATGCTCTAATCCTGCAAATAGTAGGCCAAGAGGCTGGCAATGGATATGTCAAGTTTTCAGGACATTGGGTGAACATGAACCTGGTATCTGGCGAGATCGATTACTATTACCTCTTGAAGGTGATATGATTGGTGCACGTTACTCAGAAAAATGTGTCTATGATTGATGTGGATCTTTTGGTATCTGAGTGCATTCGTGCAAACAGAGGAGAGCCAGCATTCGCTTACTTTATTTCTCCTTTTATTGCAGATTTTAGAATTCCTTCCACATTGATCCGTTTTGCAAGCAATATTATCAACATTTCAGATGTGGAAGGAATCAGTGACTTGATAGGGTTACTAACTTACTATGGTGGCAAAGTGTACGTCCTTTCAAGATCACCTTCAGATCTATTGGACACAACTATATCACGCTCGTTTATCAAGAGACAAGCTAGAACTCTTCTCCAACTAAGCCAAAGAAAATGTGAAATTCGGTTCAACTCGAAACTTCATGCCAAAGCTACAGTTACATCACAAGGCGCGGTTTCCGGTTCATTCAATCTTACTGAAAGTGGAAGATTTTTCAATCTTGAAGAAGGGCATTTCTTTCCAAATGTTGAAGGCAATTCCAAGAAACAATACTTGGAAAAACTAGCTTGGGCAGCCGATCTGTTTAAAAATCAATCAAGACCGACAACAGAAAACGATTTTAAAATCAATATATGAGTCTAATATCATGATGAGGATACTTTATCTGTATTCATTCTATCGCCGCTGTGGCATCCCAAAACACTGAACTAGCTGCAGCTTCTTATAGGCAAAGATTAAAAAGTGTTTTACTCTCAGCATATACTGATCTAATTGATTGTCATAATTTGCGGATCTATTGGATATGGCGGATTGTCGAAGATAAGGAGAATCCAGTCTCTTCTTAGAGAGAAAGGATTTCAAGTGTTAGATCATATTTCAGAAGAACATATGGATTACACCGATGTGAAAGACTTTAGAGATAAGCGCGAGTTGGCTAAAAGAATTGTCAAGCATGATCTGGAATTTATCAAGAAAGGCGACGTCATTGTTGCCATATCGAATGGTCCAAGTTACGGAACAGCTATAGAGATGTTTGTAGCAAAGCAGCTAGGCAAGCGGGTTATATTGTATAGCGAAGAAGAGGTCCCCACTCCGTGGCCTATTGCATTTTCAGATACTACAGTAAATGACTTGGATAGTTTGGTTTTGAGACTAAAAGAATTTGAAAAACGTAGCTAGACTGAGAGACAATCCACTGATTAGTGAGGAGATGTGATAAAAAAGGGAAGAACCATGGGTAGAAATATCAACAATAGAAATTCAATTATGGTGAGCAAGGTGATTGCTTGAAGTGTCGGTTTTAAGAAGAAGCGCTCAGAGATTGACCTACGTGAATAGTCTACCACAGCGGCAATTGATTGTGCAAGCATAGTCGTTATCAGAGACCAAAAATACTGGCTCACTATTCCGAAGTAGGAGTTGACCGGAATGTTCTGAGTGTCATATGCTACATTCGCCAGAATGAGCAGAAAAGTTATGCCAGCGAAAATAATCCATAAGACCATGATTAGAAAATGATAATAAATCATTGCTCTATCCTTGAGGTTCAAGCTGATTAGCAGTTTATGCTCCTTCTTGCAGAGTGAAGATTTCTCTCTTCCTCCAAAATATAGGAACACCATGTTTTCTTGCAACTGTGCTCTGACATCTGGGAGGCTTTGCGATGGTGGTTTTTCTTTTTTCATAATTGAGAATTGTTTCTTTTGAATTCTCAATTTCTCAAGTAGGGAAGTGCATATTTTTTCTTCATATGATGCTCCTTTCTCTGAGTGAAGTATCACAAATTTCTCAGGATCGACAGACTGATTCTTCCATGACAGAAAATAACGATGTTTTCGGAGCAAGTAGCTCAAGCGATTTGAAGCTAAATCTAGCTTTACTCCTTCAGGAGGCATGATCTTGATGTGGAATGTGACCTTACCTTGATCAGGTAGGATGGGTTTCACGTCGAATTCGAATTCATACTTTTCCGTCTTATAAGAATTAAAGATGTTTCGCTTGTGGGTCTCTTTATTGAAGTATTTATTGTCTCTCAAAAAAATCTCTTGATGGCTCTTGGGAAGAATGGGGCTGTTCAATTGGATTAGCAACAAGAAATAGTCATCTAATGACTCGCAGAATTCCACTAAATCGTCATCACACAGATCGCGTATTCTAAGGTCAGCATATTCTGTGAACGCATCTTTGTCTGAAATGTAGTTTATGATACGATCTTCCAGTAGATCAGCGATCTTTTTTTCGGCGGACCACATGGCTTCAAAAAACGCTTTGGCAAATCTCCCATTGAGCTCTCTAGCTAGAATAGTCTCTATATCTTGCTCGGCAATAGTGGAATTTGCAGAATCCGTAAGGAAGACTTTATAGAGTAATAACCGAACTTTAGGCTCTTTGCTTCGTTTCCACAATTTGAGAAATATGTATCCAAGAATAATACGATCGTTCAAATCTGAAGGAACAAAAACACATCGTTTGCCAGCCGCGTCAGAGACGTTGAAGTCCACAAGAACATGTTTTGAATAGAACTCTCCTGGGATTATATAGCAAGGACTATCACCATCATTTTTAACAACAATTTGCGTTTCATAGACGTAGTGAGTACACGATTGAAAAAGAAATGATTTAGTTATTCTCTGAATTCTCAGGTCTGACAGTCCCTTCACAATTTGTGCGATATCGGGAAAAGTTTCACCCATTCTTTGGTTCATGTTTCTCAAGTTTCATTTTTCTATGCTTATTTGAATATATTAATTGCTGAGTCGAACAAGCCGAAGTCGTTCATTTAAAAGAGATTATGAGAACACTTGACTTCAGATCCTTTCTCGTGAAACTGTTTCTCTAGGTGATCAAAGATGACGTCATCCTCTTGACTGAAATACAAAGAATTCCTCTGTTCCTTTATTATATTTGGTTTTTAAAAGAGCACCTACCTTATTGCATATTTCACCTAACTTCTCGATCTCGTGCTTTTTCCCTATGAGGCAGAAACCACAGACACCATAAGTCCATTCCTGACGACATTGACAGCTCAATAATTATGCTGCCTTGCCAAGAAAAATCTTCTTGTTTAGGCAATAAACAAAATTGTTCTGTCAATTCCCGGAAATGTCCGTCCCTACACCTAAACGGGTTCAAGCTCATGGCTCATTCGGGTCTTATCGCTCCCAATCAAAGCCACAGTGTTATCTGAATCTTTACTAAGCAAACATGCAGCTGTCAATAATGCAAAGAAACTCGCAAGAGCACCGATGATTATCCAATGGGGCGCATCTTGAACCAGGTGACCGATTGGGTCGCTCAACGGATCCACATTATCCCAGTGTACAATGTATGTGTTTGCATATTCACGTACGTGGATACCTTTTCCACTTTGCACCCGCAGTCCATAGTCTGCCAACTGTCCCCAAGGGTCACCTATCTGAATCGTAAATCCCTCTTTCAATGGATGTGGCACGCTAGATTTTGCGATTTCCACATCTTGATGGGCAGATTTTAGAAGGATATACGGAACTATGTTTTTCCAGCTGCTGTTCATGATTGTCAACATTACTTACTATATCTTCAAGAGTTTTTAAACTCTGCTCATAACTCGAGTTCCCATCTCCTCGTTACGTTGCTTCTGCTTATTTCTTTGAGCAATCACGTCAAGCACCATTAACTTATCGATCGATACAGTTGTCTCCTGTCATATTTAATATGTGGGTGATTGGACAAGCTTTGGATTAAACGTTATATCGCCAATCTATCACAATATGCTTAGGATGGTTTGCCATTGCCTCAAAAGATAAGTTTCATAAATTTGAAGGGCGGCGTGGGGAAGACAACTCTCGCAGTAAACATTGCAGCTAATCTAGCCTACTACCACGGAATGAAAGTTCTGCTGGTTGACTTAGATCCGCAGACCAATTCCACTGTCTCATTGATTTCACCGAAGGAGTGGGTGGAGCTCAAAAAAAGTGAAAGAACTCTCAAATCACTGTATTACGCCCAACTCGACGATAACAGTTGCTTTGAATTTGATAATGTTGTGTGCAAAAGTGCTGGTCAGGTGAAGAATCTGCATCTTTTACCATCCGACCTCGAATTAATCGATATTGACATTCGCTTAAGCCATATACCAAATAATCACGCCATAGTCCAAAATTCTCTCGAAGATACCTTTTCTCGCTATCATTACGTGATATTTGACTGCCCGCCTAACTTAGGGTTATGCACACAAAACGGCATTTTTGCAAGTGACTACTATGTTGTGCCTGTGCAGCCTGATTTTCTGTCCACATTTGGTCTTGATTTGGTTAGAGGCAGAGTAAATTGGTTTAAAGGACAAATAAGGAAGAGCGCACCCACGTTCAAGATAAAATACGGTGGGTTGATTTTTAGTCGCGTTCGACATACTTCAGAACACGAACAGAAAATGTATGAGTTACGATCCAAAAAGGACTACGATCCAATCTTCAAAACTATGATAATGGAAAGAACTGCTATCTCAGAAGCCTCTGCTATGAGCTTACCCATTTGCCTCTCAAAGACCGGCTTCGGATGGGCTGAGGTAGACAAGATGTTCAGAGAATGCACCAAGGAATTTCTTGAGCGCTTTCCCAAAGTGGAGGAATAACAATGACTATTCCAGATCGCGAGAGCAAGTTAACCAGGAAGGAATTGGGTCAGCTACTTGAAATGCTAGGCAGAAGATTTGGCGAGGACCAAGATATTTCAGTTCAAGACATCGAGTCTTTCTTGCAGCAGTTGAGACTCAAAAGAGGCGACTCCTATTTTCCCCACAAGTACTACAGCGATAATGTCCTTGACGAGACACTATCTTTCTTAGGAGGATTCTCGACTTCAGAGGAACTTCGCACCTTCATTGAAGTAACCTACAGGATGTCAGTTCCATATAAACTTGGAAGACAAACTCTGATCAAGCTTGGTGTGGGTGTAGTTCTCACTTCAAGACTCGACCTGCACGAAGCAATACGTCGATGGGAAGAGAGAGAAAGGAAAATCGGCTCTCTTAACATCTATCAGATGTCAAAGGAGCAACTTGAGACAACTCTACTTGACGACGAGCTTTTTCCAAGCGGATATTCAATAATCACTTTTGCCAAGAAATCCCGGATAAAGCTCCCTTTAACAAACAACAAGAAAGTTTTAATCAAATACCTCATTGAAAAATTGGTTGAAAGGCCTCTCGGTACTAGAGAGATTGGAGATTGGGGGATACGGAAGAAATCGAGGGATAAGAATGAGCCCCGATGAAAAAAGGAAAATCCCCTTTAAGGATAGTGTGCGAGCATCCAAACAAGAAGTTCAAGGGTATCTCAGCAAGTTCTTTGAAGAGTATCGAACCATCACAAGCACAGACTTGCCAGAAACGTGTGATAGGTTTCCTCTGTGGGCATATCCAGTAAGACTGATTGCAGGCATCACACGAGCCAAGGTGTATGTATTCATTACGCGCGATGGTAATCCTGTTGAAACTCGAGTCGAAGTTTTTGATGATACACAGAGACGTGAACTAAGTCAAGTAATGGATGCATTTACGCCTCAATTGGAGCAGGTTGCGAAAATACTTAATGTGCGCTCAGCAATCTATGCCATTGCCAAGGATGCCAAAGAGGGCGAGTTCAATGACAATATCGCTAGAGCGGACGCAACTCAACTAATTGAAGCCCATTATAGAATTCTAGCTGACTTCAAACAAGTAGAACCTATATCTCACTCTTCCAAAGCGAAACGGCCGCAATATGCTTCACCCATAACCTTCTTGGAAAATCATGTTGAGTCAAATGAGCTAAGAAGCAAAATTGAACAGATGCTAAAAGAAGCAACGAGAGAAATAATGATTTCAGGATGGTTTGATACAATTCTTTTAGATATTCTGCAAGAAAAGAGCAAAGAAGGCGTTTCGATACGAATACTTACGAACAAGCCCGATCCTACTGGCCCCAAACCAAATAGAACTGCTTATGCAAAAATTCCTGAAATTGCCCAAGTTAGGCGTAATGACCTTTGGCACTTCAGGATGATAATATGCGATGGTCGAGAGGTCCTCGTTTCTTCAGCTGACCTTACGACTCACAGCTTGAGTCAGAACTATGAGGCCGGGATATGGACAAGTAGCCCTATAATCGTCAAGCGAGCCACAACACTTTTTGAGAAAGTTTGGCAACACAAGAATACGATAGACGTTAATCAAGAAACAAAAAAATCATAACGATGCGCCTAATTGTCATCGTACACTATCAGAGAATGGCTATGGGCCTTCATCGTATCTAAACCAAAGCGGGTTCAAACATCATTCGCCCAGAACGCTTGGGATTGAAGCAAGAGTTCGAATCTCTTCGGAATACCGTCAAATCCTGGTTAGTTGGCATTCAAACTCTCCATTCAGTGACGATTGTGGAGGAACGAGATTTGCATCCATGATCAAGTGGGCACATCGCTTGCAACTCCCTTTTTCTGTCTAGCGATGTGAAAATAAACCAAGACAACTCTTGGCGTATGATATCACTCAATGTATTCTGTTGGGTCATCTATCTTTGCTTCTTTGAAGGCATTCTTCCTATTCACGCACGACTCACACGTTCCACAATGTTTTTCTTCGCCTCTATAACAAGACCATGTGAGCTCAAAAGGGACCCCAAGCTGCTTTCCGATTTTTAGCACTTCTGACTTCTGTAGGTTACTGAAAGGAGCTTCGATTCGGATTTCTGCACCTGTTCCCAGCTTAGCTGTATTCTCAAAAGACTTATAGAACTCTTTCCTGCAGTCTGGGTAAAAGGGATCGTCTGATTCTTGTGCTCCATAGAACACTTTAACAGCCCCGATCGAAATAGCGTAAGCAACGGCAACAGAGAGGAATATAGCATTTCTGAAAGGAACAATTATTGGCTGAGTGAAAGTTGAGGTTAACTCGATATTTTTGTCGCAAAGCGCAGTTACTCCACTAAATACATGTCTTAAAGAGCCCAGATCTATGATCTTGATCGGAACACCAAGTTTCTCAGCTATGAGTATAGCATGTTCGACTTCTTTTTCTGCTATCTGACCGTATTTGAACGTCAAGGCATGAACTTCGTAACCCTGTTTTCTTGCCCAATATGTAACGACTGCAGAATCTGGTCCTCCACTAAGCACAACAATGCACTTGTCCGCCTTAGCCAAATCTCACTCCCACCATTTGAATCTTATCTCGATCATTTTGAAGAGAAATGCCCCTAGCAAGCATACTACCTGTTCACTGATCAGAAGGTAGGGAAATGTTGCTATCAATGGTAGGCCAAAAAGCTGGTTTAGCATCCAACTAACGCCCATAGGCACTATGACTGCGATGATCGTACCTTCGATGAAATAGCTCTCCTTGAATCTCTTGGCAACAATGAAACCTATGACCCCCGCAGCTAGACTGACAAGTGGCATAAAGACGAGCTCATATGGTCCAGCAAATGGGCTAAAAAGATTTCCAACAACAACTCCGATGGCATAACCTATGCTTAAGACCCATTTCTTCGCAATTGCTGGTCTTAGTACGCCCGCAACTCTGAACTGCAATGTGTAAAAAGACACCGGAGCAAAGACATAGACCAATACAGCGTATAAAGATGCAAAAATACTTACCAACGCTATGTCCTTAGTCACTATTTTCAATCGTAAACCTCCTACGCCGGGGTTTATTATGGCGGAACGGGTGGAGGCCCACTCACCCGCCATCATATACTCGATATTTGAGTTTGCTCTTAAAAGCCTTTGGCACATTTCACACACCTACGTAACCTAAAAAAGGCAATCAGACGTTTAGTAGATTTAAAAAGGGTTATAGAGAAATGTGAAAAATATTTAGTAGGAAGTGGAATTGTGAAAAAAATCTCTTATCTATGTTATGTCATTTGTGCGGTCTGCTCCTGATAACAAAATCAAGCAAAAAGAATTGACCGACAAAACATTGAAAGATATCTCTCAAAACAAGGGGGTGTACATAGGCTATCAAAATCTTATCGTATGACCCGTTTCAATAAAGATACATCTGAACTCGTTTCAAAGGTTTTTGAGCAGAATAGATGAGACTGTTGAGATCTCCTATGAAGTTGTGAACTTTTTTGATAAACTTCCTAAACTCTTTGAAAATAGACCTTGAACTTAAGGATATCATTTTAAAGAAAATAGACTATAGTCAAACAACCTTGACCAACAACTCAGCAAACAAGGTGGAGATTGTAGAAAGAGCAGACGCGAAAAGACTTCGCACTTTCCTTTAAGAAAAAGTGAAAAATCAACGGTCAGTGGTAAAGAAGTAAACACTAAAACCTGTATTAGCAACAGCCGTGAAATGTTCATTAAATCGGGAAGTCAGAATCCCTAAAGAGACATCTGGATGGGAGAAACTTGAACAAGCATTGCCCACTGTAGAAGCAGTTGGAAAGCGGTTAAAACATGCTAGAGCGAGAAACCTTTCGTTGTTATATTCGAACATTGCAGCGCCTAAAAGTCTGGATGGAAGTAGTGATGGTCGTATATCTAGAATGCTATGAAATTGAAATAGACGAACTTGATATCAATAATGGATAAATATCAGCAAATTCTCGGCAAGAAATGCTCGAACTGCGAAAAGTTCTTGAAACAGAAAATATCAGTTCTTAAACGCATTTGCATTTTAGGTGATATTCATACATTTGTTCATTTTAAAGGCTTCACAACTATTACAAGTTTTCCGCTTTCAGCCTTGATTTCCCATTCAAGTTTATCCCGTTCCTTTAGGTTAAATTGCTTAACAATTCCAGAAGGAACTGTCGTCCTCAAAGATCTGCTTGTTGTTGTTGCTTTTGAAAGAACCGTTATTTCTCCCATTTTTCTCAATCATTGATAGGTAACTCTATTTATAAATTTTCTTGGCAAGAGTGCTGTAGGAAAGGTTTATATTACCTATTATGTTACCTATAAATAGGTAATAATCTTGAGAAACAGTACTTCAGAGATTATTCCTCCAAACTTAAAATTCAGCAGCGCTACTTCGGATCCCATATGCAAAGCACTTTTAGAGAGTTCGATCAGTTTCGGTGAACTTAAGAAGCTATTTGAAGAGGTATGCTCGAAGATAGCAGTGCATTATAACTTATACTATGAAAATGGAAAACCACGCAAGAGCACAATCATTGAAGTTATTGCAAAATCTCCATGTCTTGCTTGCATAACCAAAAAACTTTCCAGTCAATCAGTAGCCAGTGATGTTGATGCTTTATACAAGGAATGCCATAGGTTAGCGGTTAATGTCCTAGTTGAAGAGCTTTGTTATCTTCTTAATAGAATGGGTTATAAAGTTCTAATTTCAACAGAGGCAGAGTTAGATTATGGAAAAGCCGACATCCTAATCACAGTAACAAATTATGGCTTAAACCTCAAAGGTAAGACTAGAGACCTCCTAATCGAAGTTAAAACCGGAAATTCGCTATCGCTTATTCAAATTTTCAGATATCTCTGGGATTCTAGAAGTAACGCAATAGTCGTCTGGAGAGTCAGAAAGCATCAAGTGTTAACATTCGACTCTCAAAAAATTGAGCCTCTCCTCGCAGAGTCTATACGGATGATTTGCTTGAGAGGCATCAGACTGCTATCATCGCCACAGATACAATCCTGTCAACATCTTACACGGTCGCCTTATCAACCAACTGCTACAGAGCTTGAGCGAATGTTTCAAGACTTCGCAAAGGCGACAATTGAAACTTTACCATCAGTTCTGAATACGATTCTGGAGCAATTAGATATAAACGAAACTGGAGAGGGATTGGAAAAACGTGAAAAATGCAGACAGTAATGGCGATAAGCCTTTATTTGCAGCAATATACGCACGTACATCCTCTCCGAATCAAAAGTCTAACTACAGTGCAAAAGAGCAAGTCAACAGCTGCTGGGAGCTTTGCGCAAAAAGAGGATGGATTGTGAGGTATATTTTCGTTGACGAAGGAGAAAGTGGAGGAACAATAGAAAGACCAAAATTTCAGCAGATGCTTGAAAAAGCTAGAGAAGGGTCGTTCAGCGTAATTGTTTTTTGGAAACTTGATAGATTCTGCCGATCACTCGTAGACTTGGTAAACATCGAAAAAATGTTGCGCACTCGGAAAATAGGTCTATGCAGCGCAACAGAATACATCGACACAACCACCTCAGTTGGGCGGTTTAACTTCAGAAATTTGGCGTCAGTCGCTGAACTTGAGCGGGAACTAATTGGCGAAAGAGCAAGATTGGGATTATACGCTCTTGTTAGAGAACACAAGTGGCCCAACCCACATCCCCCTATAGGATATGACAAAAGCGAGGATGGTCACCTAATAGTTAATGCAAGTGAAGCCAAACTTGTGAACAGAATATTTTATATGTACAAAAGACTGAAATCAATGCCTCAAGTAGCTTTTGAACTCAATAAGAAAGGCATTAGGACAAAGAAACGTAAAGAGTGGAACGCCCGGGCTGTCAAAGATGTAGTCACAAACGAGTTGTACATAGGGAAGTTCAACATCTCTGGGGTTCAGGACTATGTGCCAGAATACCAGATCATCGAAGAAAAGCTTTTCAGAAGCGTCAACAAGATTAGGCTCAGGTATCAAAATGGTGGTGCCAGTAGGCCACCCATGCCTGAGGATAGAAGGAAATCCAAGATCGAGAAAATATTTGACCGATATCTAGAATTTATCGAGAAACATGGAACTTGTTCTAAACAAAACATGCCCGAAGAAGGACAAGTAAATGGTTTTCAAAACATCTATTTCTAAAGAGGCTGTCCAATGCTTTGAGTGTGGAAGCGCAAAATTCATTGAATACGGAGAGATGATGGTATGTCAAAACTGTGGTTTAGTTTTAACTTCACAAATCACCGGGCAAGCTATAGAAACGCTTCCAAAATTTGAATCTTCGAAAAAGGGGATTGATCCCAGCCTATTCCAAACTTATGATGGCAAACCTAAAGAAGAGGGGGAAGCTTTCAAAAAATGGCAAAAGCTATTTCAAGTGTCTGATGCGACGGAGAAGAATTTAGCATCAGCTTTTTTTGAGATAACAAGAATCGGCAATACCCTTGCTGTTTCTAAAGAAATTCTTGAGGTTGCTGCGAGCATATACAAAAAAGCTGTTGAAAAAAGGCTTACTAAAAGAAGGCCGATACGAACACTTAGTGCTGCTATTGTTTATATGGCATGCAGACAATGCGGCATCCCAATAACCTTGAAGGAAGTGGCTTATGCCGCAGGAGCGCATTCAATGGAAACCATGTGCGGCTACAGATTCCTTATGAGGAGACTAAAATTTCCAGCCAATTCTTTTGATGTCACTCAATATGCAAACAGGCTTGCAAACCAGCTTTCAATGCATGAAATAGCCAAAGAGATTGTACATAAGATAATAGGGATTGCAAAATGTTCTCGCTTCTCTCAAGGGAAAAACCCCATTGGGTTGGTCGCGGCAGCTTGCTACATAGCGTGTATACTCACGGAAGAGACAAAGCCACAGAGAGAGATAGCCGAAATAGCCCATGTAACTGAGGCAACGATAAGAAATCAATGTAAAGAACTAGCCAAAAACCTTCTTTTCATGATTTCTTTATAAAAAAGGCATAACAAGGAAAAAGTCTAAGTCATGAGTGTGAATCATCATCTTCTTCAATCTCTTTTAGGACACGTTCAAGATCCTTGTTTTGCCACTTCTTCTTTTTCTTTTTATAACGCTTATATATCCTCATTATGGTCTTAACGGCTTTGTCTCTCTTGAGCGCCCATTCTCGGATTCTTTCAATCGCCGTTTTCTTGATGGCTCTTAGTTGCCTTCTGCAGTTCTGGCAAATGTAGATTTCACCGTTTCTCACCATTTTACTCCGGCAGTCTGGACAAAGGAGTGCTACATCAGGCAGATAATCCAAAATATCTAGCCCGCAGTTCGCTATGAGTTCCTCTAATTCGTTTTCCCTACGTTGGTACCTTCTGCTCAAAACAGAAACTGTTTTTCTTGCCTTCTCAAATGTTTTCTCAGTGACATAAGCCAGATTAGGATCGTTAACAACAACTTCTCCAAACTTTCTGTTAACAACCTCTCCGAAGTATCCCGGCTTACCCATATATACAGGGTTTTCCAAGATTTGTTTGATTTGTTGACGAGTTAATGGTTTCTCTAAAATTGAACTGTAAAGTTTATTTGCAATATCTGCTGTAAGTCTATAGTTTTTATGGCGCAAGAAGAGGTCAAATATATCCTTAATTACGCTATCCCAACGTGATTTCTTCTCTATCCATTGCTTTTTCTTCTGATATCCTAATGGAACTGGCAGATTCCATACCCGATTCTTGAAAGCTTGCACTTTAGACCGCAGTGCATAGTGTCCTCTAAGCTCATTTTGCTCTTCAGCTCCAAATGCTTTGACAGTCGTCATAACCAAGTCTGCAAGCTTTTCTAAGTCAAGTTCGCCAGTTGGAGTAACGATTAACACGCCATAACCCCTAAGCTGCAGAAGAAAACCTAAGAGCTTGAGGGATTTTCTTCCAACTCTATCAATTTCAGACACTATTAGCCTGTCTATCTTTCCAGTTGCGGCCAAGGCAACGATTATTCCAAGCTTTCGACTACTGAAATCCTTTCCGCTTTTTCCAGCGTCAATCAAAAAGATGGCTCTGGAGGCTCCTATCTTTTTAGCAACGTCTCTGAGCTCCCCTTCTTGGGCCTTTAGGCTTTTTCCTTCTTTCGCTTGCTTTGCGGTGCTCACTCTTATGTAAATAGCAACAGTGATTCCTTCTTTTCCAAATCGCTCTATTTTGTCAATGGAGGGAAAAACAACCTGCAAAAGACTGTCGTCTTTCTCCTCTTTTGTGGCAGTTCTCCTTATCTTAACGTCTCTTGATTTGTTATCTGTTTTTCTAGTTTTTTGGGATTTGGTTTTATTCTCATGGTCATTTTGCGCAACAAAGCCCAATAAGAAAACACCAAGGAGATATGAAAGAAATATGCCTTGACTCTGCAGAGATATCAGGAAGCATATGAGAAAAAGACATGATGCAACATGTCCTTTAAAAGCAAAAAGCAAAAAATCCATTAGCGATTTAAAGCGTTTTCTAAAAATTTTTATTCTTTTTATTATGCGTTCAGCCAAGGCAGGCCGTATCATATTTTTACTAAAAAGTTTGCGCAAAACTAAAATGCGCATTTTCAACCAGTTCTGTTTCACTTTGTACTGAGTAGTTAAAGGCGTTTCAATTTTGGACCTGAAATCGGTAATTTTTTCATTTTCCGAACGCTCCATTTCTGAAGTTTGTGTTTTTGGTTTAGGGTTTTTCCAAAATTCGGCTGCCATTTAGCTTCCTCCTTTCAAAAGGTTTAGCCAAGTTTCCAGTTTTGCTAGGAATTCTTTGGCTTCAAGAAGATCTCTTTCGGCTAGTAGGACTGTGCGTAATGGTTTGTTAGGAGGGAATTTTTCTAAAATGAGTGCTTTAAGGGGTCTTATGTCGATTTTAACCATGCGTTGTGTTCGTGGATCTTGATTTTCTTTGTTATGCAATCTGCTTTGCCACCCGTTTTCTTTGTCATCTAGCTACTTGAAAAATCAATATTTTCGATTTTTAAACCTTATCAAAAGACTTTTTACGTAAAAAGAATTTTTACATGGCTTTGTAAGTAAATAAGCTCCAAGTCGGGTTCCGAACTTCAATTTGGTGGCGTTTTTAAAAAGATTT
>Ga0315282_10007042_pt1 | contig 18608 bp, 17 predicted proteins | sample YL17G07_20_MG_FD_203693 | JGI IMG/M metagenome (GOLD analysis project Ga0315282, IMG submission 203693) | Sediment microbial communities from Yellowstone Lake, YNP, Wyoming, USA - YL17G07_20 | ecosystem: Environmental > Aquatic > Freshwater > Lake > Sediment | place: USA: Wyoming | collected...
ACAGCCGTGCGTAAGCCCTCGCAACCCATGGCGGCATCCACTGCATAGTCCTTCACCATAGTCACCCTATTGGGGTGACTATCGCATTTAGTCTCCCCATTAGGGTGACTATTTAGCATTTGGTTTCTCTGCTCAAATAGCTGACATCTGGCGTCGGGCAAGTTGCAAGAAGACTTGTTGATGTGGCGGGCCCGCGGGGATTTGAACCCCGGACCTTTGCGTGCGTTTTGACCGCACTCTACAGCTGATTCCGCGGTTCGCTTAGGAGGCTCGGCTAGCCTAAGACGCCTATCTGCCGCGCTGTCCGTACTTCGCCCCGCAGGCGTCAACCTACGAGACTGCGCCACGGGCCCTCCGCGACGAGACTAGCCTCTGTGGCATCATATAGTTTGCTCAGAACGCACCGTGCTTACCGCTGACAACGATTCACTCGGCATGACAAGTTTTTAGCCAAACCCGCGTTCTAGCAGATACGAGCGGGGGTTCCCGAGACCCTTACCTGATGTCGAGGGCGGGAGTCAGGTCAAAGGGGCAGGACGACACAATCAGAGTCGTGCCACACTTAAGATCCGCCATGGGACAAGAAATCCTGTGGCGTAGGCCTTCGTGGGTTCGAATCCCACCCCCCGCATCACACAACTTCGCCCACGACATTTCCACGGTTGTTTTCAGTAACATCTCTTTGCAGCATGAGAATTACTGCCGGAAAAGGCGATAGCCGCGGGGTTTGTTGGCGCATTGTAAGTTGATCTAGTCTATTTGGAGTGTGCGGGCATAGAACCTTAGGACTCTGTCCCAGGCTTCCTTCGCAGCTTGTTCTCTGTAGGTTGTCGGGTTCGTATCATTGAAGAACGCATGTGGCGCGCCTGGGTATACGCGCATCTCAAAATCTTTCTTGTACCGCGTCATCGCCGCGACTAGTCTGTCGAGTGTCGCATTGATCCTTTCGTCTTCGCCGCCATAGATACCAAGCACTGGGCATTTTATCTTCTCGACGAGCTCTATTGGTGACGGGTTTTCTCCGTAGAATATCACGCAGGCAGCGGTCTGAGCGTGGCATGCAAGATTGATCGACATGCCCCCACCGAAGCAGAATCCGACGCTGCCAATCTTCCCGTGTCTCACGAAGCTCTGCGAGTTGAGATAGTCGACTGCATTTACGAGGTCCTGAGTCAACCTATCTTTCGGAAGTCCTCCGAACAAGAGCTGCATGGTTCTTTGTAGGACAGCTCTCTTTGAGTCGCTTTCTTTCGAGAGTTCCTGTTGGACATAGGACATGTCTCTCATCTTTCGTAGCGGGATCGTCCGCATGAATTGCATGGATCACATGATGCTTTCACGACATTCGGTGACCTTAATTCAGTATTGACTCGAGATCAGCCGGACGGTAGCAGGGCTGCAATAATGCGGCTAATAGAAGCCAGCCAGTAATCAAAGAACAACCATTTTATCTCGTTAGGAAACAGTCTGCACAGTGAATCTTGTAGGTGCATGACGCTATGGGATTCGTGAGAGTCGCTTCCACGAAAGACCTGGCGCCGGGAAGAATGCTCCCCATCCAGTTAGGCGAGAAGTTGATCCTCGTCGTCAATCTGGAGGGCAAATACTACGCCATCGGAAACCTTTGCACTCATCAGGCATGCCTGCTTTCGAATGGAAAACTAACTGGAGGACTCGTCGAATGCCCATGCCACGGATCGCTCTTTGATGTCAAAACTGGCAGCGCTCTGAACGGGCCAGCAAAGGATCCTGAGCCTGTGTTCGAAGTGAAAGCGGATCAGGATCAAATTTCGGTTGGAATCCCTGACGTAGTTCCCGCGAAGGAGACACCCGCCCAAAGAGGTATCGTACTCGCCGCCCTCGAAAGCCCTCAAGGGACGTTTGATTTCGCGGAAGAATACGGGAAGCCTCTAGGTTTGCGCGCCATCGGTGCGGGCCTCAGCTTCCAGAACAATTTCCTTGCTCTTTCGAAATACAAACTGAAAACCCGATTGATAACGAAGCACAAAGAACCTATTCTCGAAACCACATTCTTCGGGAAGAAAATCGAGATGCCCGTGCTCGCATCGTCCATGAGTGGTCTCAGTTACGTAAGCAGCATGACTGAAGACGAGTTTGCCTATTGTATTCTAGAGGGGGCCAGACTCGCCGGAACCATCGGTTTTACCGGCCATACCTCCAAAGACTACAAGATACATCCTGGAATAGAGGCTCTCAAGAGAGTTCAAGGCCACGGCGTCAACATCTTCAAACCTCAATCGCAAGAGACCCTACTAGATTTGATCAAGCAGTCTGAGAAAGAGAAAGCAGTCGCCGTCGGTGTTGACATAGACGGTGCCGGATCCGTGAATTTCACAAGAGCAGGCAAACCAGTCTACAGAAAAACCATCAACGAATTAAGGGAACTGAAACGGTCCACGCGTCTTCCGTTTATGGTCAAAGGGGTCATGTGCGTTGAAGACGCTCTCGCAGCCGCTGAAGCCGGCGTTGACGCGATAGGCGTTTCAAATCACGGTGGGCGAGTACTGGATTCGACGCCCGGAGTGGCGGATGTCCTGCCCGATGTTGTCAAGGCATTACGAAGGATGAAGAAGGGCAGGAAGATCATTGTAACAGCGGACGGTGCTGTAAGGACAGGATACGAAGCTGTCAAACTGTTGGCACTAGGCGCCGACTTCGCTTTGGTAGGAAGGCCGTTGGCAAGGCAAGCGCTTGAGAATGGCGTGGATGGTGTCAAGAGAGTCCTAGACTACATTAAGACCGACATTAGAAAGGCGATGATAATGACGTCATGCAACAATCTCGAAGATGTCAACGAGAAGATCCTTTACAGAGGACACTAGCATCCCAGTCAAGCGCTTATTAGGTTAAGAACGAGCCAAATGTTCGTGGTGGAATTGGAACTTCTACAACTTACTTGTCCTCGCTGTAACTATAGGGCAGATCTGCTTGTTGGTACCCAGGATCCTGGGCAGACATTCTCAGATTTGAACGAAGACTTCGCTTACTACAAGCTCTTCCTTTGTCCCGAGGGAAACGATATACACTCCATCGACATTCACTTCAGAGAATTCGACGGCAATTGCCCGCAGCATAGAGTGGAACTTCGCCCTCTGACGGACTTGCCCCAAACGTGCCCAAAATGCGGTGAGCGAGTTCAGGTGACCCCAAAGGATATTCTGAAACCTCAGAAAGGAGAGTGACCAGATGACAGGTACTCTTGCTGAAAAAATAATCAAGGCACATCTTGTAGAGGGCAGAATGGAGCCCGGTGAGGAAGTCGGCATCAAGGTCGATAGGGCATTAATGCAAGATGCGACAGGCACCATGGCCTGTCTGCAGTTCGAGGCCTTGGAGATTCCGAAGCCAAAGGTTGATTTTGCAATAGTCTATGTTGATCATAATATTCTGCAGACAGGTTTCGAGAATCCGGACGATCACAGATTCCTCCAAAGCTTCTGTTCAAAATATGGAATGTACTTCTCCAAACCAGGAAACGGGATCTGTCACCAAGTCAACCTAGAGAGATTCTCCATTCCAGGCCAAGTTCTCCTAGGATCAGACAGTCATACGCCGACTTCTGGTGGAGCAGCAATGCTTGCCATCGGTGTTGGAGGGCTTGATGTCGCTGTGGCCATGGGCGGCGGAGCCTTCTACTTTGAGATGCCGAAAGTCGTAGGGGTTCGCCTAGTTGGGAAGCTGAATTCCTGGGTTACGGCGAAGGACGTCATTCTTGAGATGCTGCGCAGGCTCACCGTAAGAGGCGGCTTGAGGAGAATAATTGAATACTACGGCCCGGGCGTCAAGACTCTGTCAGTACCCGAGCGGTCAACGATCACTAACATGGGCGCAGAACTGGGAGCCACGACATCGATATTTCCGTCCGATGAGGTAACCAAGGACTTCTTCACGAGACAAGAGAGGGCTCAGGATTGGAGACCTCTCGCAGCCGACCCGGACACTGTATATGATACGAACATCGAAATCGACCTCAGCAAACTCGAACCTCTAGTAGCGGCTCCAGGGTCACCCGACAACATTAAGACCGTACGTGAGGTTGAGGGAACACCAATCCAGCAGTCTTGCATCGGCAGCTGTGTCAACTCCAACTACCGAGACCTGATCATCACTTCTCACATTCTGAGAGGTAAGAAGGTGCACCCAAACGTGAGCCTTCACGTTAATCCTGGTTCTAGGCAAGTCCTTGAGACTGTGACCAGAGCCGGAGCGATCTATGACATAATAGCGGCAGGTGCGAGGATTATCGAGAACGCCTGTAACGGCTGCATCGGTATGGGCTCTGCACCGGCGTCCAATTCCAACTCAATCAGGTCTTTCAATCGGAATTGGCCCGGCAGGAGTGGCACGAAGAACGACGCAGTCTACTTGGCCAGCCCTGAAACCTGTGCAGCTGCGGCGCTTTATGGCGAAATAACCGACCCGAGAAAACTGGGCACATATCCATCGATCGCATGGCCCGAAAGGTTCGTAATCGACGACTCGATGGTCTTGCCGCCGTCAAGAGAGCCTGAGAAGGTAGAGGTCATAAGGGGACCCAACATCAAGCCTCTTCCCAGAAGAGGCCCCTTGGAGCCAACGCTTGAGGGGGAAGTTCTGATAAAAGTTGGCGACAACGTCAGTACAGACGCCATCATGCCAGCAGGCGCCAGAATACTACCGCTGCGCAGCAACATCCCAGCCATAAGCGAATATGTCTTCGCCTGGACCGATCCAGAATTCGTGCAAAGGGCGAAAGCAAAGAACGGCGGATTCATAGCCGGCGGCGTCAACTATGGCCAAGGTTCAAGCAGAGAACACGCCGCGTTAGCCCCAATGTACCTTGGAGTCAAAGCCGTACTAGCAAAATCATTTTCCCGCATTCACAGGTCAAACCTCATCAATTTCGGCATAATGCCTCTGGAATTCGTCGACGCAAATGACTACGAAAAGTTCAGCGTTGGAAGCAAGATCAAGATTGAGAACGTAATCCCGACGCTGCAGAGCGAAGCCCAGGCCATGCGAGGGCAAATAGACAATCGCACTGTAGAATTCAAGTTGACGCTCACCAGAAGGCTTCGAGATATATTGATCGCCGGTGGTTTGCTAAACTACATCAAATCCAAAGCATAGAGGTCGTGGGCGGACACTCATGATGACTTACAGGGTAGCAGTTCTTCCTGGAGACGGCATAGGTCCGGAAGTGACGGGTATGGCCGTCAAGGTGTTAGAGGCTGTGCAGGAAAAGACCGGGACCTACAAACTCGAACTTGTATGGGGCGAAGCTGGGGTCAACGCGATCGCCAAGTACGGAACAAATGTGCCACCTCAAACGGTGGACGTGCTGAAAACAACAGTGGCTTGCCTCAAAGGTCCGATGACAACGCCTGAAGAGCCGGGAGCGCCACCCAGCGCAGCCCTGACGATCAGGAAGTTGTTCAATCTGTATGCGAATGTTAGACCGTGCCTTTCCCTTCCGAATGTGTCTTCCCTGAAACCGAACATTGACCTAACGATTGTGCGGGAGAATACTGAGGGCATGTACTCCAACATTGAGTTCGACGTAAGTGAAGGCGTAGCCGTTGCTATGCGTGTTATCACCCGGAAAGCCAGCGAAAGAGTCGCGCGATTCGCTTTCAAACTCGCAGATCAAAGGCGCAAGCACCTCTCATATGTGCACAAGGCGAACATTCTGAGGCGCACGGACGGGATCTTCAACCAGGCAATACTGGATGTTAGCAAGGACTTTCCGGGCGTAGCGGTCGAGGGCTATCACATAGATAACATGGCGTTACAGCTCATAAAGCGGCCTGAGAGTTTCGACGTGATAGTCACAACGAACCTTTTCGGGGACATAATATCCGACGAGGCTGCGCAACTCGTTGGCGGACTTGGCATAGCCTCAGGTGCTAACATGGGAGACAACTACGCCATGTTCGAACCGGTTCATGGTTCAGCCCCGAAATATGCGGGACAAGATAAGGTCAACCCAATTGCCACAATATTTGCCGGCAAGATGCTTCTCGAGTACATCGGTGAAAAAGACTCAGCGCGCAAGCTGGAAAGAGCAACCTTTGAGGTTCTGAAAGAAGGCAAAACGCTAACCTATGATCTGGGCGGAAAGGCAAAATCAAGCGAGATGTGTGAAGCAATCCTCGAAAAGATAAGGAGATCTTGACACGAAGGTATACGCCGAAAGGTTGGAATGCGAATGTCAATGGAGCCAACCACCAAAGATATCGGCTTGCGTGGCATTCCGGTCGCCGACACAAACATCTGCCTCATAGACGGAGCCATGGGGGAGCTCTCATACCGAGGCTACGATATCCACGACCTTGCAGAATACTCTACATATGAAGAGGCTGCTTACCTCCTCCTCAACGGCGACCTGCCTGACGCTTCTCAATTGGAGGAGTTTCGTGCAACGCTCGCATCCGAAAGAGAACTACCACAGACCGTCACTGATTACCTTCAGATAATCCCGAAAACATCATCGGCTATGGATGTATTACAGTCGACAATCGCCCTGTTGGCAGGTTTTGACCCTGAACTCTTAGACGAATCGAAGGAGGCTAACCAAAGAAAAGCAACACGCCTCATAGCCAAGGTACCAACTGTCGTCGCGGCATGGGACAGAGCAAGAAGAAACCTGTCGCCGATAGCTCCGGACAAGAAGCTGCCATATGCCGCCAACTTTCTTTACATGCTCAAAGGGGAAGCGCCAGATGATGAAACCGCACGAGACTTTGATGTCTGCTTGATCATACATGCTGAGCACTCATTCAACGCCTCCACGTTCGCTGCGCGCGTGGTGGCGTCGACAAGGGCACACATCTATGCCTCCGTGGTTGCTGCCATCGGATCACTGTCCGGCGAGCTTCATGGTGGCGCCAACTCGCAGGTAATGAGGACCCTCTTAGAGATTGGCGACCCCGACAAGGTTGAGGAGTGGGTCAAAGCTCAGTTCGACTCAGGCCAACGAATCATGGGAATGGGGCACGCAGTCTACAAGACCATGGATCCCAGAGCGGACATACTTCGACACATGTCTGAGAGGCTCGCGCGAAGAACAGGGGAGCCGAAATGGTACCTCATGACGAGGAAGATCGAGGAGAGCACAAAGCAGGAGTTCAAGAAGCGCAGGGGCGACGAAATCAATCCAAACGTCGATCTGTACAGTGCGTCGGTATACTACATGATGGGAATAAGTCCCGATCTGTACACACCAGTGTTTGCCGTGTCCAGAATTGCAGGCTGGACAGCCCATATTATTGAGGAGAAGTTTCCAGAACCGCCCCTTAAACCCGTGATCTATAGGCCATCCGCAGAATATCACGGAAAGTACTGTGGGCCGGTCGGATGTAGGTACATTCCTCTGGGAAAAAGAACCCAACAGTCGTGAGATTTGAGATCATTCTCGTGAATTTGGTGATGCGCCATGGAGAAGACTTCGCATGATCTGTTGATTCTCGGTGCTGGTCTTGCGGGCCAGCGAGCTGCAATTGAAGCATCGAGGGTAACCAAGGGCAAGATTGACGTGGCGCTTGTCTCTAAGGTTCATCCGATGCGCTCACACTCAGTGGCGGCAGAAGGGGGAACGGCCGCGGTTCTCAGGCCGGAGGAAGGAGATACTTACGAACTGCACGCTTGGGACACTGTGAAAGGGAGCGATTTTCTTGCAGACCAAGATGCGGTGGACATGTTTGTACGGGTGCTCCCTGAAGAAATATTCAGAGTCGAACACTGGGGCGTTCCTTGGACCCGAGACGCAAACGGCCGAATAGATCAAAGGCCCTTTGGTGGTCACAGTTTTCCCAGAGCTGTCTACGCGGCAGACAAGACAGGCTTCTTCCTGATGCAGACAATGCACAACACTCTCCTGAAGTACGATAATATCACCCGGTACGACGAGTTCTTCGCGACCTCGATTGAGGTAGAGGACGGAAGATTCAGGGGGATCACTGCGTTAGAGATGGCGTTCGGAGAGGTCCACGCAATCTCGGCTAAGGCATGCATCGTTGCGACCGGTGGCGTGGGCAAGCTGTACAACTTCACCTCATACTCACACACTTCGACAGGAGACGGTTACGCGCTGGCGTACCGAGCCGGAATCCCGCTGAAAGATATGGAGTTTCTGCAATTCCATCCGACAGGTCTGATGCCGTCGGGAATTCTGATCACCGAGGCCTCGCGTGGCGAAGGAGGTTACCTCCTGAACAGTGAAGACAAGAGGTTCCTGGAGAATTATGCACCCAAGATGATGGAACTCGCGCCTCGTGACATCATCTCTAGAGCAATGGTAACGGAGATTCAGCAAGGCAGAGGGATCGAAGGTCCCGAAGGCATACCGTGCCTTAAGCTTGACTTGCGACACTTAGGCCGGGACAAGATAAACAGGAAGATCCCCTTCGTACGAGAACTTTCCATGAAGTTTCTCGGCATCGACCCGATCGAAGAACCTATTCCGGTCCGCCCGGTGCAACATTACACGATGGGTGGAATTGAGACCGATTCCTACGGCGCGACACGCATTCAGGGCCTGTGGGCAGCGGGCGAGGCTGCTTGTGTGAGCATACACGGTGCAAATCGCCTTGGAACAAATTCGCTGGCTGAATGTCTCGTATACGGAAGGATCTGCGGTCAAAAGGCCGCGGAATTTGCCGCAGGTGTTCAGCCGGGTCGAGCCGTCACGAAGGAAGCCACGGACCGAGTTGAAGGCCGAATCTACGGAGACCTGCTCAAACGTGAGACAGGCGAACGGATCTATGAGATCCGACAGGAGCTACGGGATGTCATGGATGTGAACTTCGGGATATTTCGAACGCTCGAACAGATGGAGTATGCTCTCAGGAAAATCAGAGAGATGCGATCAAGGCTCGCAAGAGCCAAAACGGAGGATACCAGCCGAGCCTACAACACGGACCTAACCTCTGCGCTGGAGCTTGAGAATATGCTTGAGCTTGCAGAGGTCATGCTCGCCGGCGGAATCGCTCGACAGGAGTCGCGTGGCGCCCACTCAAGGCTAGACTATCCGGCAAGAGACGACCGCAACTGGCTGAAGCACACGCTCGCCTTCCGTACTCAGGAAGGACCTAGACTTGGCTACTCACCAGTGCGTGTGACCATCTGGAAGCCTACGGAGAGGAGGTATTGACTCGATGAAAGATGAGCGAAGTCCGACGAGCTCGATGTCGCAACCACGTCAGAAATCGTACGGTAATCGTAAAGGAATCATCGGATGGTTTGATTCTCGCCACCTCAATCTTGAGCGATACTTCTACTCGATGCATCGCCTCTGTGGCATCACGCTGGTTGGATACCTGTTCATTCACGTCTACACCACCGCCACTAGGCTCCGAGGACCTGCTCCATGGAACGCCTTTCTGCTCACTATCGAGAATCCTTTGATATACGCCGGAGAGTGGCTGCTTGTTGCAGTCGTGGCGTTCCATGGTCTGAACGGGATCAGACTGATCCTAGCCGAAGTGGGCCTGTCAATTGGCGAGCCGCAGCGGCCGATCTATCCCTACAGACCGAAGTCCCTCGGGAAAAGACAACGATACTTTATCCTGCTACTCATGATCGTGAGCGGGACCCTTCTGGTCGGAACAGCTCTTGAGTACCTCGTCTATGTGCCGTCGGCGATGCCTGGGGGATGAGAAGATGAAAGAATCTACGCTCTGGTTTCTACACATCGTGATGGCGCTCGTGCTTGTAATTGCGATTCCAATCCACCTCCATAACTTCTCCACGTTGCTCAGACCAGTGGGCGCGCCCGGCTATGAGCTGGCGCTCTCATGGGAATTCGTTCGCTCCCGTGCCAGAGATATCTTCTACACCATAACATACACGGCACTTCTAGGCGCCGCGACGTATCATGGCATGTACGGAGTCAGATCGATGGTCTATGAACTCTCGCTGACCAAGACTTACGAGCAGCTGGTCTCCATCATCTGTTTCCTCGCCGGGGCAGGCCTCTTCGCATTCGGAGCCTATGTCGCCATAGCCGCCCTGTTCTTGTAGGTGACCTAAGATGAGTACGCCAACGAGAGTACACATCAAGATACAGAGATTCCGACCAGATGAGGGCCACCCGCCTCAATTCAACGAGTACGAAGTAAGCGTAAAACCGGGCATGACCGTCAACGATGCTCTCTTCGCGATCAAAGAGAAACTGGACGGCTCTGTCTCCTGGAGGGTTTCTTGCAGGATGGGAATCTGCGGGTCATGCGGAATGAAGATAAATGGACGCTGGATGCTCGCATGCCAAACACAAATCGCAGACCTAGGAACCGAGAGAATAGTGCTCGAGCCACTACCGAACTACCCGATCATCAAGGACTTGGTCCCGGACCTCACGGAACTCTACATGAAGCACAGAAGTGTGAACCCGTTCATCGTCCGAACCGACCGAGAGGAGTTCGAGAAACCAACCAGAGAGTACGTGCAGCTGCCCGAGCAGATGGAGGGCTACCTTCAATTTGCCTACTGTATCTTGTGCGGGCTATGCAATTCAGCATGCCCGGTCATTTCCACAGACCGGAAGTTCATCGGGCCCCAAGCGCTTGCTCAGGCGTTTCGATACAACACAGACTCACGTGACGAGGGAGCCCCGTCCCGACTTAAGGTCGTGGACGAGCCACATGGGTGCTGGAGATGCCATTTCGCGGGAGCATGCTCAGCCGTCTGTCCAAGAGGGGTGGATCCAGCGCTCGGAATTCAGCTCCTCCGAAGAGACTCGCTCAGACACAGGATCGGAATTGCCAGACCAAAACATGGGGCAGCGGTTGCCGCAGCGGGCGAGTTCAAGCGTCGCAAAGGAATTCCCGACGCACCTCCGAAGACCGTATAGGCACTGGTTGCCGCGGGCGATTCCGTAGTCGACGAGTATCACATTGCAGGCAACCAGAATGGCAGCGGATAGACCAGCACTGATCGAAAGATTCATTCTTGGCTTCTAATACCAGTCTCAAACAGCCATTCACAAGGTTTAGGTCAAGATGTTCTCCTCACTCGGAAGGCCATCAAAGATATGGCCGAGACGACCGGCGCTTTTCCTCTCCCTGACGGCAGCGATCTGTAAGCCCGGTATCTGTTGACTAGGCGTTGCATGTCCCCAAACAATGGCCTAGATGCCGGGTTACTCCCGATTCCTCTCTCCCGCACAAGAGCAGACAGATAGAATAGCAACTTCTGTGTCTTGATTCGCGGCGAGGTGAAATATGCTATGGCTAAACAGGCAAAGGAGTATGATGTGGGTCTCACTGACAACATCAATGAAGTGCGGAAGTTACTAGAGATCGGGTACGAGTACGTCTTCATGCGCGGCAGAACGGTGGTTCTCCGAAAGAACGTCACACCAGAAGGCGTATAGACGCGCACTTTCCGCAGGGCCTTCCAGTTCATGCTCCTGGGGATGATGGTCTAAGCAGGTCTCCATTTGGGATATGTTAGGACCACCAACGCCGTGGGAAGCAGAAGGCTGACGCACGGCAAACGGTGAGAACACGTCAAATCAGGCTGGACAGTTCCTACACGTTAGGCGACGTTGTGGCAACCTTTCGAAAAGTCAACTGACAGAAACTTGAAATCACGCGGGTATTCTGGCGTACGTGTAAGTATCAGCGTGGGGGACTCCACGCTCGAGAGGGTTAAGGCTAGAATGATTGGAAGGAAGGAGGAATGTCGAGTTGTCGGTTAGACTTGGCAAGATTTTGGGGATTCCAATAAGGATTCACTACACACTGTGGTTTGTCTTTATTCTGATTGTCTGGTCGCTAGCTTACGGCTACATGCCCGCCCAGTATCCTGGACTTGGCGTAGTCACGTACTGGGCGATCGGTATCGCATGCGCCATAATTCTCTTCGTCTCGGTCCTTGTTCATGAACTCTCTCATTCCTACATCGCGAAGAAGAATGGGCTTCCGATAGGCAGAATCACGCTCTTCTTCTTTGGTGGGGTCTCAGAGATGACGGAAGAGCCTAAGGATGCTGGCTTGGAGGTTCGCATGGCCGCTGCGGGACCCCTCATGAGTTTTCTCATCGCGGGAGTGCTGGGTGCTCTTTGGTATCTGACAAGTCTTGTGAAAGCGCCTGTCGCAGTGACGGCGACGCTTGGGTATGGCGGTCTGATAAACGCGGTCTTGGGCATCTTCAACCTGCTACCTGCCTTTCCGTTGGATGGGGGAAGGGTCTTCCGGGGAAGCATTTGGAAGCACTCAAAGAACCTCATCTCAGCCACGAGGACTGCAACGCGAGTCAGCGAGGGCATCTCCCTCCTCATGATGCTGGGGGGATTCGTAGAAATAATCATAGGAGACTTCGTTGATGGCATATGGATAATCTTCCTCGGCTGGTTCATCAGATCCGGCGCTGAAACAAGTCTACAGCAGACACTGGTCGGTGAGGCCCTGTCCGGCGTCACGGTTGGAGACATCATGACCCGAGATGTATTGACGGTTCCCGGCAACATCACGATTGACCAGCTCATCTCGGAGTACTTCCTTGTTCATCGTCATGGTGGCTACCCTGTTGTTGAGGGCAAGCAGGTGCTAGGCATAGTCACGATGCAGTGCGTACGATCAGTCCCGAAGGAGAAACGACAAACGACGACAGTCAAAGATGCCATGATTCCCTGTGAGCAAGCGGTGACTGTCAAACCGTCGGTATCTGCTCTCGATGCCATGCACATGATGGCCCGTCAGAATGTGGGAAGGCTTCTGGTGTTCGATGGATCACAAATGCTCGGCATCGTGACTAGAGGAGACTTGATGCGCACGATTCGAACAAGACAGGAACTCGGAGCGTAGTTGGAGAGAATCTCGACGTTCAGGTCCACTACGGAGAAACGGATTGCTTGGTCTACTTAGGGCCCAGTATGCAGTCCTCTTCCAGTACTTCTCCTCTGAATGAAAAGGGCGAGTGCAACAATTTATTGCAGCAAGTGAATATGCACAAGAATCCGGAGCTTCCTGTTTGGCGTGGTAGCAGAGGGATTCGCCGGATAATGGCAAGTCGTTTCGCTCAACCATTCCGTATCATTTGCTAAGACAACTTGACGTTTGCGTGATGTAGGAGTCAGCAGTTTACTCCTGCGATCATCTTCGTTAGTGCTGAAAACAGATCATCTCGTAGGCGCCCTTAGCGTTCCTTCAGAACGACTTCTTTGTATTCTCGTTCAATCTTGTTCTTGTGTATCAGCTCCTCCTCAGCGAGCTTCGAGAAGAGCTCGCCAGCTTGGGGAAAGTACCGAGCAAACGGCCCCTGGCCCAATGATCTGTAGTGCTCATACGTCATCTTCTCTCGCTTTCCGGCATAGACCAATACCGCTGGATAATCTGCACCTTCGGAGAGCGTTGTGTCTTGCATGTAGTCAACTATCTTCAAATCCTCGATTTCGCCGGTCTCTGATCCAAGCTCTGAGACGCCCGCCCAGTAGACGCTTGCCGACTTCTGCATTATCGCGAGCAGCTTCTCCTTGTGACTGAGCTCGGCCTCAGCGAGTTCACCTAGCAATGCCTTCGATGAGGGCAACTCCGCTATTCCTTGTACTTTGGTGTAAAGAGCGTATGACTCTTCTTCGATCTTGACCGCGCCCTCAAGTATCTTCTTCAAGAGAGACTCAAACATAACAAATGCACACCACGCGCCTTGTTGAACTGAGTGCCAGCTTAGAAAAAGGTTACATTTACAGAATCAACCCGATTTCAGCAGGCCCGTGTGAGTCTGCTCTCTGGACTGGGCGCTCTTAATCTTTCGATAGCTTCTCTCCTCTACTTCTCTTCGGAATCCACAGCCATCAAGCACGCGTGGCTATGACCAAATGAGCAGATCGGAAACTCACCGGCAGACGCTGATTCTTTGGGCTTTGTGGGCCTATGGGCTCGGATCGCGCATGAGGTAATGCATACTGGTAAACTGGTGCGCGAGTCTCCCAAGCTCTTCTTTACGATGAGCTTAAGCTCAGCCCTGTTTCTGGTGGTGCCCACCGTAAGTCCACGCGCGTGTCGACCCTTCCATTCCAGTACGTGGATCGTACGGCCGCTATCGAGGACTACATCGAACGAACCAAAGCGACAGCCGTGGACCCGCCGCGCAATTCGTAAACATCAAGGACGCACGTTTCTCCACAAGTAGATAGACGAATGTCTGGACTGACCTAGGTTGCACTTCTAAGGCTTGATGCTTGGGACGCGTCATGATTGTAAACCTGAAAGGGTATGCGCAACCCATGGCTCTCATTTGTCACAGTGGAGGTGACATTGAATGGGACCACTAGAGTTCCTTGGCCCAATAGGTGCCTATCCAGCGGTGCCTCACGTTAGCGGAACGCTGGAGACGCTCGTTGGCATCGGGCTGGCCATCGTGGCAATTGCGATAGTCACAGGAATCACACTCAAGTACAGAACTCCGTCATAGAAGACGACGGCCCGAGAACTGTCTCAAACAAGAAAATTCCGTACTTTCCTCTCTTGGTGTTAAACGCTCGGAGGAACAGTGCTGGGAAAGAAGAAAATGTTGAGGGAATTGATCAGGGAGAGGGTTGGAATTGAACGCGTTGGCGCTTAGGAAGTGCGTTCCGTGCGACAGCAAAACTCCGCCCATGCCGAAGGAAGACGCGCAGAGATACCTGGAACAGATCCCTGGATGGACGCTGGCTGACGACCATATCGTCAAGGAGTTCAAGTTCAAGAACTACCTGGATGGACTTGAGTTTGCATACTCTTTGGGGAAGATCGCAGAGGAGGAAGACCATCACCCGGACATTGTCATCAAGTGGAAGAGAGTGAGGGTGACGTTGACAACACACGATATCAAGGGCCTAAGCGAGAACGATTTCATCATAGCCGCAAAGGCTGATGAGATCTGCAGGAAATTCACTTAGGAGACCTGCACGAATCCTCTGAGCCTGAGAACTAATCAGATCGAGTACGTGGAAAGATATTGCCTAGTTGCAAGATTGTCACGAGTGTGTATCAGATGAAATTGAGTGAACTGAAGGCAGAGATACAGCAATCTGCCAAGAATCTGTACGGCGAGAAACTGTACCCCATGACTTCGGATTGGATTCCCGTCACGGACGTTCTTGCCATAGTTGATCGATTTGAAAGGGAATTGCACGGGCAACTCAAGTCAATTCTGGGGAACGCTAGGTCGCGACCCCAGCAAGATGAGAAAGAACTACTACACAGAATAGTCGCTGATCTGCTTTCTTGATCGCTGTCTTGCCCTGACTCCAATCGCCAACGTTCTACTGGGAGTCCGCGTCTCTGTCATGAGGTCTTGTCCAGAACTAAGTGGGATGAGTCAGACAGATGTCGTTGCACGCCTCACAGAACACCTGCTCATAGCCTAAAGCATCCTTTTTGACTGAATGATATTGCTCTGGTGGATGGGGGCAGTTGCACCTCTTGCATGTGCATCCGTTTGCAGCTCTGGGAATCGTTTGACCGGTAGAGCTGCTCCTACGCCTAAATGGGTTGAGGGAAACCATTTCATCACCCACAAACGAACATGCACGTAGGTCAAGCATACGTCTTCCAGCTTACAACTGCAATACGCACTCGGCTCAGGGTTGTACAAGCATAAACTCCCAGAGCCCCAGTCGACTTATCCTAACCATTGATCCATCGATACGTTTCATGGTCTACGAACAGACTAGGCTCCGCTAACGTAGTCGTTTAGGTCGCGATGGATTGTCGTTTAGTCTCACAAAACGAGCTTCCCGGTTGGCATTCAGGTCTTGCGAACTCCTCGTCTTCTTCTACGAACATAGGTGATCGCCACTAGAACAACTATGAGCACTAGAATTGCTATCACGAGCAAGGGGTTCAGAAGCTGACTCGTTATGCTTGGCGGACCGGTCTCAGTTTTTGGCAACTCTGAAACTACTGTGAAGGTGACGGGAATCACGATCGTGTGGTCAAGCTCAAGGTCGTCTCTGTAGTAGACAAGAGCAGACGCTCGATACGTCCCCGGTGCACTCCCAGAGTCAACCAGCGCAGTTACGCTGAACGGAGCCGGGGCATTGGGATCAACTTCCCCAACATAAGTCGGCGTGATAGAATTCCCCACCAGAGGCAGATCCGGAGCCAGCGTCACGTTGACATACATGGCAGGAATCACACCACGATTCAATATGTTGCCCGAGATTGTTAATTCACTCCCGGGCAAGGCAGGGTCCGGACTCACGCTAACCTCATAGATTTCGATGTCGATCCAGCCTCGGATCAGAAACGAGATTGTGTGGTTCTCGGTTGACGGGTTGGCCTGGCCCACGAGCTTGTATGCAGCAACTATGCTGCCTTGAGTTGTGGTTCCCGCGGCGAAAGACGGTGCAAAGATCGTGAGGTTCGCACGTATTGTTTCACCATGGGCGAACGAGGATTGGCTCCAGTGATTGTCGCCAAACAGCACCAGCGGCGGAGGAAGCATGAGCGCGACATCAAGCTCCTTGAGGTAGTTTCCAACGTTCTCGATCTGTAGCAGCAAAGTTACGTTCTGAGAGGCCGCAAGCACATTCGTTGAGGAGGTGATAGACAGATTCGATGATGTTTGTGCGTGACCGCCAGCAATTGCCGGCGACAACGCGATAAGGCCGACAAGCGCCAACAGCACGACAATTCGGAACCCGGGTTCCTCGATCCGTCGAATTGAGCGCGACACTGCTGAGAGCAACCCACTCAACTAGTCCAATGAGGCTTCCCATCATGTCTGATAACACCTAAATCTTGCGGACTGTCCGAAACAAGAGGATCCGCATGACAGACCAGGGCGAAGGATTTGCTATCGAGACATTCGATCTCAAGAAGACCTACGAAATGGGTCTCGTTACGGTACGTGCTCTAAACGGAGTGAACTTGAAGATCCGACACGGAGAGATGGTCTCAATCGTTGGCCCGTCTGGCAGCGGAAAATCGACCCTGCTGAACATGTTAGGTGCCCTTGATACTCCTACAAGCGGGAAAATACTTGTTGACGAAGTGGACATAACCCGACTAGGAGAGAGAGCCCTATCCAAGTTTCGCAACAAGAAGATCGGCTTCGTCTTCCAATCCTACAACCTCATCGAAAGGTCGAAGGTGGCTAAGAACGTAGAGTTGCCTGCCATAGTGGCGGGCACGCCCAAGAAGCTGAGAAATGAGAGGGTTCACGAACTGCTGGATCTTGTGGGCTTGGGCGACAAAGTGAATCGTAAACCACATGCACTTAGCGGTGGAGAACAACAGCGTGTCGCAATAGCACGAGCGCTCATGAATGAGCCGGCATTCATTCTTGCCGACGAGCCTACCGGCAATCTCGATTCGAAAACCGGACAAGAGATAGAGAATCTCTTGCTTCGCTTGAATCAAGAGAAAAACGCGACTATAGTCATCGTCACGCACAACCTGGAGTTAGCTGAAGGAACGGGCAGAATCATCCATCTGAGAGATGGAGTCGTAGAGAAAGAGCGAACCGGGTTGTGGGGTCACAAAGATCAGCTCATAGAGAGGGGGAACTGAGGACAATGACGGTACTCGATTTGGTTGGGCTTTCTTTTGGAGCCTTGAAAGAGCGAAGGCTGAGATCAGGCCTTACAGTGCTGATGGTGGTCATAGGCGTGGCGCTGATGACCTCCATCAACGGACTCGGTGGAGGCATGAACAACTACATTAGCGAGCAGTTGGGCACCCTGGGCGCTAACGTCCTGATAGTCACTCCTTCTGCCACCACCTTCGGACCCGAAGCACAATCCGGTTTGCAGACAAAATTGACGCCACAGACTGTGCGCACTATCGAGAGAATTCACGGCGTGAAATATGTCATCCCGTCTTTCACCGGCGGGGGAACGTTGAAATCAGGAAGCGAAAGTAAAACCGTGTCAATCTTGGGGATGGATCAAAGTAAGGTCGTGTATATTGCTCCCAAAGCCAGTTTTGAATCAGGGTCATTCGTGTCATCTGGCGACTCTGGCGGAATTGTACTGGGATACAGTATTGCTCATCCATCAAATCTCGACAAGCCATTTGCCACCACAGGACAGTCAGTATTTGTTGAGTTCTCAACGGTTGAGAACCAAGGAGGAATCGAGAAGCTCGTTACGAAAAGGAAAGCCTTCCAAGTGAGGGGCGTTCTCAACGAACTCGGGAGCCAGCAGATTGATAGTGTAGCCTTCATTTCGCTCGCGGCAGCCAACACATTATTCGCAAAGAATAGCGTGTACGACACCATCTACGTAATCACCGACGGTCCCGATGGAAACGACAAAGTCGAAGCGAGTATCACAAAGTTCTATGGCAAGAATATTGGCGTGATATCGCCCAAAGCGATTGCAAGCACCATAAATGAGGTGATGGGCACCTTCATAGGATTCCTTTCCGCCATCGCTGCGGTCTCCATGTTCGTTGGGGCTGTTGGCATTATCACGACATTGTACACAGCAGTCATGGAGAGAACTCGCGAGATAGGACTACTGAAAGCGATAGGCTACACGAGAGAAACAGTCCTCCTCATGTTTCTCACAGAATCATTCACAATCGGACTTCTGGGCGGATTGTTGGGACTGATCTTCGGAATTGCCGGTGCATATGCCCTGATTGGAATTCTGCCCTTTGGAGCGGGAGCAATATCGA
>Ga0315282_10007043_pt1 | contig 18606 bp, 10 predicted proteins | sample YL17G07_20_MG_FD_203693 | JGI IMG/M metagenome (GOLD analysis project Ga0315282, IMG submission 203693) | Sediment microbial communities from Yellowstone Lake, YNP, Wyoming, USA - YL17G07_20 | ecosystem: Environmental > Aquatic > Freshwater > Lake > Sediment | place: USA: Wyoming | collected...
CCGCCGTGTTCCCCGGCGCCCGGCCCCAGGTCCAGCAGGTGATCGGCGGCGCGGATCATGTCCGGGTCGTGCTCCACCACCAGGATGGTGTTGCCCAGATCGCGCAGCTCGGCCAGCAGCCGGATCAGTCGGTTGGTGTCGCGGGGGTGCAGGCCGATAGAGGGCTCGTCGAGCACGTACAGCGCCCCCACCAGCCGCGAGCCCAGCGAGGTGGCAAGCTGGATGCGCTGCGCTTCGCCGCCGGACAGCGTCGATGCCAGCCGCTCCAGCGTCAGGTACTCCAGGCCCACCTGGTGCAGGAACTCGAGCCGCTGCCGGATCTCCTCCAGCACCTTGTCGGCGATCTCCGCTTCCATGGGGCTCAGCCGCAAATGCGAGAAGAAATCGCGCGCCTGCTCTATGGTCATGCGGCCGATCTGGCCGATGTCCTTGTCGGCGATCCGCACCTGTAAGGCCTGCCGCCGCAGCCGCGCCCCCTTGCACTCCGGGCACAGCGTGTAGCCGCGATAGCGGCTCAGGAAGACCCGGATGTGTAGCTTGTATTTCTTCCGCTCCAGGTAATCGAAAAAGCCGCGGATGCCGTCGAACTTCGGCCCGCCCTCGACAATGAATTCCTTCTCCTTCGGGGTGAGCTGATAGAAGGGCACATCCAGGCGCACCCCGGCGGCCTTGGCTTTGCGCTTCAGATCATTGCCGAAGGCGCGGTACTTGGGCTTGGTCCAGGGATCGATGGCGCCCTGTTCCAGCGATTTCGACTTGTCGGGGACCACACGGTCCATATCGAAATCGATGACGTTGCCGAATCCCTGGCAGCGCGGGCAGGCGCCGTAGGGGCTGTTGAAGGAGAACAGGCGGGGCTCCGGCTCCTCGTAGGCCGCGTGGCAGCTCTTGCACTCGAATCGCTCGCTGAAGCGCAGTGGCATAGCCTTCGGGCTGGGCGCCTCTTGCGGATCGCCGTCACCTAGCACAGCCTGAAGGGCATGCCGCTGCGGCTCGAAAATGGCCTCGCCCGCCTGCCGGTAGCAGGTTTCCACGCTGTCGGCGATGCGCTGGCGGAGCGCCGGGTCAGGGGACAGCGCCAGCCGGTCGACCAGCACGTAGACGCCGCGGGTGAAGTTGAGGTCCAGCAGCGACTCCGGTGTGGAGAACTCGAAGGTCTTGCCATCCTGGTAGAGGCGGGTGAAGCCGGCCTTGCGCAGATCGAACAGGTGGGCGCGCAGGGCCTCCATGTCCAGGGCGGGGCGCTCGGCCGCCGGCTTGGCGGCCACGGCCGCGGCCGTGCCGCGCACCGGAAACAGCAGGTAATAACGGCTGCCGGGGGCCAGCGCCAGCACCCGCTCGGCCACCTCGTCCACCGTATCTTTCTTGACCAGCCCCCCGCACTCCAGGCAATAGGTGCGGCCCACCCGCGCGAACAGCAGCCGCAGGTAGTCGTAAATCTCAGTGGCCGTGGCCACCGTGGAACGGGGATTGCGCGTGGTGTTCTTCTGCCGGATGGCAATGCCCGGCGCGATTCCCAGGATCTCGTCCACGTCCGGCTTCTCGATGCGCTCCAGGAACTGCCGGGCATAAGCGGACAGCGACTCGATATAGCGCCGCTGGCCTTCGGCGTAGATGGTGTCAAATGCCAGGCTGGACTTGCCGGAGCCGCTGACCCCGGTCACCACCGTCAAAGCGTTGTGGGGGATCTCGAAATTGATGTTCTTCAGGTTGTGGACGCGCGCGCCGCGCACCTGAATGCTTTCGTTTCCCATGGGTCCCCTGTGCGGAACTTGCGGCACAAGCCAACCCATGATTATAGCGCGGATCACACCGGGCTGGGCTGGCGCGCTGCGGCGGGTTTATGGTTCGGCGGGCGAACATTTGGCCTTGACACGCACGTCCAAGAAGGTGCATATCGGGAGCTGCAATGCCCCCTCTTTCTTCGGGAAGAGGGTGCGAAGCCGCCTACGGGCGGCTTCCGCCCACCTTTCACGGAGGCAAGGAGGATGACAACTTGACAGCCAGTGATTTCAATCATCTCCTCATTCTTCATCTCCGCGACCTCCCGGCCTTCTCACTCTACTGGAACGAGGCGTTAGGGAACTGCATTCCCGATCCAGTCCCTCTGTATCTTCAACCATCGGAGACAATTCCTGTCTACCAACGGACCATCACCGTGAATCTCGGTCCCTGTCGTCCCACTGATAGTATCCTTTCGGCCACCAGCGCCACCTGCGAAATCTCCCTCACCTCGGACACGCCAGACTTTTCTTTCGACCGCGCCGTCACTGTAGATTCCAGATCCGCTGACGGCCGCCTGAGTTCTGCGTGCATTAGGCTTCTTGTCAGGGACGCCGATGGTCGGTGTGTGGCCTCCTTGGAGAAGGTGCTCTGGAGCAGTGAGCCGGCGCACGTCGCTGGACTCTCCAACTACGTCAGGCTCCTGCTCTGACACCCCGGATCCAGGGGCGCGGCTGCGGTGTGTTCAGATAAAGGATCACCGCGGTCGATCAGAGTTCGATGAGCCAACGGCATGAACTCCTCGTACAACATAAAAGGCCCGTCGACACAAGTCAAGCGCCCCGACGGAGATGCGCACTTACCGCACACTCCGACGCCGCAACTTGTCATATACTCGATCGCCCCCCAAATGTGGTCTGCGGAGACTACCTCACGTTCTACCCCAAAACAGGAGTGGACCATGGGAGGAGGTCCCGAGTTTACAAACTCAAGCCGCTCCCTGATCGCACGAAACTGACTCTCTAGGGCCGCACGGAGTAAATCGGAAACAAAGCCGAAATGGCCGTGGGAGCCATCGTCCGTCGATAGAAGGAGTGTGCCAATCCCGCTGAACTGGTCAAGATCGAAAAATTCCGCACGACAGCGAGCGCCCAGCAGAAAGTAAATATCATTGGTGGCCTGATAAGCCTTCGCAACTTCGAGTAAGGAGGCAATCCCAGTGCCGCCGCCCACCAACACCAGCGATCGGTTCTCGAATCGCGGGAGTGAAGCCCCGTACGGCCCGCGAAGGAGAATGGGCGTTTCGACTGGAGCGTTCTCCAGGTATCGAGTAAACAGGCCCACCGTCCGTATGATAAAGCTCTTTTCTGCGGCAGAGAACACAGCGAAGGGCTTCTCGCCGACTCCGGGAACACAGAGGAAGAAAAACTTGCCGGCCAGCTCCCCCGGTGCGTACGCCTTGGGTAGTTGGTCCAGTTGTATTTTGAAAAGACCATCACTCAGATGGACGCGCGAAACAAGCTTTGAGGCGGCGTATGACATGGACCCGCTCGGTAAGGAGTAAACCTGCGGCGGCGTACCATGAAAAGGTTCGCAGGCTATCCCGCTCTGGAGATCGTCGAAGTAGGTGCGCATAGCTGTGCTGTCCATGCCGGTCAGAGCGCTGCCCACGCCGAAAAGGTTTGCCCCGGCAGTTCGATACTGCGACACGTGTTCCGCGGAGCTGATTCCACCGATCCCGATGATAATGGGTGAAAGACCAATAGCACCTCGAAGCTTATGAACGGCCGCAAGACCGAGGGGTCGAATTGCATCCCCAGACAAGCCACCAAAGCGGTTGTAGAGGAGCGGTGTATCGCCAACGGCAGCCATGGCAGGGCCGATGGTGTTGGTGACGGTGATTCCAGATGCACCTGCCTGGATGGCGGCTTGCGCTGTAGCGATAAGGGCGCGCAGTGTGGCCGAGAGTTTGACGAACACTGGAACTGTTGTGAGATCTGCGACGGCTCGGGTGATGGCGACTGCAAGGTCAAGATCTTCACCGATCTCGATCCCGTAGCCTTTGGCATGCGGACATGACAGGTTGAGTTCAAAACCATCGGCAATGGGACTTAAGATGTCTGCTGCTGTCACGAAATCAGCAACAGTGGATCCGAAGAGTGAGACCAGGAGAAACTTGTTTCGCGGGATCTCAAAACCGTCGAATTCTGCAAGGAAGGCCTCTGCCCCTGGGTTGGGCAAACCAACAGCATTGATGTAGGAGCCTGGAGCGCAACGCGCATAGATGGGCTCTCGGTAACCAACCCGAGGTGCCACGCTGATGCTCTTCGTTGTGATCACGCCAATAGATGGGATTTCGGAGAAGCAGCGGGCGATGGTGGAGGCGTGGGTACATCGAATTCCGGATGGAATGACAAATCGACCCTCGACTTGTTTTTTGCCCAGTCGATATGCCTGACTAAAGAACGGTTCTGGCACTTGACCACTCCGTCAGGATCTCCCTGCCTGCGTCGATCCCGGATGCGCGGCGCCCTTCTACCCGTCACCATATGCGGATTGGCGCTCGGCGCGACCAGCACATGGATGTTCGAGCCCCTGAGTATACAACTGTTTGCCGGGCTACAATCCCCGCTTGCGGAATTGCGGATGCGGTCAGAATGGGCTCGACTTGGCGGGATTGCATCCGGCCGCCAGTGCGCGCCGCAGAGCAAAGCGCCGCAACGCCCGCAGCGGAAGCGGGCGCGCGAGGAGCAATCGCGGCAGCGGTGCCGCCAGGGAAGAGCCAGGTAATCGGTCAGCAGCCGGTCCAGCCGCGGCGAGACGATTTCCAGCGGCGTGCGCCCATAGCGAGGTACAGCCAGACCGTGCAGGCGGTGATGGCGGCCAGGCCGGCCACCCGATGAATAACCTTCTCAATTTCCTTTCGATGGTTATGATATAGCCCGGTGAGGAACCAGCGACAGGCGGAGAGAGCCCATTGGACAATCGAATCCTGCTGATCCAACTTCCCGGCTACGGGCTGCAGACGGCCTCCTCCGTCTACGCCCTGCAGGAAGAGGGTGTGGACATTCTGGACCTCAATCTCGACCTCACCAGACAGATCTGCGGCGATGGGTACCGGCTGGCAACGGACGACGACTCCCTGAGCAAGCTGTGCGGTCACGTCGTCGATTTCAAGTCCAGAGTCAAGCGGTTGCATGATTTCGACGCCTTCTCCGGGTTCGTATTCCCGCATGCCGGCAAGATCCGCGGCTACAAGCTCTTCGGGGTGTCGCTGAACGGCGATTGGCTGAAGCCCCTGGCCGTGAACATGGCCGCATTCATCAGGGGCCTTCGTCCGGACGCAACGATCGCCGTGGGAGGAGCGCTGATCCTCGACTACTATCCGGAAATCGCGCCGTCCCTGCTCGACGCGGGCTTCGATATCGTCGTCTTTGGCGACGGCCGGTCGCAGCTTAGGGAACTCCTGAGTTCCGGCGACGTGCAGAGATGTTTTTCCTCAGTTTTCTCGCGGAACGGCACTCCCTGGATAACCTCGAGAAAGGAAGCGCCGCTGGGAATGCCGCGGTTTCATCCCAACATCTCCCTCTATCCCTACCCGCAGATCCTCACCGTTCCGATCAACATGGGGTGCTATTACGGCAGGTGCAGCTTCTGCGCGGAGCGCAGCTACTCGGGGTCTTCCGTCTACTACAAGTTTCCCAACGAAGAGATTATCTCTGCCCTGCGGCACATGCAGGCGAGCGGCGTCCCTTTCGTCTGGCTCGGCGGCAGCGGGATTCGGAAGGAAGAGCTGCGGGGGCTGCTCAAAGAACTGAACGCCTGCGGGGACGGCATTCCGAAATACGGTCTGGAATCGAGGGCCATCGCCATCGACGAGGAACTCGCCGGCCTGTTGAAGCGCTCGAGATGCTCCAAGATCTCCTTCGGTCTGGAATGCCCTGACGAGCACATCTGCAACCAGATCTACAACAAGGGAATCGACATTCCCGGGTTCCTGGCCGGCCTGAGGCACCTCGAGCAGGCCGGTTATCGGCGCGTCTCCATCAACATAGTGATCAGTTCCCTTTTCCACGATCACGCGAAGCTGGACGACATCGCCGGCTTTCTGAACTCATACGACTGCGTCACGGATTACGTCCTGTACCTGCTGTCGGTGACCCAGGGGAAGAGCATCGAGACGATTGCCGCCAGCCGTCTCGAGAAGCCGATGACAAAGCCTCTGGGCCCCGAGCACATGTTCCGGCCGGAGGGCGAGGCCGAATGGTTCAAGGGCGCGATGCGCTATCTGGCGTCCAAGGTGGAGAAACCGTTCGGAGTCTTCATGGACGAGAATACGAGCCTGCAGCTATGGTCGCTGGTGGAGGACGACCAGATACCCGACTTCCGCCGGCGGTTCTACCGGGCGCAGCTCAGCATTTCCAATGCGGACTTCAAACCCAACAAGCCCGTGTGGCGCTGAGGAGGGACAGGTCTCTCGCGCCCGCGGGTCACTCGCTCTGTCCGGCTCCTCGGGCTTGGAGAAGGGAGGTATGTGCCGCTGAAGGCCGGGCGTGCGCATGGAGGCGGCGCCTGAAGGAGCCTCCCCATCGTTGCCCAGGGCGCCGGTGCCCTCTCATTCCCGTCCCTTGATCACTGTGTCTTGAAGCGGCCGCCGAACGGTGGCCGGGGAGACTCCCGCCTTGAGAGCCGTCATGATTCCCGCCGCCTCCCAGTAGTTCTCAACTACGAACAGCTTGCCGGGCTTGAACGGCAGGTCCTCGAGCTTGTTCCGCATCAGGTTCTTGTTCTCCCTGACGGCGATCACCGGGATGTCCTGTTCGAGCGCTGCCAGCGTGGGCAGGCCGATGCAGCCGTCCGGAATCACCAGGCAGGACACGTCCGCCACGGTCAGCCCGCCGTCGTGGACGATCCTCGGCGCCTTATGCAGGCCCTTCAGGATGGAAAACAGATACGTCCGGGAAATTGCGTCGGCGGCCTTGCGCGGGTCAGTCACGCCCAGGGTCTCGAAGAGGTTGTTTGTGCCGGTCAGCGTCAGCGCCATCGGCGAATGGGCGCACGGGATGTCGAACGCGGTGGCCAGGCTGTGCGTCAGCATGGCCTCTATTCCGCCGAACGGGTTCACGACGTCCGGGCTCTTGTAGTACTTAAGCTCCAGTTCAAACGGCACCTCGATGCGCGTGGTCAAGGCGATGGCGTCATACTTCGAGCGGCAGGAAGCCACGATCTCGAAGATCTCCTCGGCATGTGCGATCTCACCGGCGGCCCTTCCGGCTTTGGTGTAACCGGAGGTGAAGGTTGTGGTGCCGGGCATCTGCAGGACGTCGCAGTCGAGCCCCAGGCACACCCGGGCGACACTCACCACGTTCGCCGCGCCGTCGTTGAAGGCCTTGTACTGGTGCTTGTCCATCAGGAGCATGAGGCGGTTGCTCCTGACCTTCTGCAGGCCGATCCTGCCCATCATGAACCGCGTCAGGATGGACCCTTCCACGTACAGCGCGTTCTCGGTCATTTCGTTCACGTCGGCGGCGTTCACCACGTTGGGATGTGTGATGAGAGTGTCGCAGGCCGACGCGAGCAGGCGGGCAACGGCGTTGGCGTCCCCGCAGTGGCCGCCTATGCTGGCGCCGATTCCGGTCGGTACTATCATCACCGCGTTGAACCGGTCCGTGTTTTCGAAACGCCGCGGCGTGAAGTCAAAGATGCCGCTCCCGGGCAGCCCGTAGTTGGCAATGTCCGAAACACAGTCAATCTCGCACGAACACTCGCCAGCCGTGCTGCTCGTCACCACGAAACGGACCGGATGTTTCAAGGATGAGAAGGCCGCTTTCAGCGCCTGCAATCTCAGTTCAGTTTTCGGTAGAGTGACTGCCTCGGTGTAGACTCTCATTTCCTGATCTCCGTGAACCCATTAGCAAGGCCGCTTTGGTCACAGTCTAGTATTTCTTGCCCCGCTGTATGAACTCATGCTCCACCTCAGAAGGCTTGAAGGTCTCGCTCGCGAAGTCCAGTATCGTGGCCTTGTCAAAAATCCGACAACTGTACACGTCCAGGGAAACAAACCTGACTGCTTCGATGGTGTGAATCTGGATGCCCGATTCTATCAGGGGCAACCAGCCGCTGAGTCCCGCCTTGTCCGGGAATGCCTTCTCATCAGACCGGAAAAGAAATGGCGGAGACTGCTTCCTCATCTTGAGCGCCTCAGCCAGTTTCTCCAGAAACTCATAGGTGAGGCTGATCGAGGACAGCGCCTCTCCTTTGCAGTCGTACATGTCAATCATCAAATGATAGCCAAAGGCCATGGTCTAGTCTCTTCTCAAAGCTGGCGCAGTCGCTGGGAAACAGAACCAGCGTTGCCGCCCAGGGCATTTTCACAGGCCATACTTGGTTTTGAGCCAGGGGCTCACCAAGCCCTTCAGAGATTCCTGCTGAGTGCGGCTGAGAAGGCGAAACCCGCTGACCACTCCGTAGCAGTCGGGACTTCCGCAATTGCACGTGAAGGGCCCGGGGAGTTCCTCCTCCGTCGCGCAGTAGTTCAAGAGCACCTCTTCGCCGGGCTCGATGTCCCTTATGGCGCGGAACTCGAGCGTGCCAACGTCGAAAAACAGGTTCGGGGAGCACCCGTGATTGATGAAGTCATCGTAACAACGTTTTTCGGGCTCCCACGTGTCAAGGTGGTGGAACTGGTCGATCTGAATGGAGTATAGGGTTCTTTCTTTCACCGGCGGGACCCCCCGCAGGTTGGTTACCACCTCTCCCCGGGCGATGCGGCGGGTGGCCATGGCGCCGAAGTACCCCGGGCTTTTCTCGAACTTTCTCAGAGGGATTGAGCTGCGGTCCACTGCATCGTCTCCAGGTGATTTGAGGATGCCCGTTCGAGCGCCCTGCGCGCCAGCTCCCCGGTTGCGGCGTTGGCCTTGCCGGCGGTGGCGACGGTTGCCGCCTCAAGCGCCGGATTGGGACATCCTTCGACCATCATGTCTATGTAGGGGCAAAGGGCCTTGCTGATCTGTGCGGAAGCGAGGGCTGGCCACATCGCCGGGATGTGGTCGTTACAGTACTTCAGCACGTGGCCGTCGCGGTAAACCGGCGCGTGCGCCGGTTGCGGCACGCCGTCCTCGATGCCTTCCGTGCTGAGGTCGATGATGAACGCGCCTTCTTTCATCCGGGCGATGTGCTCGCGGGTGATGAAGAAACCCTCCGCGTACCACTTGATGCAGTTGACGATGGTATCGAAATCCTGCACCGAGCGGAGGAACTCGCGGGAGTTGCTCCTGTCGAACACCTTGTAACGTACCCGGAGTCCGTCCAGGACTCCCATGGCGCCGCTTCCGAGGTATCCCTTTCCGAGCACGGCGGTTTTTCCGAACCGCTCCGGAGTCCGGCCCATGGCCATGACGTGCATGATGCCGAGCCTGCCGGCGAGGCGGCTGTTCTCGCGGAAGACGAACTGGCCGTCGCTGTACATGAAATGGAAGTCCACCACGGTCAGCGCGTGCTCGACCACGGCCCGAGCGCACCACGGGTTGTCCTCGATGTACGGCCAGCCCCAGAGTGTCATGCCGTCGTGAAACAGGGCGCCATCGCTCTGGGAGAATCGCGGAACGCAAATGACGTCCATGTGCCGCATGGCGGATCTCGGGATGACGCTGGCGCCGAGGTGCGCATATTCCTCGTCGGCGATCCCCAGTGTCACGGCGTAGCCGGCTTCGAAGAACAACTGTTCCGGATGCCGCAAAGTGCGGACATTCTTCGGGAGCAGGGCCACGCGTGTTTCACCGGGCATCGTGCTCCTTGTGAAGCCGATCGTGTTCATCATTCCATCCGTGTCGAACGCGATGTTATCCTGGCACTCATTCGCCGAAGAGCCCGCGCGACCCGCTGATGCGTCCGCGGCACCTGGGGCTCTCGCATTGGCAGTCAAAGGGCGGCATCTGGCGGTCGTAGAAGGTCGAATAGTCTATCGTCAGTTCCTCGCCGCTATTGATGTCACGGAGCGCCACCACGTCCAGGCCTGAAAAGCCGGTGTTTGGGTCGCAGGAGTGATTCTGAGGGGCCCATTCCGCGGGATCCCTGTCCCAGAACACATATACCTCTTTTCCCAACGGGTAGGCATAGCGGCGGAAGACTTCCTTGTCCGCCTGGCTCCAGTTGCGCTCCACATGGGCTCTGGTGACGATCCGGTGCGGGCTCTCTTCCCCGCGCATCATGATCTCGCCGGCCGCGACTCTTCGCGTCGCGAAAACGCCATAGCCGACCTTGGACTGCCGGACGGCATAACATTTGGTTTTTCTGGCGTGGCGGGCCAGCCCCTCTTCGATGATCTTCCTCAGGAAGCCCGCCTGCCCCACACCGTCGAACTTGAGGATGTAGTCCGCCGTTCCCTCGAACCCCTCCGGGTAGAAGATGGAACAGTCGAAGTTGCACTCCAGGAAGAAAACGTTGTTCCCCTTCGAGACCCTGAAGTCCATGCGCGCATATCCTACCGCCGAGCAGGCACTAAACAACTTGCACGCAGCGTCTTTGAGGCGCTCAGCCAGGAGCGGGTCATCGCAGGGGACGTTGCACTCAGGGCGATGCTGATGCATCTTCATGTCATAGGTCTTGAAACCCTCCCCCTCCCGAAAACGGAACTCCACCGGGAGCAAAGCCAGGGGGCGGCCCGCCGGGTCGGGGTTCCCGCACACCAGGACGCTGAACTCGCGCCCGTCCACGTATTCCTCGACCAGGGTGCTCCCGTATTTCTCTGTCAGAATGGCAACCTTGCGCTCGAGGGCCGCGGGGTCGCGGACCAGGGAATCACCGTCGATCCCAAAGCTGTCGCCCCACTCGTTCGGCTTCACGAACAGCGGGTATTGCAGGTGCGCGCAGGCATTCACAACGTCGCGGGGCGTGTCCACGAGCACGTGTCTCGGCACGGAGATGCCCTCGCACTCGGCAACGAATTTCGTAGGGGCCTTCGAATTCGCAAGGCCACACATGGCGAGGTCGAGGCCGGTGAAAGGCAGCCCGAAGTACTCCAGCGCCCAGACGACGTCCACGGAGGGCACATCCGCGTCTTGGTAGGCCTCGCACAGGTTCACATAGATGTCGAAGCCCTTCCGGCGAAGTTCGCGGATCTGCCGGGAAGTCGTGGTCTTCTTGAGGAACTCATGGTGAAAGGAATGCTCCGGCAGAAGGCCGGACAAGTCTCGGGGCGGATCACGCTCCGGGCACTCAAAGTCCGACCCTTCGTAAGAAACCTGCAGCACGCAGATTCTCATGCCGTGAAGTACCTGCACACAGGCTCCCAGAAGAGGCCTGCATGCCATCCGTCATTGCTTGCGCGAGCGGCTCGCGGTGATGGCCTCCAATCTCGCTTTCAGGACCGGGTTCGCTTCCACCAGCCGCAGGAAGTGCTCACGCTGCAGAGTGAGAAAAACGCAGTCCGACAGCGTGTGCACGTTGGCGGTCCGCGGTATTCGCTCCATCAGGGCGATTTCGCCGAAATGGTCGCCGTCCTCCAGAACGGCCAGGGGATGTTCCTCTCCCGATGGCTCGGTTCTGAAGACCGACACCTTGCCCCGCACGATGATGTAAAACTTGTCGCCGGCGTCCCCCTGCTGAACCACAGGCCGGTGCGGTGGGAAATGCTCGGTGGCGAAGAACCTGGCGATTGTGGACAACGATGCGTCGTCCAGTTCCTGCAGGATCGGCACGGCGCGAAGTCTGGCAGCGTCAACTCGAGCCTGGGTGCCGTCCTCGCTGAGGGAGAAGCCGGCTTGCTTGTTCCACAACCTGGCGTACAGGCCGTTCAACTTCAACAACTCATCGTGGCGTCCCTGTTCCGCCAGGCGTCCTTCATGGAAAACGAAGATCCCGTCCGAGCCCGGCGCAGCTTCGAGCCGGTGCGTCACTGAGATGACCGTGCGCCCCTTGCTGATGCGTTCGAGAGACTGGTTGATGGAGGCCGCGGTGGCCGGGTCGAGCGCGGAGGTGGCCTCGTCGAGCAGGAGGATGGGCGGGTTGGAGATGATTGCCCGGGCGATGGCGATGCGCTGGCGCTGCCCGCCCGAGAGCTTCCCGCCGCGCTCGCCCACGACCGTGTCGTAGCCCTCGGGCATTTTCATGATGATGTCGTGCATCTCGGCAGTCCTGGCGGCAGCCTCCACTTCCTCGTCCGTCGCGTCTCCTTTGCCCATGCGGATGTTCTCGCGGATGGTGGTGTTGAAGAGGAAGCTCTCCTGCAGCACGACGCCTATGTGCTGCCGCACGGAGTCCTGCGTGACGCTGCGGATATCGCGCCCGTCGATGCACACGGTGCCGGACGCCGGGTCGTAGAAGCGCATGAGAAGGTTGAAGACCGTGCTCTTGCCGCAGCCGCTGGGACCCACGAAGAGCAGCGACCCGGCCATCGGGATGGACATCGTGACGTCGTCGAGGTTGAGCCGGCCGGCCGAGTACCCGAAGCGCACGTTGGTCAGGGAGATGTGCTTTTGCGGGGCGGGCAGGGCAGTCGCGTCCGGGGCCTCGGTCACGTCTATGGGTTCGCCGAGCAGTTGCTCGATCCTGAGCATGCCGGCGCCCGCCTGCAACAGTTGCGGCAGGCCCCAGGTCAGCTCGGAGGCCGATTGGACCAGGCCGCCCAGGATTATTTGGAAGGACACCAGCTCGCCGATGGTCAGGCTTCCACGATACACGAAGAACGCCCCGGCCGCGATCACCAGCAGACCGAAGAAGCTCACGCAGCGGTTCGACACTCGGTAGGTGAGATAGGACAAGAAACAGGCGCGGGCCGCGGCGCGGAAGAAATCTATCATCTGGTGCTTGAAACGCTCGATGAGCTGGACCTGCAGGCGGAACATCTTCACTACCGGCTGGGCCAGGACGTTCTCCTGCAGGACGGCCGCGATCTTGGCCTGCTGTTCCTTCAGCCGGGTGTTGGCCTCCTCGGCGCGGGGCTCGATCGTCCGTTCCGCTTTTAGGCTCAGGTACAGCCCTATCGCCGACAGCGCCGCCAGCCTCCACTCCAGGGTGAACAGCAGCACCAGGCTGAAAAGGATGAACAGGCACTGGCACACCACCCCCTGCAGGCACGCGGTGATGGCGTTGTCCACGGCGCCAAGGTCGGTGGTGAAGCGGGCCGTGATATCCCCCGCCGACACGCGCCCGTAGAACCGCATTGAGAGGCGCTGCAAATGCCGGAACATGTTGAAGCGGAGGTCGTTCAGCAGCTTGGCGCCCAGCCGCGCATAGAAATAGTCCCTGCCAATGTCCGTGGCGGCAGACACCAGCTCAGCGGCGGCCAGGACCAGCAGTATGATGACCAGGGCCTTCAGGTTGTGGGGCAGCAGGGCGTAGTCGGTGAGGAACTTGAAGCCCATCGGCAGGGCGGCGCTGATCAGCATGGAAAGCAACAGCAGGATGCCGACGATGGTGGCCTCTTTCTTGTAGGGACGCATCCAGCGAAGGATGCAACGCAGGAATCCCGCGATCCCCATCGTCGGCTCCTCCGCGGGCTCCGCCCCGGCCGCCAGGCCAGCCGCCGCTTCCGTGGCCGTTGCGGCTGCCTCCGCCCCGTCCTTGCGCGGGACCGTGCCGGCGAGTCTCTTGCGCTCTTCCTGATCCCTAAGCCGCTTGGTGGCCAGTGCCGACCGCAGACGGTTGCGCAGCATGACCGGATCAAAGGGCTTTGACAGATGATCCAGGGCGCCCATCTCGATCGAGCGCACGACACTGTTCATGTCGTCACTGGCCGATAGCACCACCACCGGGACCGTGTCCAACAGGTGGTCGGCACCCATCCGTTTGAGCACCTGGAAGCCGTCCATCCGCGGCATCGCCAGATCCAGAAGCACGAGATCGAATTCCCGTTCCCGCAGCAACTGCAACGCCTGTAGCCCGTCCTCGGCCAGAGTGACGCTGTAGTCGAGGCGTGTTAGCTGGCGGTACAGGAGGTCCCGGTTGGCGGGGTCGTCATCGACGACCAGCAGTCTGGCTGCGTCCGGCTGTTGCTCCTTCGCGCCGGGAGCGGGGGTTCGCGGTATTCCGGGTTCGCCGGGAACGCTGGGAACGCCGGGTGCGGACGCGTTGCCCGGCCCACCCGCATAGTCGACGAGTTGCGCGACGAGCACGGGCAGGCGAGCCGCCGCGGCGGCCAGTCTTGCGGCATCCTTGGCAAGGAACGCGGTGGGTTCCGCTTTAGCGCCTTCGGCAAGACGGCCTATGACCTCCGTGAGCACCTGGAGCGGCGCCTCCATGGCCTCACGGAGCCCGGTGCCGATGCTGCCGGCGTGGAGCGTTTCTGCTTCCTCGAGTTGGGACAACGCGAGCCTATCGTTGATGAGCGACAGGATGTACTTTCCCTTGTCGTTGATGATGGTCAGGGTCGGAACCAGCGCCTCCAACCGCCGGTCCCCGGCTTCTTCGATGAGGAGTTCGCTGTACCCGATGATGGCATTCAGCGGGGTGCGGAGGTCGTGTCTCATGCGCGCCAGGAACTCTAGTGTGACGCGCCGCTCGTCGCCGCCGGCTTTGGGTTCTGCGTCGTCCTGAATCTCCGTGTTCATGCGCTTAACCTGTCACGACGGTCGCCGGCGGCCCGCCCCACAGCCCTGTGCGCCTCCTGAGCAGCAGCTCGCCAGTCGAGCCGTGCTCGAGGCACAGGCTCCCGTGTCTGTTTCCGGCAAGCCGTTGTCCAATGCACCGCCCGGCGGAGTTTACCCGTGGAGGAATCCGCAGTGCAAGCACAAAGCGCGGCTGGACGAGGTGATGAATGAATGCGCATCTCGCGCGGTTTGGCAGTGGTTCAGTTTCAGTTAAGGCGTGAGGGCGCGCATACCGGGGCCAGAGCCACCGGCAGCGGGGAAGGCGGAGAAGGCATGGTCAGGTGCCATCCCAGTTCGCTACTGCGAAGGACTGGTCGCGACAGTTGTCGCGGAACGACCTGAAGGTGTCCGACTCTCCGCATCTTCGCCAACTCTCAAATGGCGGAAGCGGCCCCGTGCAGTAAGGAGCGAGTGCAGTGGCGTTGTTTTGGCGGTTGAGATGTGGTTTAATTCGCATAGCCCGTCGCCAGCGCGAGAATCTCTGAGAGGCTGGGTGTTGTGAACAACTCCATCCGAGAGTGGCGATCATCCGAACAGTCTGGGAGCTGCTGGGGCACAAGGACAGCCAGGCCACGATGGTCTGCGCGCATGTGCTGAACCGTGCTGGGCGGGCGTCTGGGCTTTAGGGAGACCGCGGCGGCGGTTTATGCGGGTCAGGCTAAAGAACAGTTAGACGGCAGGAAAAGCATGGACTCACTCGTTTTGCGAATGCAGCAACAGGCGATGGATTCCAGTGTCGCCGTAACGGACCTTGTCCGAACCGCCCTTGTCGTTGCGACCAAGTTGGAAGTCCAGGAGTTCCGGAGGTGGTGCGAGCTAGAACTTCGCGGCTACAACGATCGGAATGTGCCAGGGTACAGGCGGGTCGTGGGAGAGCTCAAGGCTTGGAATCCAGCGGTCGGCGCACACATACCAGTGAGGTTTCGGGACGCAGGGGTCGCAAGGGCACTCGCAACGCGCGCGGCAGCTCAGCCGCTGGGCGAGCTCGAGAGAGTCTATCAAGATACGGGGCCAGACGGCTCGGTGGAGATGCCGCTGACTCCAGATGTCCTGAACCAAATCTTTGCCAGTAGTCCAGGCTACCAAATGGGCATGCTTCCGACAGTGATGCTCGCTCGGACTCAAGTCTTCGGGATTCTGGACGCAGTCCGAAACACCGTTCTCGAATGGAGCCTCCGGCTCGAAAAGGACGGCATTCTCGGCGAGGGAATGATCTTCTCTAGCGGTGAGAAGCAGAAGGCTGGACAGATCGCTTACAACATCCAGAACTTTACGGGTGTTCTCGGCAATGTGACCGCGCAGTCGCTTGAGATCGGCGATTACGTAGCCGTTCACAGCGAGCTCAAACGTCGGGGAGTTTCGCAGGATGAGCGAAACGAACTCGAACAGATACTAGATGAACTTCCCAATGCCCCGCCTGAGAAGCGCACATCCCTTCTGAAAGAGGGTGGCCAATGGTTGAAGCGGAATGCGGCAACAATAGGTGCGCTCTCCGACGTTCTTCGGGGCTGGTTCGAAGCATTGAAATAGCTGCCGCCTGACGATCGAATGGAGCCGACTCGGCCCGGAGCGGAAGGCCGCGTGGCTCATTTGTGGTCGTTGGGCGTCATGAGAAAGGATAGATGAGCAAGAAGGCCCTGTTTTCCAAGTACCTGAAAGAGCTGTCTGCGGTGGCGCTCCAAGGGGACGCGCGAGAGGAAAGCTTCTACCCCGCGCTGGCCGACATGCTCGCGGAGGTGGCGCAGACGAGCGGACGGACACATGTTCACGTCACCACGCTCCCCAAGCCCACCGATGCCGGCAACCCGGATTTCCGCCTCTGGAACGGGACCGACCGCATCGTCGGCTATGTGGAGGCCAAGAAGCCGACTGAAGAACGACTGGACCTGATCGAGGATTCCGAACAGCTCCAGCGCTACCGCTCCACGTTCCCCAACCTTATCCTGACCAACTTCCTCGAATTCCGGCTGTACCGGAACGGCGAACGCGTGGAGACGGTTCTTGCCGCCCGTCCGCTGGTCCTGAACCGGCTGCGCGCAGTCCCGCCCCTCGAAAAGCCGGATGAGCTCTTCAACCTGCTCGACCGCTTCCTGGGCTTCTCGCTTCCCAAGGCGTTCACGGCGGAATCCCTCGCCGTCGAACTGGCCAAACGCACCCGCTTCCTCCGCGACGTCATCGCCCAGCAGCTTCGGCAAGAACAGGAAACACCCGGCGTGCTCTCCGGCTTCTTCGAGGCTTTCCAGACCTACCTGATCGGCACATTGACAACGGAGGGCTTCGCCGATCTCTTCGCCCAAACCATCGCCTACGGCCTGTTCGCCGCCCGCACGCGGGCCGGGGACGGCTTCAGCCGCCGCGGGGCCTTCGACAACATCCCCCACACCATCGGCGTGCTGCGCGACCTGTTCCGGTTCATCTCTCTCGGCGAACTCCCCGAACAGCTTGCCTGGTGCGTGGACGACATCGCCGAAGTTCTGGCCGTCGCCGACGCCCCCGGTATCCTCGACCGCTACTACCACGAGGGCAAGGGCAGCGACCCCATCGTCCACTTCTACGAAACCTTCCTCGCCCAATACGACCCCGCCGAGCGTGAGCGCCGAGGCGTCTACTACACGCCCGAACCCGTGGTCTCCTACATCGTTCGCTCGCTTCATGGCCTGCTCAAGACCGAGTTCAAGAAGCCCGACGGCCTCGCGTCCGCCGGCGTGACGCTGCTCGACCCGGCCGCGGGCACCATGACCTTCGTCGCCCGCGCCGCCCGGGAGGCCGTCGCTGAGTTCGAGGGCAAGTACGGCGCCGGCGCCCGCGAGGACTTCATCCGGCGGCACATCCTGAAGAACTTCTATGCCTTCGAACTGATGATGGCCCCCTACGCTGTCGGGCACCTCAAGATGGGCTTCTTCCTCGAAGAACTCGGCCACCGCCTCAACGACGACGAGCGCGTGGCGTTCTACCTCACCAACACCCTCGACACCGAGGAACTGGAACAGAGCCGCCTGCCCGGCTTCTCCGCCCTGGCCGAGGAATCCCGCCTCGCCGGAAAGGTCAAGAAACAAACCCCCATCCTCGTCATCCTCGGCAATCCGCCGTATTCCGGCCATTCGAGCAACATCGGCGACTGGATCCTGGGGCTGATCGAGGACTACAAGCAGGTGGACGGGAAACCGCTCGGCGAAAAGAACCCAAAGTGGCTCCAGGACGACTACGTAAAGTTCCTGCGCTTCGCCCAGTGGAAAATCGAGCAGGCCGGCCGGGGCCTCGTCGGCATGATCACCAACCACGGCTACCTCGACAACCCGACCTTCCGGGGCATGCGCCAGAGCCTCATGCGCACCTTCGACGACATCTATGTCCTCGACCTGCACGGCAACTCGTTGAAGAAGGAGTCCTGCCCCGACGGCAACCCCGACCAGAACGTCTTCGACATCCGGCAGGGCGTCGCCGTTGCGTTCTTCATCAAGCGCGGCGGAACACAGAAAAATGACGCCGCCGTGCGCCACGCCGACCTATGGGGCACGAGGGAACCGAAGTACGCCTGGCTCAGTGACCACGACCTGAAGCACACCGATTGGGTGGAGTTGAAGCCTGGATCGCCGTTCTACCTGTTCGTGACGCGGGATAACGCACTCGAAGCCGGATACCACCGCTTTTTCTCCGTCCCCGAGCTGTTCCCCGTCAACAGCGTCGGCATCGTGACTGCACGCGACGGGCTGACCATTCACTGGTCGCCGGATGAAGCCTGGAAGACCGTTACCGTCTTTTCACGGATGGAGCCCGAACTGGCCCGGCAAGGGTACATGCTCGGCAAAGACGCGCAGGACTGGAAGGTAGCGCTAGCACAGAAGGACCTTTTGGATTCCGGGCCGACGCGGGAGAAAATCGTGCCGGTTCTCTACCGGCCTTTCGATGTGCGCCACACGTACTACACCGGCCACTCGCAAGGGTTCATATGCAGGCCCCGCCCGGAGGTCATGCGCCACATGCTGGCGGGGGAGAATGTGGCGCTCATCACGCCGAAGCAGCACAAGGATGAATTCGGTGCGTTGACCACAGACGCCATCGGAGCGCATAAGTCAGTCGCTGCTTACGACATCAACTATTACTTCCCCCTCTACCTCTACCCCTCCGCCCACCGAGGCGACCTCTTCGCTCATCACGAGCCTTCGGAGCGGCGGCCCAATGTGAACCCGGCACTCGTCCAGGTGCTGGCGGAAGCGTATGGCCGCGTGCCGACTCCGGAGGAGATTTTCCACTACGTCTACGCCGTGCTGTACGCGCCGGCGTATCGGGTGAAGTA
>Ga0315282_10007045_pt1 | contig 18602 bp, 18 predicted proteins | sample YL17G07_20_MG_FD_203693 | JGI IMG/M metagenome (GOLD analysis project Ga0315282, IMG submission 203693) | Sediment microbial communities from Yellowstone Lake, YNP, Wyoming, USA - YL17G07_20 | ecosystem: Environmental > Aquatic > Freshwater > Lake > Sediment | place: USA: Wyoming | collected...
TGATAAGCGGATAAATCAGGGGCAGCAGGAAATTCTCCAACGAGGTCTAATGAATTAAATCTATGCTCAGTAAATATTTTTTCCCAATTAATGCCTCTTTTAAATTCACTAGTCATAGTAACCTGGACAAGTTCTACGTCAATAAAAACCTGCCGCGGTTCTTCATCCATAGATTTGATCATTCTTTTAATCTTGCTTATTTTGGATGGCAGATCTGTAACTACGACCTTATTTGAAGCCTTGTCTACAATAACTTCTCCCAAACCGGGAGTAATCGCATTGGATATCTGACTCTTTACATTCTCAGGATTTGCATATTGTAATTCAATTATTGCTGTCATAAGAGGCCTGTCTAAATCCTCTATCGTTTCCTCCATGAATTTTAATTTGTCCGGGATATCTATGAGAATGATTGTTCCTGACGCCTCATCACCTATAATTTTTCCGACATCGGATTTCAACTGAGCTAAGGCACTGAATACTGCTGACGGCTTGGCATAGTTAAGTTTTATAGTTTTAAATTTTCTAGTCTCATTATATTTTTTTCCGTAAAGCCTTTCGTATTCTGCGGCAGTCATTATGGTTATAATGCTCCCCTTTTTTACGCAAGCTAAATCCTGGCTTACCAGAATAACATCCAGGGCATCATCAAAGGTAAGATCGTTCAAAAAAACATTTACTCTTCCTGTAACGCTTTTGGTAGGCACGATAGTCAAGCCCATTTTTAAAGAAAGTATCCTAAAAAGCTCGGCAATATCGATACCTTTCAAATCCAAGGATATTTTCTCCTGGCTTATCTTTATACCTTCGGTTGCCTTCTCTTCTGAAAGAGAGGCGGATGCGCCAGACGTGGGTTCGGAAGGCGCTGTTCCGGAAAAGTAACTCTGTCTCTGCGTTTGGGCTTGCTCATAGGTTAGCGCAGCAGTTTGGGTCAGGGTTTCGTCTTTAGTTTGCTCTGTTGTTTGTTCAGCCCCTTCAGCCAAACTTAAAAATATCATCATATAAAAAACTAAAAAAAACAATTTATTCATTATCTTAATTCCCATTCCTTGTCATCTTTGCCTAAGATAACCTTATCCCTCAAAATTTTTTTTATCGTAAGTTGACCCACTATATCATTTTTATTTAAAAGGTACGTATTCTGTTCTTTCGTATTCTCTATCATTGCCTGCGGGTTGTCCCCCAAAATAATTCCTACAAGTTTCAAATTGCCTAACATTGCCGCGATATCCGCCTCTATGGAGGATTGTTGTTCAATAGGAGTCGATAATAACGTAAAGGTGTATATGTTCCGTTTTTTTACGCCTGTAATAGCATCGGCTATGCTTATTTCAGGAAAAGGCGCGATATTTACATTCTTAGGTTCATAGGCCTGGGCTTCTGCAACAATCTTTTCTAATTTTTTATTTAATATATAATTTATCTTGATGAAATCAAACAGCCAGAAAATAGTAAAAACCCCGCATATCGCTAAAATTATTTTATTAACCGATTGCAAGTTAATCCGTTTAAAAAAATCTTTTTGGATATGTAAATTTTTAAAAAAACCTGCCAAGCTTTTAATACCCCCATTAACGGCTTTAACTGAAAGATGGATCTTGCTTTTTTCTGTTTTTGGATCTTCAATAATCCTGAGCAGCTGATCTTCCGGAGTAATCTTCTTTTCTTCCATTTTATTTCCTTATCCAATTAATCACCAATAATCAAATCTCAATAACCAAATAAATCCCAATCACCAATTTACCAATAACCAAACCACAGTGTTTGATTATTGATGATTGGGTATTGATTATTATTTGGTGTTTGTAATTTGGTTATTGGTTATTCTCATATTATGCCGTTATTTTAACTTCTCCTGCGATCAGATTCTGTATTATCCCGACATCTACAACCGGTTTATGCTCCATCACTAAACTTTTTAAAGCATTATGGCAGATCATTGCTACTCTCCTGGGATAACCTTGAGTATAGCGGTGGATCTGGACAATTGCTTCATTGGTAAAAAAAGGAGCGCTGGAACAATAACCTGCCGCTTTTAACCTGAACTCAATTAACTCTCTTGTCTCTCTTTCGTCCAATGGATTGAGCATATATTTCAGGCTTATACGATCCCAAAGATTTTTTATCCCTTGAAGGCGCGGCAAAAGCTCCAACTGCGTCAATAAAACCAACTGAAGCAGCTTATATTCATTGGTCTCATAATTTAAAAGCACGCGCAAAATCTCCAAAGAAAGGTCGTTCAACTTCTGCGATTCATCGATCAACAAAACTACTGTTTTATTCTCTTCTGCGCCTTTTTGAAAAAGATACTTTTTAATCGCCTCTTTATAATCCAGTATAGAAGACTGACTCGCAGCCATTTCTATCTTAAAAGTCCGGATCAGAGAATCAAGGAAAATAACTTCAGTGTCATAGGTAGGGTCTAGAATCATGTAAAAAATTATATCTTCTCTTTCTTTTAACATCTGGAAAAGCTTTCTTGAAAGAGTTGTTTTCCCTGTGCCAATATCGCCTAATATCAAGCTCAGCCCTCTTCGCAAGCGAATATCAATCATAAGGCGCATCAAAGCAGTGTGATGCTCTACTGATTCGTAAAAAAAATTCGGATCAGGACTGCTAGAAAACGGTTCTTTATCAAAACCTAATACCTTATAATAGCTCATATTATATCCCGACTAATTTCTTGCGGATTAGATGCAAAGGGTAGCCTTCTCTTGACAGTTCAGATATCTTGGCGAGGCGCTCCTTTACTATATCTTCTTCATATATCCGCCTGTTTCCAATTTTAGCGTTAGTAGGCAATAACCCCATGGCAGTATAGTAGTTTAATGTATGATACGGGATATTAAATTTTTTAACTATTTCCTGCGCTGATATTGTTTTGCTTTCCATAGTTTTTTAGGTTCTAATAGAGTTACAGTAATTACTAAAACTCCCATAATTGTAATAAGTATAGCATATCTAATCATATTGTCAAATTTCAGCTCAAGGGCCGACACCGTTTCCGATCGCCGATCGGAGATTTGTCCGATCGGCGATCGGAAATAAGTATCTTGGGGACGATAATATAAAAAATGCCTACCCTGCCATTTCCGTCAAAGAAAGGTGTGTCTCGGTAAGATGGCTATGAGTGTGAGTATTTTTTGCGCCGGCCGTGAAATGGTTTTTTCTTTTTATCAGACCTTCGGTTTTCGCCGCCTTTCTTTTTATCAAAACGGCGCGCCTGAGTAAATTCTCCTTCTCCGGGCCTCGTATCGTATTTTACTTTAAACGAACTGGAACCGCCTTCTTCCTTGCGCTTTGAGAAACACTCCTTGCAGTATACAGGACGGCCTGCGCTGGGTTTAAAAGGCACTTCGCATTCTTTCTGGCAGTCTGCGCAAATCACACGAGTAAAGGTTCTTTCTCTGAAACTACTGTCCTGCCTTCCGTTGTCATGACGATGAGAGTTGTCAAAACGCTGGAAAGGTTTTGAAAAATGCTTTTCCCCGGAAGGCCTCTCTGAAGCCTTGCTGATCAAGGTATCTATCTTTTTTTCCAAATTAACCAGCTGTTCCTGCATTTTACTGATCAGATCCGCTACATCCGGCTCAACCTGCACCGGGATTGAAGAACTTTTGCGTTTAAAAGTTTTTTTCATATTGCCTCTTTTTCTGTTCAATTTATTTCCATACAAACCAGATAAACAGGTACGCTGCGCTTACCGCTGCGATCGTAAACGGCAGGCCTATCTTTACAAAATCTTTAAACCCGACTTCGTAACCTTCTTTTTTTAATAACCCGCATGCGACAATATTCGCGGATGCGCCTATGGGCGTTATATTACCGCCTAAGCTCGCACCTATAAGAAGGCCGAATAAGAATAAGGATGGGTGTATATTAAGCTGGGCTGCCATGGAAATAGCAACCGGAAGCATGGCTGCCAAAAATGGGACATTGTCTATAAATGCCGAAAGAAACATGGCCATAAAAACTAATAAGGTGTAACCCAAAAATATATTGGCGCCTACAAGTCCTGAAAGAAAATTTGAGATTATTCCTATCCAACCGGATATTGTTATGCTGCCTACAAGGATAAATACAGCCATGAGGAAAAACGTTGTTTCCCAGTCCAAAGATTTTATGCCGTATACAATAGGGACTTTGTTTATTAATTTTTTCCAGGCCATGGAGATAATGCCGAATACCGCGCAGATTATGCCTGCCATGTATGAAAAACTCGTGTCAAAAAACGAGGACACAGCTAATAAAATTACAAGGCTTATCAAAAAAATAGTAGGCACCCATGATTTCACTTTTTCAACAGGTATTATCTGCGCCTTTTCCTTATGGCCTTTGAATATATAATATAAAACAAAAAATGACGCAATCGCTCCCAGCTCAACAGCAAAAAATATGCTGGGCCTGCCCTTGTAGAAGAAAAAATCCATAAAGTTCATTTTCGCAAAACCGCCCAGAAGCATGCTCGGCGGATCGCCTATCAGGGTGGCTGTACCCTGGAGATTGCTTGAGATAGCTATACCTATCATCATGTTCAGAGGGCTTATCTTTATTTTTTTTGCGAGTGACAATGCGATAGGCGCAACTATTAAAACAGCAGCCACGTTTTCCACAAACGCCGAGATAAACCCGGTCAGGGCGCATATCAATAATATTGACCAGGCTGTATTTTTCGCCTTATCAACTATTATCTCTGCAATATACGCAGGCACCCTGCTTTCCATGAATATATCAGCTACCACCAGCGTGCCCACGAATATTCCCATCACGTTCCAGTTTATCGCGTAAAAAGCCTGCTTCAGAGAAAGCGACTGTAAAAGAATAAGCAATATAGCGCCAAGAACCGCTATAATAGTCCTTTTCTTCGGCAAAAATATAAAAAGCAGGTAACAGGCAATAAATATCAATAAAGCTATTGTCTTAGCAAACACGCTATCCCCTATTTCTTTTTGCCTTTCATGTCACATTTTTTATCGCGGCACATCGGGCAATTCTTTCTCATCTCTTCCATTTTATTCTTCATAGCTTCCATGTCCATTTTTATTTCAACTTCCTTTACAATGTTCATGCTAGCATCATATTTTATAAGCTTATTGCCTATCATTAATACCACTCCGCCGTCCTGAGCCGCGACAAGCTTTCTTTCACACATTGCCATCTTATTCATGTGACACATGGGGCAGTCCATGCCTTTTTTATCCCACTTTTTATCTTCTCTGCGCTCGCCCATATCTCTGGCAAAAGACACGGATAAAAAAGACATGCAGATTACCGCGGCAATAAAAGTAAACATTATTTTCTTCATTTTACATCCCCCTTTCTGTTATTCAATAGGCTGTCACGAAAGTCGTTCCAGCCTATGATTACAGGGCGGCGTTTTTGTGACGCCCTATGTTATTCAATAAAGACCAGTAAAGCCATTATACCTATCCCCAACATAATCGCGGCAAGCTGCGTAACCGACGTGGAAATCTTCATGTGATCTTCTTTGTGAAGTTCAGGTATTAAATCAGACCCGCCGATATATAAAAACCCGCCTGCTGTTATGGGCAATAAGTAAGTTGCAAAACCTTTTATCCTTGATTCAAGGACGAGAGCTATGATTGCGCCCGCTACAGCTGTAAGCGCTGAAAGAAAATTGAAAAATAACGCCTTTTTCACAGGCAAACCGCTATAAACAAGTATGCCGAAGTCTCCTATCTCCTGCGGAATTTCATGAAGTATTACAGCAAGAGTGGTTGCTATGCCGATCGGCACAGATGCTGCAAAACTCCCTGCCACTATCATGCCGTCCAGCATGTTATGCACGCCATCGCCTATCAGATTTAGCGCAGCTACAGGATGCATGTGTTCTTTGGAAGTAGGTATATGGCAATGCCTCCAGCGTATAAATTTTTCAAGGATGAAAAAAATAAAAAAACCTAACAGAATATAAAGCGAAGTTTTTAGATTCGCGCCCAATGCCTCAAATGACTGCGGCAAAAGATGTATGAAAGCGTCTCCAAATAGCCCGCCTACTGCAAAACTTACCATAAATAAGAGCATTGCTCTGAGCTTTGTTTTATTCAGCGAAAGCGTAACCACGCCGATCAATGAAATCAGGCTTATTACAACTACGCTCCCTATCGTCCACACCCAAACTTCCATACAACTACCAACTCCTTCTGTCGCTAACTTTACAAATAGTGCCTGGCACGAATTGTGAAGTTATGTGGTTTTATGCCTTGCTCTCAAAGTAGTGCTGGCAGGCAAATGCTGCTAGAGCGCCGTCTCCGCAGGCAGTAATCACCTGTTTCAATAATTTTTTACGGCAGTCACCGCACGCAAATATGCCGGGCTTTGAAGTCAGGCAATTATCATCCGTAGTTATATAACCGCCTTCATCCAGTGGCAGCGCATCTTTCAAAAAACCAGTATTAGGCGCATATCCTACAAATATAAAAACGCCGCCGCACAAAAGTTCTGTTTCTGCGCCGGTTTTTACATTCTTTACTTTTACAGCCGAGACCTTGGCTACGCCTGTAATTTCAGAAATAACCGCATCCCATACAAATTCTATTTTTTTATTGCTAAACGCCCTTTCCTGCAAGATTTTTGTACCGCGCAACGCATCTCTTCTATGCACAACAGTAACTTTTTTTGCAAATTTTGTCAGGAAAAGAGCTTCTTCAAGCGCTGTATCGCCTCCGCCAATTACAACCACTTCCTTATCTTTAAAAAGCGCTCCGTCGCATGTGGCGCAATAAGACACGCCTTTGCCTCTGAATTTATCTTCGCCGGAAATATTTAATTTTTTAGGGCTCGCCCCGCTCGCAATAATCACGGCACGGCTAGAATAAGATTTATCATCTGTAATCACTTGCCAGCCTGGCTTGTTTTCCTTAATACTTTTTACTTCACTCACAATAAATTCTGTCCCAAATTTCTCAGCCTGTTTCTTAAACTTCTCTATTAATTCAAATCCATTAATACCTTCTGGAAACCCTGGATAATTTTCAATGTGGTCTGTGGTAACAGCCTGACACGCTACAGAGTAACTCTCTATGAGAAGCGTCTTAAGCCTGGCTCTTGAAGCATATATTCCAGCGGTAAGGCCTGCCGGCCCTCCTCCTATAATAATAACATCATAGTCCATGTCCATTAGTATTAGATATTATACCAAACTCCAGGCAGGTTTAGGAGAAATATCTTTTTTCGTAATAGCTCAGTCCTATAAGCAATACTGGAGTAGCGGAGCGAAGCTCCGCGCCAGAAAAGGTTAGCGCGAAGCTCACCACGTTCGCTTCGCTACTCCAAATGACACACCTCGTCGAAACTCTTCTATAGCTGAGCTATTACAAATTTTATGTTTTTATCCTGAGGCCGAAAATCGCTGTGCCTATCCTGACGATGTTCGCGCCTTCCTGGATGGCAATACGGTAGGAATCACTCATGCCCATGGAAAGGTATTGCATATCATGGTTTATTTTTATTCTATCAAAAAGTTTTTTGGTTTCTTTGAAATAAGGCCTGTAGTCTTCGGGATTTTTCAAAAGAGGGCCCATGGTCATAAGACCTATGGGTTTTATATTTTTAAATCCTGATATATTTTTTATGAGGTTTTCTGCATCTTGGGGAAGAACCCCTGATTTATTCTTTTCTTTCCCCGAATTGACTTCTATCAAAACCGGCATTACTTTTGCTATCTCAGCGCACGCTTTATCTATTGCCGCGGCTATCTTAACCGAATCAACCGTTTCTATCATGTCAAAAATCTTAACAGCTTTTTTGACTTTATTTTTCTGAAGGCGGCCGATAAAATGCCATTTTACTTTTCGGCCGATTGCGCTGAATTTTTCTTCCGCCTCCTGCGCATAATTCTCGCCGACTATTTTTACGCCTGCTTCTATTGCTTCTAAAATCTCTTCTATCTTCCGGCCTTTAGCCGCAGCCACGAGTTCTACGTGGCTAGAAAGGCCTCTCAATATATTCTGGATATTATTTCTTATCTCTGCCATGCCTTTTCTCAGCTTCTTCTCTATCCATGGGCTTTACTTCTTTTCTCTTAGCCCAATAAACATAATTTACAGACATGCCTTTAAAATATCTTCTTATAACATCCATCTCAGACTTTGGAAGAGGTTTCTCAGCGCATTCTCTTAAAGGCGTGTTTATCTGGACTTCTTTTATGCCCAGCTTTTGTGCCATCTTGACTATCTCTTTTGCGTACGCCTTATTTCTTTCAACAAACATAACCTGCAAAGCCAGCCTTCCTCTATAGATTTCGCTGAATCTTTTTATGCCTTTTACAATATCTCCGAATCTTATGCCTGGATCCGGCCTATTTACATCTATAAAAAGGTCTTCTGCGTTAGCGTCTAATTTTAAAAGGACAAAATCCGCCAGCAAAAGATCGTCTTGCACATCGCTCCTGTTTATTAGTGAAGCGTTAGTTATAACAGCAATCTTTTCTTTTCTTATTTTTCTGATGCGCTTTATTATACCGCCTAAATTTTTAGCTAGAGTGGGCTCTCCATTTCCGGAAAAAGTAATATAATCTATTCTTGCGTTTTTCGGCAGAGAGGATATTTCTCTCGCTATGGCTTCCGTGGGCACAAAGATTTTTCTTCCGGAGTTAAAAAGCTTGGTCTCGCCTATCTGGCAATAGGAACAGTCAAACGTGCATGTCTTATCTGTTTGGGATAACGGGTCTACGCCAAGAGACCTTCCCAGTCTCCAGGAATATACTGGCCCATAAATATACTTGAATTTCTTCATGTTTTTTATTATAACATACTTGGAGGTGAATATGTCGAAAAAAGCTATTATATTACTTGCGACAGGTTTTGAGGAGATAGAGGCGGTTACTGCAATTGACATACTAAGAAGAGCTGGAATAGGGCTTACTATTGCCGGGCTCGACAGTATAAATATTACAGGCTCGCACGGAATAACAATAACCGCGGATAAAAGATTAAGCGATTTAAGGCCTGATTTTGACGTTGTGATTATCCCAGGAGGAATGCCCGGAGCACTGCATCTTCACAATTCAGGCGAGGTTAATGATTTTATTAAAAATATGAATTCCAGAGGCGCCTTGATCGCAGGCATATGCGCAGCGCCAAGCGTAGTCATGGCACCGATAGGGCTTCTGGAAAATAAATCCGCGACATGTTATCCTGGAGACCAGATTGATTTTGCAAAAAGCACAAAATATAAAAATAAGGCTGTTGTAGTAGATGGGAATATTATAACAAGCCAGGGGCCTGCCACTGCGATGGAATTTGCTTTTGTTATAGTTGAAAAAGTTATAGGTAAAGATACTGCGAAAAAGGTCGCAAAACATGCCTTGTTGGATTAATCGCCTGAAACGCTTCCGGCTATCCACCCTGTTGAAAAAGCTGCCTGCAGGTTATACCCGCCAGTTCTTCCGTCTATGTTAATGACTTCGCCGGCAAAATAAAGTCCTTTTACAATTTTAGACTCCATGGTTTTGGGATCTATCTCTTTTACAGACACGCCTCCGCATGTGACCATTGCCTCCTGAATAGGCCGCACAGATTCTACAGTCATTCTAAAACCTTTTAATCTTTCTAAAATTCTTCTTCTTTCTTCTTTAGAAACCTGATTTAGTTTTTTATCTTTATCCAATCTCACAGCCTCCAGGATTCTTTTTACGAGCCTCGCAGGCACAAATTCCTTTAGCGCATTGCTTATTTTTTTGGCAGGATTATTTTCAAATTCTTCATGGAAAAGCATCTCCAGTTCATGATGTTTCATATCCGGCTTAAAATCTATTGAAAGAAAAACTTTTTTTCCCGAGTCCAATGCTTCGTATATTATAGAGCTCATATGAAATATAACAGGCCCTGATATCCCGAAATGCGTAAATATCATTTCCCCGCAGTCCTTATGAATAAGTTTGTCGTCCGTATAAACGCTTACGCATACGTCCTCAAACGATACCCCTTGCCATTCTTTTAAAAAATTATTTTTTAATATCACCCCTGTGAGGCCCGGTTTTGGTTTTATTACAGTGTGGCCTAATTTTTTTGCAATATGAAAACCAAATCCTGTTGAGCCTGTATCAGGATAAGATAACCCTCCTGTTGCGAGAATTATTTTTTTTGCGCTGTATATAGAATTATCCTTTGCGGTAATTTCAAAGGCCTCGCCTTCTTTAACTATATCCGATACTTCTTTTCTGTATAAAATTTGGCACCCTGAATCCTTCATATATTTTACAAGTATGCGAAGGACATCTTCCGCCCTGTCAGTTATAGGAAAAATTTTTCCATTATTTTCTACTTTAAAATCAAGGCCTCTTTTCCTGAAAAATCTCAAAAGGTCCTTGTTAAAAAATACGCTGAATGCATTTCTTAAAAATTTTCCGGATTCGGAAAAATTATTTATGAAATCTTCGATTGCCTCGCAACTATTTGTGATATTGCATCTTGAATTTCCGGATAAGAGGAGTTTTTTGCCGGAGGAGTCGGTCTTTTCTAGAAGAAGGGTTTTATTGCCTTGTTCGGCTGAGCGGCCCGCTGCCATCATTCCGCCAGGCCCTGCGCCTATAACTATTACATCAAACATCACGCCCTGATTTCTTTTAAAATATCCACGCCTAATTTTTCAAACATCTCTTTTAGCTTAGCTGTGGGAAGACCCAGTACATTAAAATAGGATCCTTTTATATCGTCAAAAATAAATGAGCCCGGCCCTTCTATTGAAAATCCGCCTGCCTTGTCATAAGGCCCTAACAATTTAAAATATCCCGGGATTTCTTTATCTTTAAGCTTTTTCACAGTAACAAGCGACTTTTCATAATCCGAAATAAGGTTTTCTTTTTTAACATCTATCACGCAAAGGCCTGTATAAACTCTGATAGTCTTTCCTGACATTTCTTTCAGCATCTTTTTTGCGTGGCTTGCGTCCTTGGGTTTACCGATTATTTTACTATCAAGCAGCACTACTGTATCAGCTCCTATAATATAGCCTGATTTAATCTTTTTAACAACTGCTTCAGCCTTTATGCGGGCATTTATCATCACAACCTGCTCTGGAAGCCTGTTCGCAGTCATGTACTCTATGGCGTTACTCGGCACTACCTTATGCCTTATACCGCACGAAACAAGTATTTCATGTCTTCTCTTTGAATTAGACGCTAATATAATATTCATAATTAACCTAATATACCCTTAAACCTCAAATATCTCAAGTTTAATTTGAAGCAAAAAATCCCTAACTTTACAAATAGTGCTTACCCTGTACCGGACGAAATATATAACATAAACATATAGTATAGGAATTTCCTTTTTGCGCGGAGCTTCGCTCCGCTATTCCAAAAGATTTTGGAGTAGCGGAGCGAACGAAGTGAGCTCCGCGCCAACTCGAAATCTTAGCGATTGGTACGAGGCCTGGCACGAATTGTAAAGTTATCAGGGTTTGAAGAGGAAGTTTTTGAAAGCCCAGAGGGATTTTTTGTCAAGGTGCGCGTCAGGATTTTCCTTGAAAAACACCTGATAGTTTTTGAAAGGGGTCCAATCTGAAGGTTCCGATATGAATTTCCCGAGATACGGCTCAGCAATCTTTAATATGAATTCATGCGGAAGTTCATCCGGCTCAAGTACTCCCTGATCAGGATTTTCTATAGCCCACATGATTCCTGAAACAATACCTATAGCAACCTGCATAGTAGTGGCGTTCTGATGCTTTACCAATCTCCTGGATTCGCCTATGCTCAAGACGCTCCCTGTCCACCATGAATTATAACGATGACCCATGATAAGGGCGCCCAATGTGTCTGAACCGCTGATTATCTCGTCATTCATAATTCTCGTTTTTGGCTGCAACTCATAATTCCTGCAACGCAGTTCATAAAGTGAAGAAAGCGTCTCGTTGGAAGGCATATACGCATAATGAACTGTAGGCCTGTAAATAGCCCTTCCTTTTCTCCATATAGTAAGCCTGTCTGAAATTGTAAATGCCTCCGCGTGCCTAATGACCATTCCTACAATCTCGCCATAAGGCACCCAAGACCTTACCCACGTATTCATTCCCATGCGCGAAAGAAATATCTGATTTCTCGGCCCAGCCTCGGGCACATTAGCCAGATCAGGAAGTTCATTCTCGTGCGTGCCCCACCCGATCTCAGCGGGAGAAATCGCCTCTTCCCTGAGGCCTTCTATGCTCCATGTGCCTACAAACTCGTCCACCTGTTTCGGCTTGTCAGAAACCTGAGTATCCCTCTCGCTGCAATGTATGACCTTTATGCCTAGTTTCTTGCTAAGCTCTGGAAATTTATCTTCCTTTAAAAATCTTTCGATAATCTTTTCGTCTTTTTTTGAGACAGCCTTATCTTTAAGAACCCTGGAAGCTATGTCTACAATACCTTTTTTTGTAAAATGCGAGATGAGCCCTGGATTTGCGCCGTGGTCCAGAATAGCCGTAGTAGCCTTCTGGTCGTTATTCCATTTGGAAATCATTTTCCAGATTTCCATCTGTTTGTAATAAAGGGATTTTTCAAAAGGCGTTTTCTTGTCTATGTTCGCGTACGGGTCCCATTCCTCAACAGACGTATTAGCGTATAAAACTTTATTATCATGGCACCAGTTAAGCATGCTTATCGAATCTATGTTCCAGGCAAGGTCTATAAGAAGTCCTCCCGGAGAAAGATGCCTGGACAGGGTCCTTGCTATATTTATTGGAATAATCCTCTCCTGGAAATATTTCACGCCTTTTTTTATCCAGGGGCTCAATTCCAGCCGTTTATCCGCAAAATCAATAACCGTGATATTTTTATAGGGGATATCGATGTGTTTCAGGAGAAGGGGCAGAGTGCATCTTCCGACCGAACCGTACCCTATCATTAGGACTTTATTTTTAAATTTCATCATAATTTTCTTAAATGAGGAATTTTCTCTATGAGACCCTTCGCTTCGCTCAGGGTAAATGTGCTTTTATTTTAAAAGATCCTTGTGCATATTTAGTTTACAACAATTTTACATTTATGTCAAACATAGTAAAAATTTTATTTGATAAAAAAATTTTTTTTGATAGAATAAGTCTGTGCATTTTATATTATCAGGGAGGCATGGTGGGGTTTAAAGGAAAAATTCTTGTTATCGGATGCGGTTCTGTTTCTCAATGTGCTATACCGCTCATATTGAAACTCATAGATACTCCACCGAAAAATATCACCATAATGGATTTTGCAGATAATAGGTCCCGCGTAAAGGACAGCCTGGATAAAGGCGTAACTTACGTGATTGACCGCGTTACCCGCGAAAACTATCCGAATCTTTTAAAAAAATACGTCAGCCCAGGAGATCTGATAATCGACCTGGCATGGAATATAGATTGCATAGAAATACTTCAGTGGTGCAGGGACAATAAGGTACTATACGTAAACACATCTGTCGAAGTCTGGGATCCCTATTCGATGGATGTCAAAGACCCAAGAAATCTGACTCTCTATGTCAGGCAGATGGAAATACGTAATCTCATCAAAAAATGGGGCGACAATAATGGCCCTACAGCAGTAGTGGACCACGGCGCAAACCCAGGTCTCGTATCGCATTTTACAAAAATAGCCCTGGAAGACATTGCCGGAAAAATTATTTCAGACAAACCAAAAGATAAGCGCGTAAAAATATTAAAAGAGGCTCTGGATAATAAAAATTATCCTGAACTCGCAAAAAATGCCGGCGTTAAAGTCATACACATAAGCGAGCGCGATACGCAAATCAGTAACAAACCCAAAGAAGTAGATGAATTTGTAAATACGTGGAGCATTGAAGGATTTTTTGAAGAAGGCATTGCTCCTAGCGAGATGGGCTGGGGAACTCATGAAAAAAATATCCCTAAAGGCGCATGCTTTCACAAATCAGGCCCTAAAAACCAGATATGCCTGGAAAGCATGGGCGTAAATACATGGGTGCGCTCCTGGGTGCCTGATTGCGAGATTGTAGGAATGGCTATCAGACACGGCGAAGCATTCGGTATATCTGACAGGCTGACTGTCTGGGATAAAAAAGGTAAGGCTATTTACAGGCCCACAGTGCATTATGCGTATTGCCCTGCAGATGCTGCGATAATTTCCCTGCACGAACTCAAGATGAGGCGGTACAACCTTCAGGAAAAACAAAGGATAATGAATAATGAAATTATAAAAGGCGAAGACAGGTTAGGGGTGCTGTTGATGGGCCATGATTTTAATTCATGGTGGACAGGGAGTTTACTGGGCATTGAAGAGGCAAGAAAGCTTGTCCCTAACCAGAATGCCACAACCCTTCAGGTAGCAATATCAGTAGTGGCTGCTGCCAGATGGATGATTGAAAATCCCAATAAAGGTTTTAACCTCCCTGATGACATGCCCTACGAAGATATAATAAAAATCGCAAAGCCATATCTCTGGCCTTTTATTTCAAAACCGGTTGACTGGACGCCGTTTAAGAACTACAATAAGACTTTCCGGACGCTCGGCCTTAAAAAACCTAAACCTAAAGATGTTTGGCAATTCACGACATTTTTAATATCACAGTCATGAAAAATAAATCCGGCGGCATAGAAAATCTGATACGTAAAATGCTTAAGAAACATTCATCCCCTCTTATGCTAATACAGGAGGATGTGCTTGAGAAGCAATTCAGGACTTTCCGCAAAGCCCTGCCTGAAGTCACGCCTTACTACGCCATCAAAGCAAATCCATATCAGGGAATCATTAAAAAGTTTATTGAATTAGGCACTGGTTTTGACGTGGCAAGCGCTAACGAGATGAATACTGTTCTGGAACTCGGCGCAAGTCCTGACAAAATAATTTTCGCTAACACTATAAAGTCCAACGAAGATATGCGATCCGCTTGCAAGAAAAAAGTAAAGCTCATGACCTTTGACAACGAGCCGGAATTATACAAAATAGCAAAAGCCTGCCCGGGCGCAAAAGTCATTATAAGAATCAAGGTAGCAAATATCGGAAGTATCGTAGAACTCTCTCTTAAATTCGGGGCTGATCCGGAACAATCGATATCTCTGCTCAAAAAAGCAAGGTCTCTGGGACTAAAACCCATGGGCGTGAGTTTTCATGTCGGATCGCAATGTACTAATGCTGAAAATTATTTACAGGCCCTTGAGGTGTCTTCAGTGATATTCAACGAAACAAAACAATCAGGAATATTTTTAAATATACTGGATATAGGCGGTGGATTTCCTATAAAACATTTTGACGCTGACAGCCATCTTACATTTGAGCGCATGGCAAGCCAAATAAGGAAGAAATTACATAGGCTATTTGATAAAAACGTCAAGTTCATCGCTGAGCCTGGCAGATTTTTTGCAGGCCCTGCTGGAATACTCGTAACGCAGGTAATAGGAAGGGCTTTTAGAAATAATAAAAACTATTACTATCTCAACGATGGGCTGTATGGGGATTTTTCAGGTATTGTGTTTGACCATTGTAAATATGAATTCAGGACTTTAAAAAGAGGCCAAAGATTCTTAAGCACCCTGGCAGGACCTACATGCGATTCATTTGATACTATTTCTTTGAGCGAAGACCTTCCAGAACTGGATGTAGATAGTGTGGTATATGTAAAAAATATAGGCGCTTACTCATGCGCAAGCGCCGTGCCAAACTTCAATGGCTTCAAACCCGCAAAAATTGTAATGTGTTAACCACCTCCACCGCGTAGGTGTAAGATCTTACACCTACGCGGTGGAGGTGGTACTAATGATTCAAAAAATAATATACTACCTATATCAAAAAGCCTTCCATCGTATAATTCTATTATCTTTTTGCCTCTTTTTTCCATAAACTCTCTTATCCTTTGCTCATCCGGATGATTTTTTAAAGAACCTACAAAAAATACTCTGTCTTTATGTACTCCTGATGCTCCACCTATAAATCCTGTTTTATAGCCGGGTAATTTTACATAGCCTGGCCTTATAAGTAGGGGACAGGCATGCCTGTCCCCTACGCCCCATTTATCATAGATACCTTTATCCGATGTAATAATATGCTTCTCGTCTATTGGTACAATAGAGCATTTCGCATAGCCCTGCTTAACTTTTATAAATCTTGCTTTTAAATTCTCTGCATGTTTTTCTATCCTGCCGCTATAACGGATTATGTATTTTCCAATGCTGCAGGCATCGTAAATAATGTCTTTGGGATATTTCGGAGATTTTATCCTCTCGCCTTTAATGCATTCATAGCCATTATCTTTTAAAAGCTCGGCTATCTTTTCTAAATGTGGCTCATAGATAACCTTTTTGCCGGAAGAAAATAACATCATATCAGGGTGGCCCTGTACAGGCTTGGATAATTTTGGATGTAGCGGCGCCTCTATAACATAGTAACCCATCTGTTTTAATCTTATTTTTGCCATAGCAGGCATCCTGGGATCAATAATGGCTACACTTTTTCTCACTTCTATAATTTTAACCCCTACTCCGTTCGCCGATCGGAAGCGGTTTCCGATCGGCGAACGGAGGTGGTTTAGACTATGAAATAAAATAGGTACGCCATAATATCTCTCTAGATATCTCTTCTCTTCCCCCTTATGCCCGGAGATGAAGCTGAATAACTCTTTCGGGGCGTGGATTTCTATCGCCCGACGGTTTGGGATTTTTTTGGGGCCTAAAATATTCATAATTCTCTCGCGCATCTGCCTTGAGCGTACCATTTCTCCAAAATTAACATGATACGGCCCTGCGAGCATTGACCTTTTGGAATTTAAGTCCTCTGACGGATGAAGCCCTATGCGGATTACGTTTACGCCTGATCTTTCAAAGATATCAGCTACCCTGCTAGACCAGTCTATTGCATCGCTTATTGAGAGCGGCTTGTATTCCCCTTTTTTATACAATCCACTAAGAGCGGTCCCGTTTATAACAAGCGCCGGATATATCCTTGCTGTCTTTGGTTTAAATTTAACCAGTTTTTCCGCTGTCTTAATAGATTTTTCAAGAGTATCGCCCGGTAAACCAAGCATTACCTGCACGCCAGGCTCGAGCCCTGCGCCTTTTATGCATTTAACCGCATTTTCCAAGGCCATGGGCCTTATTAACCTGTTAGACTTTTTTAAAACTTCTTTATCGAGCGACTGTATGCCAAGCTCCACTAAGCGGCCGCCCATGCTTTTAAATAAATTCATATTATGTTTTGAAACAGCTTCAGGATGGGTGGAGATACGGATGGCCGCGGCCTTTTTATTTTTTATATAAGGATAAACAGCTCCTAAATATTCCTTCTGCAATGTATCCGGTAAAAGCGTAAAAGTCCCGCCGAAAAAAGCAACCTCCACCCTTTCTTTTCTGGGAATTGTTTTAAGATTTCTATTTATGACGGATTTTATTTCTTTTATGGCAGGTAAATTTAGCGCACCGGAAATCTTATGCTGGTCACAATATATACATCTATAGGGACAGCCGGCGTGTGGGATAAATATCGGTATAATCTTCACTTGCTACTTATGAAATAACACTGTAAAAACCATCACAAGCGTAAAGAAAAAAAAGTTTACATAAGTAAATGTTCTATAGACCATGTCAGGGCTATTGATGCCTGCCGGAAACATTGCTAAGAAGCAAACCCATACGCCTAGCGCCCAGAAAATACTGAGATCTTTAGATGAACGGCGCTTTATGATCCTTACTATGAGCGGAATATTCCAAAGAGGAAGAATTATGCTTGCGATTAAAGCTATTTTATTCATCATGCTTTACCTGCGCTGCCAAGGACATGCTCATTCTTATGCTTGTACATCTTCACGAGCTCATCCCTTGCCGGGCCCAGGTATTTACGCGGGTCAAATTCTTTCGGGTTAGTCGCAAAAACTTCTCTTATTTTAGCCGTCATTGCAAGCCTGCCATCTGAATCAATATTTATCTTACATACTGCAGAACTTGCGGCCTTTCTTAACTGTTCTTCAGGAACTCCTGCTGTATTCTCAAGTTTTCCGCCGTATTTATTTATAAGCGCTACGTATTCTTCTGTTACAGAACTTGCGCCATGTAAAACTATAGAAAAACCAGGTATTCTTCTCTCAACCTCTTCTAATATATCAAATCTTAGAGGCGGAACGCTTTCGCCTGGTTTCAGTTTAAATTTATAAGCTCCATGCGAAGTGCCTATTGAAATCGCAAGGCTGTCTACTCCGGTTTTCTTTACAAACGATTCCACTTCTTCAGGGTGAGTGTAATGGCTTGCTTCATGGCTTACCTCGTCTTCTATCCCTGCCAATACTCCGAGTTCGCCTTCAACCGTAACATCATATTTATGAGAGTATTCAACTACCTTTTTAGTAAGCGCTACGTTATCTTCAAATTTATGCGCCGAGCCATCTATCATTATAGAAGAAAATCCTGATTCTATGCAGGATACGCAAAGTTCATATGTATCTCCATGGTCCAGATGAAGCGCTACAGGGATATTAGACCCTGCTGTTTTAATTATTTCCATTGCGCCCATTGCCATGTGCCTTAATAAAATCTGGTTTGCATATTTTCTGGCTCCTGAAGAAACCTGAAGTATGACAGGGGACTTTGTTTCTATGCAGGCTGTGATTATTGCCTGGAGCTGCTCCATGTTGTTGAAGTTATACGCAGGCACAGCATATTTGCCT
>Ga0315282_10007046_pt1 | contig 18602 bp, 20 predicted proteins | sample YL17G07_20_MG_FD_203693 | JGI IMG/M metagenome (GOLD analysis project Ga0315282, IMG submission 203693) | Sediment microbial communities from Yellowstone Lake, YNP, Wyoming, USA - YL17G07_20 | ecosystem: Environmental > Aquatic > Freshwater > Lake > Sediment | place: USA: Wyoming | collected...
GAGTTACTCCTGCGGCCATCTCCATTCTTATGGTTCACTTGAAAAAAATCGGCCATGGCTAAGAGATACCCTTGCACCGCAGAGAGCGCAGAGAACGATGAGATGGGAAAGGAAGATCTTTCTATACTGCTCATTAAGGGAGTTAGAAAGCTTGGACTTTCATTGACAGCTGAGCAGGTATCTTCTTTTAAAAAATACCTTAGGGAAATTAAGATATGGGGGGCGCGTTTTAACTTAGTCAGCCGCAAAGATGATCGGGAAATTATCCTGAAGGATTTCTTAGATTCGCTGACGGTTCTGAAATACCTCTCCCAGGAGGCTTCTCTTGTTGACCTTGGTTCGGGGGCGGGATTTCCCGGCATCCCTTTAAAGATCGTCCGGCCGGACTTGGGGGTTGTTCTCCTGGAATCAAAACAGAAGAAAGTCTATTTTTTAAAAAATATTATCCGCATCTTAGGACTTGAAGGAGTAGAAGCTCATTTGTCCCTCGAGGGGAGGATAAGGGTCGAGAGTCCTCTGGGGTTATTTGATTACGTCATCTCCCGGGCTTTCGGTCCTCTTTTAAAATTCTCAGCTAAAGCGCTTCCGCTTATCAAGCCGGGGGGCGTCCTTATTGCGATGAAAGGCAAGAAAGGGGAAGAAGACCTGCAAAGAAACCTCCTCGCCCTGGAAAAGATGGGGCTTAAGAAGGCCTTTTTGGACCATTTTCCATTGCCTTTTTTGGGTCATGAACGGATTCTCATCGGCCTAAAAAAAGAATAATGTTCCACGTGGAACATGCAATTCCGATGATCTTTCTGCTTGAAATTTTCTGTCTAAATGCGGTAAGGTCTCTGGAGTAATATTCGTCCAGCGTAGGTTAGAATTAAGGGCTTGTTATTTATAAGTATTTGTTTTTATTACTTATTATATTTATTATTATAATGCTGAGGGCTAATTAGCCGCTTTATTGGAAATTTGTCCAATGTCCCGAGTGATTTGCATTGCCAATCAAAAGGGGGGAGTAGGGAAGACCACTACGGCGGTAAACCTTTCCGCTTCTTTGGCAGTTGCCGAGAAAAAAACCCTGCTCATCGACATCGACCCCCAAGGAAACGCCACCAGCGGCCTCGGGGTTTCCGGGGAAGAAAGCTCCCAGAGTATCTACCATGCCTTGATTGATCAGGTTGCCATTAAGAGTCTGCTCCGGGATACGCAGCTTGACTTCCTGAAAATAATCCCGTCAAATATCAATTTGATCGGCGCGGAGGTGGAGCTGGTCCCCTTCCCCGACAGGGAAGTGCGTTTGAAAAAAGCCTTGGAAGAAATAAGGGGCGAATTTGATTTCGTGATCATTGACTGTCCCCCTTCCCTAGGCCTGCTCACAGTGAATTCCCTGACGGCTGCTGATTCTGTCCTCATCCCCCTGCAGTGTGAGTACTATCCCATGGAAGGGCTTACACAACTATTGAATACCATTGAGCTAATTAAAAAAAATCTTAACCCTACGCTGGATGTCGAGGGGATTCTTCTGACCATGTTTGATAAGAGGAATAATCTTTCCCGTCAGGTGGCCGAGGAAGTGCGAAGCCATTTCGGCCCCCTGGTCTTCAACGCCGTCATTCCTCGAAACGTCCGCCTGAGTGAGTGTCCCAGCTTTGGGAAACCCATCATTCTTTATGATGTTGACTCTCGGGGGTCGGAGAGCTACTTGGAGTTGGCTAAAGAGATTTTAAGCCGGGAGGAATAAATTTTCTTTTGACTTTTTTATTGCCTTTATTTTAAAGTGAATCGTGATTCAGTGGCCGAACAAACGGGAGAGTTACTCAAGGAGCGAGAAGGAAAGGGAAAGTTGACAACCCGTCAGGCATTGGGAAAAGGGTTGGGGGCTTTGATTCCTGAAAGATCAGCCGCCGAACTGGAAGGGAAAAAAGGATTCCAGTTCTGCGGGGTGGAAGAGATCCAACCGAATCCATTTCAACCGAGGAAGGCTTTCGATGAAGAACAGCTCCAGGAGCTGGCGGCTTCCATTCGGGAAAAGGGAATTCTCCAGCCCCTGCTGGTCCGGCGCAAGGGGAATAGTTACGAGTTGATCGCGGGGGAACGCAGGTGGAGGGCCGCTCAGAAGGCCGGGATGAAAGAGGTCCCCATCTTAGTGAGGGATGTTTCTGAATCCGAAATTCTGGAACTTTCCTTAATTGAGAATATTCAAAGGGAGAACCTCAACCCCATCGAAGAAGCTGAAGCTTTCAAAGGGCTGGTGGAGCAGTTCCATTTGACTCAGGAAGAGATCTCCAGGAAGGTTGGAAAAGACAGGACGACAATTGCCAACACGATTCGGCTACTCAAGCTTCCCATAGAAATCCGGGAAAGTCTGGCGAGCGGGGCCATTGCCATGGGCCACGCGCGGGCTTTTTTAAGTCTGGAAACCCCGGAAAAACAAAAGCTGGCGCTCCAGAAAGTTCTATCCGCCGGCCTCTCTGTGCGCCAAACAGAAAGCTTAGTAAATAGACTCCGTTCCAAGAGCCGGCCGGCTCCGGCGAATAGGGCCAGGGAATTGGACCCCTTGGTAGAAGAGCTCCAGCGGGCTTTGGGCACGAAGGTGAAGATCGTGCGGCAGGGAAAGCGCGGAAGGATCGAAATAGAGTTTTATTCCCAAGATGAATTGGATCGGATCATCGACCTTCTGCGGGAATGAACGGCTTGGGAAAGGGCTGGACCTGAGCAAGAAAGAGAAAAAACAAAAAGAAGAAATCAACGCCCTCTTAGGCTGGGGAACGGAATTCGAAGGGAAGTTGACCTTCGAAGGGGCTGTCCGGCTGGATGGAAGGTTCACGGGTGAAATCCAGAGCAACGGGATGTTAATCATCGGGGAAAAAGCCATAGTACGGGCTGAAATTCAGGCCGGAATTGTCGTGGTTCGTGGAGAAACCCACGGAACGATCAGCGCCAAGACCAGAATTGAAGCGTATGCCCCGGCCAAGATTTATGGCGATATCCATTCTCCCGTCCTTGTCTTTGGCGAAGGGGTACTCTTCGAGGGTACCTCCCACATGATCGACGAAGGTACAAAGGAAGAAGGGGGAGAGGTCGGAGCCGAATAATTATCCATCATTGAAATGTTAAATATTTTGACAAAAAAGGAGACGACTCGATGATCGAGTTGAACCTCACCATGATCATTCAGCTGGCCATTGTGCTCAGCTTGATGGTTATTTTAACCAAGATTGTTTTCAGGCCCTTTCTGGGCATCCTGCAAGAGAGACGAGACCAGGTTGACGGAGCGCAAAAAAGAGCCAGGGAGCTTCAGAAGCGCACTGCGGAATTGATGGAGCGCCACCGGGAAGCCATCTCCGAAGCTCAGGCCCAGTCGGCGACAACGAGGGATAAAATCCGGCAGGAGAGTTTAGCCCGGGAGATGGAAATTTTGCAGAAAGCCGTCGAAGAAGCTAACAGGATAATTCAAGAGATGAGAATGAAGATCGATCAGGAAACCGAGACAGCCCGGGCCAGCCTGCGGATTCAAGCCCAGAATCTCTCCCGAGAGATTGCCGAGAAAGTTCTTGGGAGGAACCTTCAATGAGTAAATTTTTTATCAGGGTCCGGGTTGGGATCCTAACTCTTTTTGTGCTGGTCTTCTCCGTGGATACCCTCTGGGCTTCCGGGGGGGGCGGAGGTATGACCGGAGAGACCTTCTGGCAGATTATCAGCTTCATTCTCCTCTTGATTCTGCTCATAAAAGTCTTAAAGCAACCCATTCGAACCCTGCTTTTTAAAAGGCGGGAAGATATCAAAAACTCCCTGGAACAGGCCGCCCAGCAGGAGGGGGAATCCCAGACCCATTACGAAGAATGGGAGAGGAAACTTAACTCTTTGGATCAAGAAATCGCTGACCTCCATCGAAAGATCTCTCAGGAAGGAGAAGCAGAGCGTGTCCGGATCGTCGAGCGAGCCCAGAAAGAAGGCAGCCGGATAAAGGAGCAAGCCCAGATGGCCGCCGAACAGGAAGTCAAAAAGGGCCGCGCCGCTCTGAAAAAAGAAATGGTGGACCTCTCCGTGGAGCTGGCAGAAAAATTCTTAAGAGAGGCAACAGAACCCCAAGACCAGGAGAGGCTGGTGAGGGATTATATCGGAAAGGTGAGAGAACTCAGGTGATCAGCTTAATCGTTGCCAGAAAATATGCCCGGGCCCTTTTAGCGATAGGCATCCAGGAGGGGAATTATGAGGCCTTGGGAGAGGATCTGGGGAAAATGGCCGAGTTGCTCAAAGAGAACAGGGAGCTGAGGGGCGTTTTGGCAAGTCCCTTCTATCCATTGGACAGCCGGAAAGCCATCACCAAGACTGTCGTCGAATCCCTTGGCCTGTCCAAACCGGTGGTAGATTTCATCGATTTGCTCATCGATCGGGAGCGGATCGATCATTTTCCCGGAATTACCAAAGCTTATGAGACCCTATGCGACGAGGTTGCCAAGCGCCTTCGGGCCACCCTGGTTACTGCCGCAAAGATCCCCCCTGAGTTGGTGAACGAAATCAAGGGCCAGTTGGAGTCTACCACGGGGAAAGAAGTCCTCCTCTCCGTGGAAGAGGACCCCTCCTTGATCGGGGGAGTTTTGACAAAAATCGGCAATACCGTTTATGACGGGAGCTTGAAGACGCAGCTTTCAAAAGTAAAAGAGAATCTTTATAAGGAGTGATTGGAATGGCGATACAGATCAGAGCCGATGAGATAAGCCAGATCATACGAAATCAAATCCAGGGGTTTGACCGCAAGCTGGATGTGGCCGAGACAGGGGTAATCCTCTCTGTGGGGGACGGGATTGCCCGGGTTTATGGGTTAGATAAGGTCATGGCCGGGGAACTCTTAGAGTTTCCCCACGGAGTTTATGGCATGGCCTTGAATTTAGAGCAGGATAATGTGGGGACGGTGCTTTTCGGTGAAGATACCCTGATTCGGGAAGGGGACACAGTAAAAAGGACAAACCGCATTGCTCAGGTTCCTGTTGGCGAAGAGCTCGTCGGAAGGGTGGTGAACTCTTTGGGCCAGCCCATCGATGAAGGCCCCCCGATTGAAGCCAAACACTTCCGCAATATCGAGCAGAAGGCTCCGGGAATCGTGGCCCGCCGGCCAGTGAAGGAACCATTACAGACCGGCCTGAAGGCGATCGACTCCATGATTCCCATCGGAAGGGGACAGCGGGAATTGATCATCGGGGACCGGGGAACGGGCAAGACCGCCCTGGCAGTGGACACCATCATAAACCAGAAAGGGGCGGGAGTTTACTGTTTTTACGTGGCCATCGGACAGAAGCGTTCCACAGTGGCCAGGGTAGTGGACCTTCTCAGGAAATATGGAGCCATGGAATATACAACGGTGGTGGCGGCGACCGCATCGGAGCCGGCTCCTTTGCAGTATATCGCTCCATACTGTGGATGCAGCATGGGAGAGTATTTCCGGGATTCCGGGAGGCATTCCCTCTGCATCTATGATGACCTGTCCAAGCATGCTCAGGCGTATCGCCAGCTTTCCCTCCTCCTCCGCAGGCCTCCGGGGCGAGAAGCCTTTCCCGGGGATATTTTCTACCTCCATTCCCGCCTCTTAGAAAGGGCCGCCAAACTGAACGACGAACTGGGCGGGGGCTCTTTGACCGCCCTGCCGATCATCGAGACTCAGGCTGGAGACGTTTCTGCCTATATCCCCACGAATGTAATCTCCATCACCGACGGGCAGATCTATTTGGAATCAGAACTTTTTTACTCTGGCGTCCGTCCGGCAATCAACGTCGGACTCTCCGTGTCCCGCGTGGGAGGAAATGCCCAGATTAAGGCCATGAAACAGGTGGCTGGAAGCCTGCGGTTAGACTTGGCCCAATACCGGGAAATGGCTGCCTTTGCCCAGTTCGGCAGTGATTTAGACAAAGCCACTCAGGCTCAACTTGCCCGGGGAAGTCGGTTGGTGGAAATTCTCAAACAGCCTCAATACGTCCCCACCCCGGTGGAAAAACAAATCCTCATCATCTTTGCCGGGACGAACGGGTATCTGGACATTTACCCCGAAGACGTGCTCAAAAGGTATGAAGAGGAGCTTTTCAGCCTTGTGGAAAAACAGCATCCCGATGTTTTCAGAGAAATCCGGGAGAAGAAAGCCCTGGACGCTGACCTGGATAAGAAGATCAAGGGCGTCCTGGAAGAGTTCAAGGGCCAATTCAAGACGGAGTAAGCAAACATGGCCAAAGCAAGCCTGAGAGATATTCGCAAAAGGATTGCCAGTGTCCGGTCCACCCAGCAGATAACCAAAGCCATGAAGATGGTGGCCGCGGCCAAGCTCCGTCGGGCCCAGGAAAGCATCCTGGCAACCCGGCCGTACGCTACCAAGATGTTTGAAGTGCTCAGCAGCCTAACAGCGAGAACATCGCCGGAAGCCCATCCTCTTTTGGCCAGGAGGGAGGCCAAGAAGGTGGAGGTGGTCGTCTTCACCTCGGACCGTGGCCTTTGTGGGGCTTTCAATATGAACCTCATCCAGAATGCCGAGCGTTTTATGGAGGAAGAGAAAAATAAGGCTGAGGAACTGGCCCTCTCTTTTATCGGCCGGAAGGGGCGGGACTACTTCCGGAAACGGAAAGTGGCCATCCGCAGGGAATACGTCAACCTTTTTGGAAAGGTAGATTATCTCTTGGCCTCACGGATCGGTCAAGAATTGGTGGAAGCATACAGCGAAAAGCGCGTAGATGAAATCTCCCTTCTTTACGCCGAGTTTCGTTCGGCGATTCAGCAGAGGGTGATCTTCAAGAAAATTCTGCCAGTAACGCCAAAGGTTCAGATTGCGAAGGAAGAAGCACCTGCCACCCTGCCGGGTCACTCCCCGGCGGCGGGCAGGGCCACAGAGGTGGAGTACCTTTATGAACCCTCGGAAGGGGAGATCCTGGATAAGCTTCTCCCCATGTATGTGGAGGTACAGGTCTACCAGGCCCTTTTGGAATCCTTGGCCTCCGAGTATGGAGCACGGATGACAGCCATGGAGAACGCTACCAACAACGCCGCAGAGATGATCGAAAGGCTGACCCTGGTCTACAACAAGGCCAGACAAGCGGCGATTACCAAGGAATTGATCGAGATTGTCAGCGGGGCCGAGGCGCTGAAGTAAATGCTCATCCAGCACTCAGCGATCTGCAGTTAGGTTTTAAGGCGGGTGGCTGGATGCTGAAAGCCAATGGAGGAGGAAAAAGGTGATTCAAGCAGGAACAGTGGCCCAGGTCATCGGGCCGGTGGTGGACGTGGAATTCGGTGGGGGAGATTTACCCCCTATCTATGGGGCCCTCAAGATTTCCAACCCCCGGATCGATGACCGGGAAGAAAACTTGGTTGTAGAGGTGGCCCAGCACCTGGGCGATGAAGTCGTCCGCTGCGTGGCCATGGACACCACAGATGGCCTGGTACGCGGCATGAAGGCGACATATTACGGCGAGCAAATTACCATGCCCGTGGGGCGCGAGACCTTGGGGCGCATCCTGAATGTTATCGGAAACCCAGTGGATGAGATGGGTCCGGTCGTCACGAAGCTGCGTTACCCGATCCACCGCCCAGCCCCGCTCTTCTCAGAGCAATCCACGACCATGGAGCCCTTCGAAACCGGAATCAAAGTGGTGGACCTCTTGGCCCCCTATCTGAAAGGCGGAAAGATCGGGCTCTTCGGCGGTGCGGGGGTGGGAAAAACGGTAATCATAATGGAGTTGATTCATAATGTGGCCATGGAGCACGGCGGGTTTTCGGTTTTTGCCGGGGTTGGAGAACGCACCCGCGAGGGAAATGACCTATGGCTGGAAATGAAGGAGTCAAAAGTCTTAGAGAAGACCGCCCTGATCTACGGCCAGATGACCGAGCCGCCGGGGGCCAGGGCGCGAGTGGGACTTTCTGCGCTTACTGCGGCTGAGTACTTTCGCGATGAAGAGGGGCAGGACGTCCTCCTGTTCATCGATAACATCTTTCGTTTCACCCAGGCTGGTTCGGAAGTATCGGCTCTTTTAGGGCGAATGCCTTCGGCCGTGGGCTACCAGCCTACCCTGGCCACGGAAATGGGGGAGCTTCAGGAGCGCATTACCTCAACGAAACGCGGGTCGATCACCTCGGTTCAGGCTATCTACGTGCCAGCCGACGACCTGACCGATCCTGCTCCCGCGACCACCTTCGCCCACTTGGATGCCACGACGGTTCTCTCCCGGCAGATTGCTGAGCTGGGCATCTACCCCGCGGTGGACCCTCTTGATTCCACCTCGCGCATCCTCGACCCTCTAATTCTTGGAGAGGAGCATTACCGCGTGGCCCGGAGAGTTCAGTTTGTCCTGCAGAAGTACAAGGACCTGCAAGATATTATCGCCATTCTGGGAATGGACGAGCTGTCGGAAGAGGATAAACTCATCGTCTCCAGGGCCAGGAAGATTCAGCGGTTTCTTTCCCAGCCCTTTTTCGTCGCCCAGGAATTCACCGGGACGCCCGGGGCCTACGTGAAGATCAAAGATACGGTTCGAGGGTTCAAGGAGTTGGTGGAGGGAAAGTACGATCATCTTCCGGAGCAAGCCTTCTACATGGTGGGAACAATCGAGGACGCTGTGGCCAAAGGCGAGCGTTTAGGGGCCATGGGCTAAGGGGTATTTTCCGATGGAAAAGGGTTTTCTTCTGGAGATCGTCACTCCCTACGGGTTAATCATTAGCTCAAAAGTGGAGGAGGCTGTCCTTCCGGGGAGCCAGGGGGATTTTGGGGTTCTCCCCGGACACATTCCCTTTCTCACTTCTTTGCGCGTAGGGGAACTCCATTATCGCCGGGCTGGGAAAGTTCATTTTTTAGCCATCAACCGCGGGTTTGCCGAAGTAACCCCTATGAAAACCACGGTCTTGGCGGATACAGCAGAGGCGGCCGAGGAGATCGACAGCGGCCGGGCCCAATTGGCCAGAGAAAGGGCGGAGGAGCGGCTGAAAACCCTTGTCCGGAGCGACCCCGCCTACCAGCAGGAAAAGGAAGCTTTAGAACGGGCCAAGGTGAGAATCCGGGTAGCGGAAAAGGCCCCTGGCCAATAAATTTCCCCAGAAGGCATGGCCAAGCTCTGCAGAATTGGATTGGCGCTCGGGGGCGGCGGGGCTAAAGGGTTGACCCACCTTGGCGTTCTGGCCGCACTGGAGCGGGGGAAAATTCCCGTTGACCTGGTCGCCGGCACGTCCATGGGGGCTTTGGTTGCGGCGGTTTATACCCTTTTGCCGAGGTGCGATTTCGTTGTCGAGCGATTCCGGAGCTACTTGGAGAGCAAAGAATTTAAAAAGACAAACCCCGAATTCCTGCACATCCATAACCACCATAACCACGATGAAACCCCAACGTTTGAAGGAATCTTCCAGCGTTTCGCCAGCTTTATCAAAAAGGGAATTTTCTACAGCCAGTCCCTGACAAAGCGGGCCCCTATTTCCGAAGAGAATTTTGCCCAAAACATCAATTTTCTGGTGGACGATGTAGAAATCCAACAGACCCAGATTCCTTTGGCCATTGTGGCCCTGGACTTGAAATCAGCCGAGGAAGTGGTCCTGAGGAAGGGATCTCTGAGAAAGGCCGTGAGCGCCAGTTGCGCGATCCCGGGAGTTCTCCCCCCGGTAAGAATCGATGACCGGGAACTCGTGGATGGCGGCTGGATTGACCGTGTCCCGGTTCGCCCTGTTAGAGAAATGGGTGCAGACCTGGTCATTGCCGTGGATGTCGCAGAGGTTCTCGACGAAACAGAAGACTTTACCACGGGGCTGGGAATCGTCTTCAGAACGAACGATATCAGCCGATGCGCTTTAAGCCAGTTGCAGCTGAAGGAGGCCGACGTGGTCATCTGCCCAAACATCTCCGATGTTCATTGGTCTGACTTCGGGCATCTGGATACATGCATACGCAGAGGCGAGGAAGCAACCCGGACGAAACTCGATGAGATCAGGAGCCTGATCAAGAGGAAAAAGATTAAAAAAATCTTCGCCCTTCCCTTTCGCGGTCCATTTTTCTATTCATGACTCAGACCCTCTCCATTCGAGCGACTCCCCAAGACTCGGCCGTGCGCCTGGATGTATTCCTCGCCCGGATGAACAAGGGTTTCTCCCGCTCCCAGATCAAACGGCTCATCGAGAGTGGTAATGTTCAGGTCGGGAGAAAGAAGGCCAAAGCCGGAATGCGCCTGAAGGAGAATGACGTTGTCCTCTTACACCTTCCCGAACCCAAAAGATTGGAAGCGAAGCCCGAACCCATTCCCCTGGAGATTCTCTACGAAGACCGCCATCTCATCGTCGTGGAAAAACCAGCTGGAATGGTGGTTCACCCGGCGGCGGGTAATTATTCCGGAACCCTGGTCAATGCCTTGCTCCATCATTGCTCTGACCTCTCTGGGATTGGCGGGGTTCTCCGTCCGGGGATCGTCCATCGCCTGGACAAAGATACCTCCGGGGTGCTGGTGGCGGCAAAGGATGATCTGACGCATCGGGGGCTCTCTGAACAATTTAAAAGACACCTCCCTTCGAGGCAATACATCGGAATTATTTTTGGCCATGTTGCGGAAGAAGGCCAAATTGCGGCCAGTATAGGAAGGCATCCGGCCGATCGGAAGAAAATGTCCACCCGGCCCAGAAAGGGAAGGGAAGCCAGGACTTCCTGGAAAGTTTTGAAGCGCTTCGGCCATTTTGACCTGGTGGAACTTCGCCTGGATACTGGCCGGACCCATCAGATTCGCGTACATCTTTCTTCTCTCGGCCACCCCCTCCTGGGCGATCCGTTATATGGTGGCCGGAGAAGGCTGGCTTCTGTCGAGCCTTTACCTCTTCGGCAGGGACTCCAGAAATTGCGCCGCCAAGCCCTGCATGCGGTCTCCCTCGGGTTCGTCCACCCGGCCACGGGAGCAAGGCTGGATTTTTTCTCCCCCCTTCCTGTCGACCTGCAGGAAGCAGTTGAAATTTTGGAGACCCAGGACAAACCGGAGAAATAAAGAAGTTGAAATTTCTCAGAATGGAAGCATTGGGAGGGGACGGAGTCATCTTCCACGGCTTTGGGACAAGAGGAAGCGGCCGAGAAAATGCCTGTAACCGGCAATGGCGGGGTCAAACAGTCCAGTGGGCGGGGGAAGAATTTCCTTTAGTCTCCACCCGCCAGGTTCACGGGAATGGAGTGGTTATCTGGGAAGGAGGATCACAGAAGCTTGAGGAAATTTGGCCCCAGGAAGGGGATGCTCTGATTACCCGTATTCCGGGTTACGCCCTCGGAGTTTTTACAGCAGATTGTCTGCCCATCCTTCTATTCGACCCGGTCAAGCGTGTTGTCGGCATTGTCCACGCTGGCTGGAGGGGGACGGCAAAGGGGATTTCCCTTAAGGCCATCGAGAAAATGACCGAATTCTTCCATTGCCAGGGGGAGAACATGATTGCGGCCCTGGGCCCGGCGATCGGTCCATGCTGTTATGAGGTCGATGCTCCCGTAAAGGAAGCTTTTGCCGCTGGCGAGCTTCCCTGGGACCTTGTGGCTACCCGCCATCGAAGGGATAAGTGGTCTTTAGATTTATACCGGGCCAATGCGTACCTTTTACAGAAAGAAGGGTTAAAGCGGGAGAATATCCACCGTCTGGAGCTATGCACTTCTTGTCGCCGCGATATATTTTGCTCCTACCGGGCTGAGGGGAAAGTCCTGGAGGAACAATTAAGCTTTATTGCCTTACAATAGAGAAAAAAATTCTTGACAAGCATTCAAATACTTCTATAAAATAATCTTATAGCATCCTTCCCCAGGGATTGCCAGGTAAATTCAAAGAATCTGCCTATATCTAATCCAACGAACTCCATTCTGGGAAACCGAGCAAGATTCTCGTGCTCATGAAGGGTTTCAAAAAATCACTTGTGTAAGGCAACTAAGCAGATATTGACCCGGTCATTGTGAAAATAATTCCTGCTTCCCACTGGGATTGGGGGCTCCGAAGAAGCATCCCTCCTTATCAGGGGATAATCGAGATTGACTACAACCAGGATATTTAGAGTTATTTTAGAGGAGCTGACATGATTATCGGCGAGTTGAAAGAGAAAAAGATAAGTGAACTCAATAAATTAGCCAGGCAGCTGAATGTCGAAGGGGCCAGCGGGATGCGCAAGCAGGACCTTATCTTTGCCATTCTCCAGGCCCAGACTGAAAAGAACGGCTTGATTTATGGAGAAGGAGTTTTGGAAACCCTCCCTGACGGTTTTGGATTTCTGAGGTCTCCCGATTTCAATTACCTGCCGGGGCCCGATGATATCTACGTTTCCCCCTCCCAAATCCGCAGGTTCAATCTTCGTACTGGGGATACCATCGCCGGCCAGATTCGCCCGCCAAAGGAAGGGGAACGATACTTCGCCCTGCTGAAGGTTGAAGCGGTCAATTACGAAGAGCCGGATCTGGCGAGGGAGAAGATTCTCTTCGACAACCTTACCCCTCTTTATCCCAACTCCCGAATCCATTTGGAAGTTCCCGAGGAAAATAACATGTCCCTGAGGGTCATGGATCTCTTGACTCCCATTGGTATGGGTCAACGCGGGCTAATCGTTAGCCCTCCACGCGCGGGGAAGACCATGATTCTTCAGTCCATTGCCAACAGCGTGACCACCAACCACAAGGATATGGTTCTGATCGTCCTGCTCATCGACGAGCGGCCCGAAGAGGTCACGGATATGCAGCGCTCCGTCCACGGCGAAGTAATCAGCTCAACGTTCGACGAGCCGGCCCAGCGCCACGTTCAGGTGGCCGAGATGGTCCTCGAGAAAGCCAAGCGCCTGGTCGAGCATCAAAAGGATGTGATCATTCTTCTGGACAGCATCACCCGCTTGGCCCGGGCTTATAACACCGTCGTTCCGCCGAGCGGGAAGATCCTTTCCGGCGGCGTGGACTCCAACGCCCTGCATCGACCAAAGCGCTTTTTCGGGGCCGCCCGAAACGTGGAAGAAGGGGGTAGCCTGACCATCATCGCCACCGCCCTGATCGATACGGGAAGCCGGATGGACGAGGTGATCTTCGAAGAATTCAAGGGTACAGGAAACCTGGAACTCGTCCTGGACCGAAAGTTAGCAGACCGGCGTGTCTTCCCGGCCATCGACATTAACAAATCCGGGACGCGCAAGGAGGAACTTATTCTTTCTCCCCACGAACTGAATCGGGTGTGGATCTTGCGGAAGCTTCTCCAGCCCCTGAATGCGATCGATGCCATGGAGTTTCTGCAGGACAAGATAAAGGGTACCAAAGACAACCCGGAATTTCTGGATTCCATGAGCCGATAGGGGGTTGGATGGCGAATATCCCCCAGGGGGATAGAGCGGCATTGTGAAAATTTTTACCATTATAATCTTGGAAAGAACCGGGGAGGATTCATCCTGTCAGAGGTTCCCGGTTCAATCAGGAGGGATACAATGAAGAAAGGAATTCATCCTCAATTCGTGGAATCGGTGATTCGCTGTGCCTGCGGGAATGAAATTCGAACCAAATCCATAAGGAAAGAGATTTCCGTGGAGATTTGTTCCCGCTGCCATCCTTTTTTTACGGGTAAGCAGAAGCTTGTGGACGCGGCCGGACGGGTGGAGCGGTTCCAGAGGAAATATGGATTAAAGTGAAAGAAAAGAGACCCGTGGCCAAAATCAATGTGGGAGGACAGGCCGTTATCGAAGGGGTGATGATGCGGGCCCCCAACGCCTTGGCGATCGCCGTGCGTAAGCCAAACGGCGAGGTTGTGGTCAAGGAGGATAGCTGGCGGTCGCTTTCCAAACGATTCAAGTTCCTGAGGTGGCCTTTGATCCGGGGGTCTGTAGTCCTCCTGGAAACCCTGATCAACGGCTTCCAGGCCCTGTTCTTTTCGGCCAACCAGGCCCTCGAAGAAGGGCAGGGGAAAGAGAAATTGAATTCCTGGACGCTCGGCCTGGTCCTGGCTGCGGCCTTCGGGATCGGCATCTTATTTTTTGTCGTCCTGCCCCACTATCTCACCGGCTTCATAGGCCGTTTCCTCGACCGGGAATTGGGCGTTGAGAGTCTTTCTTTTCATCTAATCGATGGGCTGATCAAGGTTTCTTTTTTCGTTGGCTATATTTATCTGATCTCCCTTCTCAGGGACATTCGCCGTATTTTTCAGTATCATGGGGCCGAACACAAGTCGATCTATGCTTATGAGGCCGGGGAGGAGTTGACGGTGAGCAATGCCAAGAGGCATTCTACCCTCCACCCCCGATGTGGGACGGCTTTTTTGCTGATCGTCCTCATTGTGAGCATCATTTTTTTTTCCACGATCTTTCCCTTCCTGCCCAAATTTCCCTCCCTGGGGAAAGGCTTGACCAACCTGATTTATGTAGGGATCAAGCTTCCCCTCCTTTTCCCCATTGGGGGGGTGGCCTACGAGGTGATCAAGCTCAGCGGGAAGAACCCCGATCACCCGATTCTGCGAATCGTGATTGCCCCGGGCCTCTGGCTCCAGCGCATCACCACGCAGGAACCCACGGACGACCAAATTGAGATTGCCCTCAGGGCTCTCCAGGGGGCCTTGAGGATCGAATCCAGGCAGGAAGCGGTCCTTTAAATTGAACATGCTGCAAGAATTGGACGAAGTCAAGAATCGCTACGAAGAATTGGAGCGGCTCCTCGCCGACCCCAAAGTCCAGGGAAATCCCAGGGAGATGCAGAAGCTCGCCCGGGAGCGGGCTGAGATTGCCAAGCTTGTGGAGACTTACCGGGAGTACAAAAGGGTCGGTGATGAGATTGAGGAGAACCGCAGCTTGCTCGCGGAATCTGACGATGAACTGCGGGATTTGGTCAAATCGGAACTGCAGGCCCTGAAGGAACGCCAGGCTTTGCTGGAAGAGGAGATCAAGGTTCTCCTCCTGCCCAAAGATCCGCGGGACGACAAGAATATTTTTCTGGAAATCCGGGCGGGAACGGGAGGGGAAGAGGCAGCGCTCTTTGCCGCCGACCTTTTCCGCATGTATGCCAAATACGCTGAAATAAACCGCTGGCGGGTGGAGGTGATGAACCAGAATCCCACCGGTCTGGGCGGATTTAAAGAGATCATCGCCCTTGTTGAGGGTAAAGGGGTGTACAGCCGACTGAAGTATGAAAGCGGCGTCCACCGCGTTCAGCGTGTTCCCGTGACCGAATCATCGGGCCGCATCCACACTTCGGCTGTCACGGTGGCGGTTCTGCCCGAGGCAGATGAGGTGGAGGTAGAGATCAACCCGAATGATTTACGCGTGGATGTATTCCGCTCCTCCGGCCCCGGGGGGCAGAGCGTAAACACCACCGACTCGGCTGTACGCATAACCCATATGCCCACGGGGATGGTGGTTACCTGCCAGGACGAAAAATCCCAGCATAAGAACAAGGCCAAGGCCCTCAAAGTACTGCGCGCCCGCTTACTGGACAAGCTGTTGGAGGAGCAGCGCAGCGAGATCTCCGAGGCGCGGAAAAGCCAGGTGGGAAGCGGGGACCGGAGCGAACGGGTCCGCACGTATAACTTTCCCCAGAATCGAGTCACGGACCACCGTGTGGGCCTTACCCTGCACCGTCTCGACAGCATCCTCGAGGGAAACCTAATAGAATTGGTCGATGCCCTGAATTCCCACTTCCAGGCGGAAGCCCTGAAGTCCAGAAGGTGAGGAAGGCCGTTGTCCCAGGCTGCCTGGACGATCTTAAGTCTGATTCGCTGGACCGACGAAAGATTTAAGAAGGCGGGTTTGACCACTCCGCGTCTCGACGCCGAGGTTCTCCTGGCCCACACTCTGGGGGTAGACCGGGTGTGGCTGTATACCCATTTTGACCAGCCGCTCCAGCGGGAAGAGCTGTCCCGATTCAAAAGGCTGATCCAGAGACGGCTCAGACATGAACCCCTGGCCTACATCCTCGGCCATCGCGAGTTCTGGTCGCTCCCATTCAGAGTTACTCCCGATGTTCTTATCCCCCGTCCAGAAACAGAAATCCTGGTAGCGGAGGGATTGAAGGTCTTGAACTCTCCGGAACAGCCGGGCCGCCAACTCCAGGTCCTGGAGATTGGGACGGGGAGCGGGGCTGTCAGCGTCGCCCTGGCCAAGGAACTCCCTTTGGTGTCGGTGGTGGCCACCGATCTTTCGCCAAAGGCGCTCTCCATCGCCGAAGAAAATGCCGCAAAAAATGGTGTCCGGGAGCGGATTTTTTTTGTAGAGGGCGACCTATTCCATCCCCTGGGAAAAGGCTCCAAGTTCGATTTGATCGTCACCAACCCACCATATATTGCCACTGACAAGTTATCCTCCCTGCCGCCAGAGGTTCGAGATTTTGAACCCCGGAAGGCCCTCGACGGCGGAAAGGATGGTCTGGCCTTCTACCGTCGAGCCCTTCCGGTGTTAAGCCAGTTCCTCAAACCCAAGGGATGGTTTCTTGCGGAGATTGGCGCAGGACAGGAAAGAGAAGTGCAGCGGATGGCTGAGAAGGCACCTGAGCTTGCTGCCTTCGATTTCGTCCCCGACCTGGCCGGTATCAAGAGGGTGTTCAGGGCCCAAAGAAGGTGAAAGATATCCTAAGAAAGAGAAAGGCAAAGTTTGCCGAGAAATAATTCCCAGAAGGGGAAAGAAAGCAAGGATCCATGATCATTTCTCTTGAAAAGAGCGGGCCATATCCTGTATCCTCATCCCGACCGGTCATGCCTTCGCTCATCGCCCATACACCTGGGCCACGATCCATGGGCGATGACTGAAGCTGGGGGTGGGCAACTCGCCCAGACCCAGCGACGGGGGCCCCATACCCTTTTTAATTCTCTTGATATAGGAAAACTTATGGACAAGATGGTCATCGAAGGGGGACACCGCCTGGTGGGGCAGATTCCCGTCAGCGGCGCCAAGAATGCTGCCCTCCCGCTTTTCACGGCCGCCCTGCTGGTGGATGGATGGAATGTTTTGAATAATGTCCCGGCCCTGGAAGACATTCGGACCATTGCAAGGCTCCTCCGTCAGATGGGCGTGAAAGTCGAAGGGGAGAGCGGGACCGTACGCCTGAATGCTTCCGAAGTCCATGCCTTTGAAGCTCCCTACAACCTGGTCAGGACCATGCGGGCTTCTGTTTTGGTCCTGGGACCTCTGGTAGCCAAGTGGGGCCGGGCCCGGGTCTCTCTTCCCGGGGGCTGCGCCATCGGCGCCCGCCCCATTAACCTGCACCTCAAAGGCCTCGAGGCTCTCGGGGCGAAGGTGGAGTTGAAACATGGATACGTGGAGGCCCGGGCGGACCGCCTGAAAGGGGCGAAGATCTACTTCGACATTTCCACAGTGACGGGAACGGAGAACATCCTGATGGCCGCAGCCCTGGCCGCGGGGAGGACGACCTTAGAAAATGCTGCTGGCGAGCCCGAGGTTGTGGAACTGGCCGATCTTTTGAATAAGATGGGGGCAAGAATCCAAGGGGCTGGGAGCGACGTGGTGGTCATCGATGGGGTGGAACAGCTCCACCCGGTGGAGCATACCATCATGCCCGACCGCATCGAGGCCGGGACTTTGATGGTAGCGGCAGGGATCACCCAGGGAAATGTGAAGCTCCTAAACTGCAACCTTGCCCAGATGGAAGCCGTGGTGGCCAAGCTGAGAGAGGCGGGACTTGAGATATTTCCAGAGGGGGGAGGCGTGAAGGTCATCGGTCCCGTGAACATAAGAGCTGTAGACGTAAAGACACTCCCGTACCCAGGGTTTCCTACGGACATGCAGGCCCAGATCACGGCCTTGATGTGTTTGGCCAACGGGCTTTCGGTTATCACGGAGACGGTTTTCGAGAATCGCTTCATGCATGTCAGCGAGCTCAGGCGCATGGGGGGGAATATCCGGGTCGAGGGGAGGAACGCCATCGTCCGGGGACTTTCCAGCCTGACCGGCGCCCCGGTGATGGCCACAGACCTGAGGGCCAGCGCCTCTCTGGTGCTGGCAGGATTAGCGGCCGAGGGGACAACAGAGGTTTCGAGAATCTACCACTTGGACCGAGGGTATGAGAAGCTTGACGAGAAGCTCAACAAGCTGGGGGCGAAGATCAAGAGGGTAAAGGAATGAGCCTGTGAGAGTCTTGTTCTCCGGTAAGAAAAATTTTTCTGATTTTTTGAAGAAACTTTCCCGGCGGGGGGAAGCTGGGTTCGAGAGAGTCGAGGGGCCGGTGCGGGAGATTCTCCGGCAGGTCCAGGAACGGGGAGACCGGGCCCTCCTTGAGTTTACGCGAAAATATGATGATTGGAGTGCATCCCCCAAGACCCTGCTTGCGTCTTCCGCAGAAGTGCGGGCGGCTCTGAAAGCTTTAACCAGGGAAGAATGGAAAGCCCTGAAATTATCGGCCCGGCGAATCGAAAATTTCCATGAGCTGCAAAAGCAGAGGTCCTGGTCTTTTGCGGAACAAGACGGGACAATCCTCGGTCAAATTGTCCGCCCGCTTGAGCGGGTGGGGATTTACGTTCCCGGAGGAAAAGCCGCCTATCCCTCAACCGTCCTGATGAATGCCCTGCCCGCAAGGGTTGCCGGCGTGGGCCAGATCATCATGGCCTGCCCTGCGCCCGGGGGGTTCTTGAATCCAGCTGTCCTGGCTGCAGCCCACATCGCCCGCGTCGATGCGGTCTATAAAA
>Ga0315282_10007047_pt1 | contig 18600 bp, 19 predicted proteins | sample YL17G07_20_MG_FD_203693 | JGI IMG/M metagenome (GOLD analysis project Ga0315282, IMG submission 203693) | Sediment microbial communities from Yellowstone Lake, YNP, Wyoming, USA - YL17G07_20 | ecosystem: Environmental > Aquatic > Freshwater > Lake > Sediment | place: USA: Wyoming | collected...
TTGCCAACATCGATTCCCATGCTAAGATGCCTCATGGCGGCTTGCCTCCTCACAATGGTTTTTTTCAAGGCGATGAAAGAATACCCATTGTAGTACCACAGGTAAGCCGCCTTTTCATTACATCCGGGCGTGATCGAGGGACAGCTCTTTCCCGGCAATGCCCAAAAGGACCGTTACAGAAAGCTGGATACCTGCCTTCATCAAGCGGCGGCCTTCTTGGAAGAAACTCTCGGCCGTGCCCCCTTTGCGGATGGCGGCCAGGGTCGGGTCGTGCCCGCTCTCCACGCCCAGGTAGGCGATGCCCAGACCCTTTGAGGCGAGTTCGGCCAGGTCTTCGTCGGATTTCAAGGTGATGCTCTTGCGGTTGGCGTACAGGCCCACGCGCTTCACCCAGGGCAGCTTCTCGCGGATTTGATCTAGAATCCAGACCAGCTTTTTCTGCGGGATGATCAAAGCGTCGCCGTCCATCAGAAAGACCCGGTCCTGGCGGCGGCAGTATCTCCTGGCGAACTCGAAATCCTGTTCGAGAATCCCCGCGGGCTTGAGGCTAAAACGCTTGCTCTTGTACGTGCCGCAAAAGGTGCACTTGTTGTGGGAGCATCCGGTCGTGGCTTGTATGAGGATGCTGTAGGCTTCGCTCGGCGGGCGGATGAGCAGCCCTTCGTAATGAAAGCCGTCCGGCTCCGGCCGCAAGGCCATATCGTGCTCCTTAAGCGAAAATTTCTATTTTATTATAGGACTGCTTCCGTGAAAACTCAAGGCGGCCGGTCTTGGCCGGGAGTCGGACAAAAAAACCCCCGCCGTTTCAGGACGAGGGCCGGGCAATCGAAGTGGAGCGGGAAACGGGATTTGAACCCGCGACTTCAACCTTGGCAAGGTTGCACTCTACCACTGAGTTATTCCCGCTCAAGTGCTTCAAATGTAGCCACGGGGCGCGCGGATGTCAAGCCTTTCTGTTGTCGACCTGCCGTTCGGCCTTAAAAAAATTCACAAAATAAACGATGCCTGACCAGTAGGTCACGACCAGGGCCACCCAGATAAAAACAGTGCCAAGAAATTGAAAGTCGATGAACCAGAGCGGGTAATGGGCCAACAGCAGGAAGATGGCCAGGTCTTGTAAAAACGTTTTGCCCTTGCCCAACTGGCTGGCGCTGATGACGATGCCCTCGGCCGAGGCCATGGCCCGAAGACCGGTGATGGCGATGTCCCGACCGATGATGAGAAAGACCATCCAAGCCTGGATGCGGCCATGCGGGATGAGCATGATCAGCGCCGCCGCATTGATGAGCTTGTCGGCCAGCGGGTCGAGAAACCGGCCCAGGTCGGTCACCAGGTTGCGGCGGCGCGCCAGGTAACCGTCCAGGAGATCGGTCAGGGTGGCGAACAGATAGACGAACGCGGCCAGGATCGACGTCAGCCGGCTATCGAAAAGCAACAGGACGACCAGCACCGGCACCGCCGCCACGCGCGACAGAGAGATGATATTGGCCGGATTCAAAGCCTTGGGTGGGCGATCACTGGCCATTTTTATACCGCCGATAGTGTTCCATCACCTGTTGGACGTATTGCCGGGTTTCGTCCACGTTCGGCAACGCCCCCTGAAACGCCACCCGTTCCGGGCCGATGTTGTACGCGGCCAGGGCGCGCTTCAGGTCTCCGCCGTAACGATCGAGAAGATACCGCAGATAACGGCTGCCCCCGCGGATGTTCTCGGCCGGATCGAACACGTCGCCGACCTCCATCTCCCGGGCGGTCACGGGCATGAGCTGCATGAGCCCCTTGGCTCCGGCCAGGGAGACGGCGTATGGGTCGAAGGCCGACTCCGTCTGGATGACGGCGCGGATCAAGGCCGGGTCCAGGCCGTGGGTCCGGGCCGCGGACTGAATATGCCGCTGGAAGCCGCTCACGTCCATGCGCCGGCCCACCAGGTTCGCCCGGCCCAGGCTTCCAGTAATCCGAAAGGGCCGATAGCGGGGGTCTGTGGGCGCGTCCGTGAGATGGATGACTCCACTACTGTCCTTGTAGACGTAAACCTGCCTGGCCGCCGCCTCGCCGGCCCGGCAGAGCAGGCCGGCCGGCAGGAGGAGAATCAAGAGGAGGATCAAGCTATTTCTTGTTGACCTTGTTCCAGTCATCCAGAAATTGCTTCAGCCCGATGTCCGTCAGCGGATGGACGGCCAACTGCTTGATGACCTTGAGCGGAACGGTGGCGATGTCCGCGCCGATCAAGGCCGCCTCCAGAACATGACCGGGATGCCGCACGCTGGCCACGATGATTTCGGCCTCGTAGCCGTAGTTGTCGAAGATGGTGACGATCTGTTCCACGACCTCCATGCCCACGGAGGAAATGTCGTCCAGCCGGCCGACAAAGGGGCTGACGTAGCTGGCCCCGGCCTTGGCCGCCAGCAGGGCCTGCACCGGCGAAAAAATCAAGGTCGTGTTGGTTGGGATGCCTTCGTCGGCCAGGGTCTGGATGGCCTTGAGGCCCTCGGGGATCATGGGGATTTTGACCACCACGTTTTCGTGGATCTTGACCAGCTCCCGGGCCTCCCGGATCATGCCCTCGGCCTCAGTGGAAAAAACCTCGGCGTTGACCGGACCGTCCACGATCTTGCAAATCTCGCGAATCTGTTTCTTGAAATCGGTCGTTTCCTTGCTCATCAGACTCGGGTTGGTGGTGACACCGTCCACCAGGCCTAAGCTGACGCCTTCGCGGATTTCGTCCAGGTTGGCCGTATCGAGAAAAAACTTCATCTTGCTCTCCTAAGGTTTTCTGTTTCGTTCTATGTAGCGGTCCCGGCAGGCCGCGCTGCAAAAGAACTCGGTGCGTCCCTCCACCCAGGCCTCCAGCGCTTCCTTGCGGGGCAGATAGATGCCGCATTCAGGGTCCGCCACCAATTCTTCGGCCTCGTCGGCCGAAGGCCGGTCGGGCCGGCCGAGGGCGTCGTCGCCCGACCTGGGCATCCCGAGCAGGAAAAGGCTGCGCAGGACGCGGTAGATCAGGTAAAAAAGGATGACGATCGCCACCCAGCGAAAAACACCCATCGCGATTTCGTCCTTTGGTCCGGCCCGGTTGGCCCCGGCGCCGGGTGCAAAGCCGCCTGCGCGGCGGGGCCTAAAGCTTGAGTTTCCGAATGCGCTCCACCGCCTCCTGGAGCCGCTCCTCCTCCTGACACAGGGCGAAGCGGATGTAGCCTTCGCCCGACGGCCCGAAGCCGTTGCCCGGCGTGCAGATGATGCCGGTCCGCTCCATGAGCACCGAGGTGAACCCGGCCGAGGTATATCCTTCCGGCACCTTTACCCAGAGATAAAAGGTTGCCTTGGGCGGCGTGATTTTCAAACCGAAGTCGCGCAGGCCCGCCACGAGAACGTCGCGCCGTCGCGCATACATGCGCCGCATCTCCTCCACCGGCCGCTGGTCGCCCTCCAGGGCGGCGATGCCGGCGAACTGAATGGCCTGGAAGGCGCCCGAATCCACGTTCTCCTTGACCATGCCCAGCCCGCGCACGATCTCGGCCCGTCCGGCCGCCCAGCCGATGCGCCAGCCGGTCATATTGTAGGTCTTGGACAGGGAGTGAAACTCGAGGCCGACCTCGAGGGCGCCCTCGACTTCGAGGAAGCTGCGCGAGACGTACCCGTCCAGAGAGACCTCGGAATAGGCCGCGTCGCTGAGCACGATGATCTCGTACTTTTCGGCGAACTCGACCACCCGGCGGTAAAAGTCCACCCCGGCGCAGGCCGCGGTCGGGTTGTTGGGATAATTGATGTACATCAGCCGGGCCTTCTCCGCCACTTCCTCCGGCACGACGGACAGGTCGGGCAGAAAGCCGTTTTCCTCTTTCAGCGGCATGTAGTAGGGCACGCCGCCGGCGAAGATCGTGCCGATCTTATACACCGGATAGGCCGGCTCGGGCACGAGCGCCACGTCGCCGGGATCGATGAAGGCCAGCGGGATATGGGCGATGCCCTCCTTCGAGCCGATGAGGGTCACGATCTCCTTGTCCGGGTCCAGCTTGATCTCGAAACGCTGACGGTACCACCGGGCCACCGACTCCCGAAAATGCCCCATGCCGTTATAAGACGGGTACTGGTGGTTGGCCCTGTCCCGGGCGGTCTCGGCCAGCGCGGCCACGATGTGCGGCGGCGTGGGCCGATCCGGGTCGCCCACGCCCAGGTCGATGATGTCCACGCCCCGGGCCTTCACCTCGACCTTCTTCCGGTCGATTTCCTTGAAAAGATACGGCGGCAGTTGCTTCAGCCGCTCGGACTGACTTACTTCGAACATGTGTCGTCGTCTCCCAGGCGCACCGGATTGATCAGACCGCCGATGCCCCCCACCCGGATTTCGATCTCGTCCCCGGCCTGAAGCGGACCCACGCCCGAAGGCGTGCCCGTGGCAATGACGTCCCCGGGCTCCAACCGCATGATGCCGCTGATGAACTCGATCAGAAACGGCACGTTAAATATCAGGTGGGCCGTGCTCGAGTCCTGTTTCAATTCGCCGTTCAGCCAGGCCTGTACCGCCAACCCGCCCGGATCGAGGTCGGTCTCGATGGCCGGTCCCAGGGGACAGAAGGTGTAAAAACCCTTGGCCCGGGTCCACTGGCCGTCTTTCCGCTGAAAGTCCCGGGCCGACACGTCGTTGAGACAGGTGTAACCCAACACGTAATCCAGGGCCTCGTCGGCCCGGACCCGGCAGGCCGTCCGGCCCATGATCACGGCCAGCTCGGCCTCGTAGTCCACGCGCCGGCTGTGGCGCGGCAGGCGGATGGCCCGGCCCGGCCCGATCACGGCCGACGTCGGCTTCATGAACAGCACCGGTTCCTCGGGCACCACCTGCTGGGACTCGGTCACGTGGTCCCGGTAATTGAGGCCCACGCAGACGATCTTGCCCGGCCGGCACGGCGCCTCGAGGATCGCGTCCGCAAGCGCCAGGTCGCGGCCGATCTTGTCATAAGGCCCCAAAATATCCTGGGCGAGCGCATGAACCCGGTCCTCTTCGACCAGGCCCGCGCGGACCGGCCCGTCTTCATATTCCCGGTATCGGATCAGCCTCATACGCGCGCCCGGCTCCTCACTTCAGCAGGCCGTAGTCGGCCAGGACCGCCTTGAGCTTCTTGGTGTTCTCCGGGCCCATGGGGCACAAGGGCAGGCGCATCTCCGGGCCGATCAGGCCCATGAAATTCACGGCCATCTTGACCGGGATGGGGTTCGACTCGAGAAACAGGGCCCGAAACAGCGGCAGCAGGCGGAAGAACCGCTCGCGCGCGCCGGCCGCGTCCCCCTTCAACCAGGCGGCCGTCATCTCGGCCACTTGCCGCGGGACCACGTTCGAGGCCACCGAGACCACGCCCTTGCCGCCCACGGCCATAATGGGCAGGGTCATGGCGTCGTCCCCGGACAGGACATCGAAGCCGTCCCCGCACAGCTCCACGATGCGGGCAATCTGCTCCATGTTGGCCGAGGCTTCCTTGATGCCGACGATGTTCTTGATCCTGGCCAGGCGGGCCACGGTCTCGGGTTGGGCGTTGATCCCGGTCCGACCCGGCATGTTGTACAGGATGATGGGCAGCGGCACCGCTTTGGCCACGGTCTTGAAATGAAGATAGATGCCTTCCTGGGTCGGCTTGTTATAGTACGGCAGAATCATCAAGGCCGCGTCGGCCCCGGCCTTGTGGGCGTGCCGGGTCAGCTCGACAGCCTCGGCCGTGCTATTGGACCCGGTGCCGGCCACGACCGGCACGCGTCCGTCCACTGCCTTGACGGCCAGTTCCACCACCCGTTTGTGTTCGTCATGGGACATGGTGGCCGACTCGCCGGTCGTGCCGCAAGGAATGATGGCGTTGGTGCCGTTTTCGATCTGAAATTCAATCAGCCGACGGAAGGCCTTTTCGTCCACCCCGCCCCGTCTGAACGGGGTGACAATGGCCACCAGCGCGCCGCTAAACATCGCTCTCTCCTTTCGCCTGGCCCGGCATGAGCTCCAGGCTCAGCCGGCCGCAGCACACCACCCGCACGGGACCCTCCAGGTAGAGGTTTTCAAAGCCGTTCCCCGAACGGATGAAGTGCACCGTCAGGATTTCGCCTCCCTGGGTCGTCACCTGCACCGGCGAAGCCACCCGGCCCTTGGCCGCCGCCACCAGGACCGCGGCCAGACAGCCCGTGCCGCAGGCCAGGGTCTCGTCCTCCACGCCGCGCTCGTAGGTCCGGTTGTACAGCGCGTGTTCGCCCAGGGTCCGGGCAAAATTCACATTCGTGCCCGCGGGTTGAAAATGGGGGTGAAAACGGATGGCCCGTCCCAGCTCCTTGACCGGCGCGTGCTCGGGGTCGTCGTCGAAAACGACGACGTGGGGGACCCCGGTGTTGACGCCGGACATGCGGACCGTCCGGCCGTTCACCTCGAGATCGAAATCCAGCTTGAGGTCTCGGGCCGGCGTAAGCTGCACCTTGACCGCGTCCGACCCGACCTCGGCTTGGATCACGCCGGCCAGGGTCAGGAAACGCATCCTGGGCTGGGCCAGGCCCAACATCTTTGCGAACAGCGCGGCGCAGCGCGCGGCGTTGCCGCACATCTCGGCCGCGCTGCCGTCGTCGTTGAAAAAACGCCAGGCGAAATCCACGCCGGCCGGGCCGTTCTCGATGAAAACCATGCCGTCCGCGCCCACGCCCCGCTTGCGGTCGCAGGCCGCCCGCGCCAAAGCCGCCATGTCCGACGCGGCCACGGCCCCCTGCCGGTTGTCCACCAGCAGGAAGTCGTTGCCGTGCCCGCTCATTTTATAAAACGCCAGACCCTCCATGGTTCAGGCTCCTTGCTCGAGGAAGGCCGGGATCTCCTCCCCGCGCACGAGGTCCTCGTAAGTTTCCCGGCGGCGAATGACGTGAAAGTCGCCACCCCGCACCAGGACCTCGGCCGGCTTGAGCCGCGAGTTGTAGTTCGAACTCATGGAGTACGTATAAGCGCCCGCGCTCATGACCGCCAGCAGCTCGCCGGGCAGAAACTCGGGCAGCTCGCGGTTCCGCGCCAGAAAATCGCCGCTTTCGCAGATCGGGCCGACCACGTCGGTGGTGCGCATCCGGCGCTCGCTCTGCTTCGCCGGCCAGATGGCGTGGTAAGAGTCGTACAGGCTGGGACGGATCAGATCGTTCATGGCCGCGTCCACGATGACAAAGGTCTTGTCCGCGCCCTCCTTGGTGTACAGCACCCGGGAGAGCAACACGCCGGCGTTGCCCACGATGACCCGGCCCGGCTCCAGAATCAGCGTCAGATCGCTGCCGTTCAAAACCTGACGAATGGCCTGGGCATAGGCCGCCGGTTCCGGCGGGGTCTCGTCCTGGTAGGTGATGCCCAGCCCGCCGCCCAGATCGAGATAGGTCAGGCGGATGCCCCGCTTCTCCAGCCGGTCCACCAGGAGAAGCAGCCGGCCGACCGCGTCCGTGAAAGGACCGACGTCGGTGAGCTGCGAGCCGATGTGACAGGCTATGCCGATCACCTCGAGGCCGGCCAGGTCCGAGGCCCGGTCGTATTCGGATTCGGCCTGCTCGATGGCGATGCCGAACTTGTCCTTCCTCAGGCCGGTGGAGATGTAAGGGTGGGTCTTGGGGTCCACGTCCGGGTTGACTCGCAGGGCAACCGGGGCCTGGCGGCCGAGGTCCTGGGCGATCTCATCGATCAGGTCGAGTTCCTGGGGAGACTCGACGTTGAACATCAGGATACCCGCCTCCAGCGCGGCCCGGACCTCCGGGCGGGTTTTTCCCACCCCGGAGTAAACGATCCGGTCGGCCGGCATCCCGGCCTTGAGCGACCGGAAAAGCTCCCCGCCGGAGACGATGTCGGCTCCCCCGCCCAGCCGGGCGAAGAGGCGCAGCAGACTCAGGTTCGAACTGGACTTGACCGAAAAGCAGGTCAGATGCGGCATCCCGGCGAAGGCCTGATCAAAGGCGGTGAAATGTCTGAGCAAGGTGGCGTGGCTGTATACATAGACCGGCGTGCCCACGCTCTCCGCGATGCGGTTAAGAGGCAGGTCCTCGCAGTACAGCTCGCCGTCAACGTAATGGAAATGGTGCATTTTCTTTGTCCGCGGGCGCTCGGGCGCTTCTTTGGGCGGAGTTGAAAACCACCCCTACCACGAGCGTTTGTTGGGTTTCGCTTCGCTCTACCCAACCTACTTTTCTATTTCTTATCCACGGCGCCGGCTTACGGCCCGTAACCCATGGACGCCTCTTCGCCCGGCTCGCTCTCGTTGGCGGGAACGGCCTTGTCCACCGCGGTCACCCGGTAGGTGTAGCGATGTCCTTTTTTCACCGTCCGGTCGAGAAAAGCCGGCTCTTTCAGCAGGGCCGGGCCTATCCTCGAGAAGCGATCCTCGTCGTCAGCCCGGCGATAGACGCGGTATCCGGCCAGGTCCGCGGCCTCAACCTCTTGCCATCGCAGGCTGATTCCGGATTCCGTCAAGGCCGCCACCAAGTTAACAGGGGCCGGCGGCGGTGTCAAGTCCACCGGCACGGCGGTCACGGCCGCGGACGAGCCGCCCTCGATGGCCGTCTGCTGAAAACGGCGCACGGCCTTGACCCGATAGTGATAGGTCCGGCCGTTTTCCACCTGGTGGTCCTCGAACACGGTCAGGGGCCAGGGTTCGTCCGCGTTGAGCCGGGCCCAGGCCACCCCGTCCGCGCTCCGGTAGATGTTATAGCCGATCAGGTCCTGCAGCGGCCTGCCGTCGGCGAGCCGCTCCGGCGGCGGCCAGCTCAGGGTCACCAACCGGTCGTCGGGTTTCGCCCGAACCGCGTCCGGCGGCCGGCTGGGGGTGTCATAATAAACGACCAGGTCCCGGAACTGGGCGCGGTCGTAATGTCCCTTGGCATCGAAGGCGTAGAGGCGATAGTGATAGACGTATCCGGGCGCAAGCTCGTCGGTGAACTCGTACCAGCCTCCCCAGACCGCGTCCCGGCCTTCGGGCCGCTTGGCTTCCACCCGCGCCCGCCGGGCGAAGGTCACCGGGCAGCCTGGACAGAAACCGGGTTCCAGACGGTTCTCGCTGCGGTCGATAAAGAAGCCGCCCAGCTTGGCCAGCGGCTTGTCGAGGCGATTTATGGTCGGCGCCTGAAAAGAAAGGACCACCCGGCCTTGCTCGTCGAAGCGGTACCCGACCGCGGAGACCCTGGCCGGCAATAACGAATCGGCGGGCACGGGCGGGGCCTTTACCCCGCAAGCGGCCGCCAGCATCAGGATCGGCAGAAAAAGAAACGCGAGGAGCCGGGTTTTTCTCATGTTCGCGCCATCAAACCGCTGGGGTGCTATTTTCGCCCGCTAGGTCCCGGGTGCAAACCGGATCGGTGCGCCTCGGCTTCGAGTTCCATCCGGGTTTGGGCCAGGGCCTCTTTGACCCGGACCGGGGCCGTGCCGCCCGGCGAGACACGGGCCTGAATCGAGGCCCCGAGGGCCAACTCTTTTTTGATGCCCGGCCTGGCTCCCGGACAGAGCTTAAGAATCTCGGCCTCCTCCAAATCGACCAGCCCGAGACCGCGGTCCAGGCAGGTGCGCACCAGCCGGCCGACCAGGCCGTGGGCCTGCCGGAAAGGCACGCCCTGCTTGACCAAATGGTCGGCCAGGTCCGTGGCCGTGACAAAGGGGTCGTCGGCCGCGGCGCGCATCCGGTCCGCCTTGAAGGTCAGCCGCCGGATGAAGCGGGCCATGAGGGGCAGAATCTGGCCGAGGGTTTCGACCGTGTCGAAGAGGGCCTCCTTGTCCTCCTGGAAATCCCGGTTGTAGGTCAGGGGCAGGCCCTTCATCACGGTTAAAAGGCCCATCAGATGGCCGTAAATTCGGCCGGTTTTGCCGCGCACCAGCTCGGGCACGTCCGGGTTCTTCTTCTGAGGCATGATGGACGAACCGGTGCTCAGCTCGTCGGGCAGCTCGATGAAACCGAACTCGGCCGTGGCCCATAGGATAAAATCCTCGGACAGGCGGGAGAGGTGCATCATGAGCAGCGCGGCCGCGCCGACGAATTCGAGGATGTAGTCCCGGTCCGAGACGCCGTCCATGCTGTTGGCCACAATGCGGTCGAAGCCGAGCTCCCGGGCCACGAACTCCATGTCGATGGGCAGGCCGGTGCCGGCCAGGGCCGCGCTGCCCAGGGGCATGACGTTGACCCGGGGATGGAGGTCGCGCAGCCGCTCCCCGTCCCGCTTGAACATCTCGTTGTAAGCCAAAAGGTGATGGGCCAGCAGCACCGGCTGGGCGCGCTGGAGATGCGTGTAGCCGGGCAGGATCAGGTCCTGGTGCTCCCCGGCCCGGTCCGCCAGGGCTTCGCGGAGCCCGATCAAATCGGCGATAAGCCTGCCCGTGGCGTCCCGCACGTACATTCGCGTGTCCAGGGCCACCTGGTCGTTCCGACTGCGGGCCGTGTGGAGCTTTTCGCCGGCCGGTCCGATCCGCTCGGCCAGGGCCCGCTCCACGTTCATGTGCACGTCCTCGAGGGCCGGGTCCCAGGAGAACGCGCCGGCCTCGATCTCGGCCCGGATCTGCTCGAGCCCGGCCACCATCTGCCGGGCCTCTTCCTCGGTCACCAGCCCCTGCCGGCCGAGCATCTTGGCGTGGGCGATGCTGCCGGCGATCTCGTAAGGATAGAGCTTCCAGTCGAAATGCACCGAGGCGGAAAAGGCCTCGAGCAGATCGTCCGTGGCCCGGCCGAAGCGGCCCTCCCAAGGCTTGACAACAGCAGGCTTTTGCTCGGTCATGAGGACCTCCAAGTCCGCGGGTTCAACTTGGCAGGAGCACGGCAGGCTGCGCCCCTTAAGACGATGGGTTCAACTTGGTGGGGGCACGGCCTGCCGTGCCCCCACTAGCCGCGGAGCAGGCGGGCGATCCTGAGCCTCAGCCCGTTCAGGCGGATGAACCCGCCGGCGTCCTTCTGATCGTACACCACGTCTTCCTCGAAGGTGGCAAACCCGCTGTGATACAGGGACCGCGGGGATCGCCGGCCGGCAATGACGCAGTTGCCCTTGTATAGTTTCAGCCTCACCGTGCCCGTGACCTCGGTCTGGATCGAGTCAATAAGGGTCATGAGGGCGCGCATCTCGGGCGAGTACCAGAAGCCGTTATAGACCAGCCGGGCGAAACGTGGCGCCAGGTCCTCCTTGAGATGCATGACCTCCCGGTCCAGCGTGATGGACTCGAGGGCGCGGTGGGCCGCGTGCAGGATGGTCCCGCCGGGCGTCTCATACACGCCGCGCGACTTCATGCCCACGAAGCGGTTCTCGACCAGGTCCACCCGGCCGATACCGTTTTGTCCGCCCAGCTCGTTGAGCCGGGCGAGCAGGGCGGCCGGGGACAGAATCTGGCCGTTCACGGCCACGGGCACGCCGGCCTGGAAGTCGATCTCGACATAGGTCGGGCGGTCCGGCGCGGCTTCGGGCGATACGGACATAAGGAACATTTCCTCGTCTGGTTCGCGCCAGGGGTCTTCCAGGATGCCGCCCTCGAAGCTCACGTGCAGCAGGTTCCGGTCGCTGCTGTACGGCATTTCCTGGGTGACCGGCACCGGGATGCCGTGTTCACGGGCGTAGCGAATAAGGTCGCTCCGGGACTTGAAGTCCCACATGCGCCAGGGGGCGACGACGATCAGGGACGGTTCCAAGGCCGTGTAGGTCAACTCGAAGCGTACCTGGTCGTTGCCTTTGCCCGTGGCGCCGTGGGCCACGCCGTCGGCCTTTTCCGCCCGGGCGATCTCGACCTGGCGCTTGGCGATGAGCGGCCGGGCCAGCGAGGTGCCGAGCAGGTAAATTCCTTCATACACCGCGCCCGCTTTCAGCGCCGGGAAGAAGAAGTCCCGCACGAACTCCTCCTTGAGGTCGTCAATATAGACCGCGGTCGCGCCGGTCCGGCGGGCCTTTTCATCCAGGCCGCCCAGCTCCTCCCCTTGCCCCAAATCCGCGGCAAAGGCCACCACCTCGGCCCCATACACCTCCTTCAGCCAGCTCAGGATCACCGACGTGTCCAGACCGCCGGAATAGGCCAGGACAATCTTTTTCGCCTTTTGCATCTCGAATTCTCCTCAATGAAAAGCGGCTAGGTCAGCTTCCTCAATATCAGGGCCTCGAGCAAGGCCTTTTGCACGTGCATGCGGTTTTCAGCCTGATCGAAGACCACGGACCCGGGGCCTTCCAGCACTTCCTCGGTGATCTCCTCGCCCACGTGGGCCGGCAGGCAGTGCAGCACCAGCACGTCCTTTTTCGCCTGGGCCGCGAGGCCGGCGTTGAGCTGATAGGGCCGAAAGACTCTCCGGCGCGTCTCGGCCTCGTCCTCCTGGTCCATGCTGGTCCAGACGTCGGTGTTGAGCACGTCCGCGCCGGCCGCGGCCTCGACCGGGTCCTGCACCAGGCGGATGGACCCTTGAGCCTTAGCCGAGGCCCGGGCCAGGATGTCCGGGTCGGGGCCGTATCCCTCGGGCACGGCCAGGACGAGATCGAACCCCATGATCCCGGCCGCGTTGATCCAGGAATGGGCCATGTTGTGGCCATCGCCGATCCAGGCGATCTTGAGCCGCTGGAGGTCCGGCTTCCTCTCCCGGATGGTAAACATATCCGAGAGCACCTGGCAGGGGTGATAGAGGTCGGTCAGACCGTTGATGACCGGTATATCCGCGTGGCGCGCCAGCTCCTCGACGTCGTCCTGCGAAAAGGTGCGGATGACCAGCGCGTCCAGGTAGCGGGACAGGACCCGGGCCGAATGAGAGACCGGCTCGTTCCGGGAAAACTGGGTGTCCGATCGCGAGAGAAAGAGCCCCGACCCGCCCATTTCGAACATACCGACCTCGAAGGAGACCCGGGTCCGGGTCGAAGGTTTGTCGAAGATCATACCTAGGGTCCGATAGGCCAGCGACCCGCCCCGGCGACCGGCCGCCCGGTCCGCCTTGAGCTGGGCGGCGCGGTCCAGCAAAACCTGGATCTCCGCGCGGGACAGATCGTTCAGAGTCAGGAAATCGCGCTTCATCACAGCTCCTTTGCCTGGGCCGCGGCCGCCTCGACCAGCGTCTCCTCCAGGGCCGGCATGAGCCGGTCCACTTCCGCCTGGCCGATGGTCAGCGGCGGCAGGAAGCGGAGAACGCCTGTCTGAATGCAATTGATGAGGAAGCCCTTGGCCATCAGCCCCGAGACCACCTTCGCGCCCGGGAAATCGAGCTCCATGGCCAGAATCAGGCCCTGTCCCCGCACGTCCTTCACGAAGACATGCTTCTTTTTCAGCCCGTTCAGCCGCTCTTTGAAGTAGCTCCCCACGGTCCGGACGTTTTCCAGGAAGCCCGGGGCCAGCATGGTTTCGAGCACCACCAGGGCCGCGGCCGTGACCAGGGGAGTGCCGCCGAAGGTCGAGGCGTGGGTGCCGGGCCCGAAGGACTGGGCCACCTTGTCCGTCGCCAGCGTGGCGCCGATGGGCAGGCCGTTGGCCAAGGCCTTGGCCAGGCACATGATGTCCGGCTCGACGCCGTAAAGCTGGTGGGCGAACAGATGCCCGGTGCGGCCCATGCCCACCTGGACCTCGTCGAAGACGACCAGCACGTCGTACGACCGGCAGACCTGGCCGAGGCTTATCAAATAGTTTTTCGAGGCCTCGTTCACGCCGCCCTCTCCCTGGATGGGCTCGACCATGACCGCGCAGACGTCCTCGGTCAGCGCCTCCTTCAAGGCCTTGAGGTCGTTGAAGGGCAGGTACGAGAAGCCCGTCGGCAGCGGCTGGAAGCCGACGTGCTTGTCCGGCTGGGCCGTGGCCGCCAGGGCGGTCATGGTCCGGCCGTGAAACGACTTGTCCATGCTCAGGATGCGGTGCCGGCCCTCGCCGTAACGGTCGAAGGAGTATTTCCGCGCCAGCTTGATGGCCGCTTCATTGGCCTCGGCCCCGCTGTTGCAGAAGAAGACGCGATCCGCGAAGCAGTTCTCGGTCAGGACCTGGGCCAATCTCACCTGGGGCTCGGTGTAGTACAGGTTGGAGGTGTGGACCAGGGTCCGGGCCTGTCTGGCCACGGCCTCGGCCACGCCGGGATGCGCATGCCCCAGGCTGGCCACGGCCAGCCCCGAGACGAAATCGAGATACCGCTTGCCTTCCGGGTCCCAGACCCAGGCCCCTTCCCCCCGCACCAGGGCCAGGTCATAACGACCGTAGGTCTTCATCAGCACCTTGTCCGCCAGCGACTTGATCTCCTCGGAATTCATGGTCCTTTCCCTCGCTAATTCACAATCTCCGTGCCGATCCCCTGATCGGTGAAGATTTCCAGAAGCACGGCGTGCGGCTTGCGGCCGTCCACGATGTGAGCCTTGCGCGCGCCGCCGGCCAGGGCCTGCACGCAGCAGTCCAGCTTGGGCAACATGCCGCCGCTGAGCACACCCTCGGCCTTGAGCCGCTCCACCTCGCCCGCCTTGATGGAGCTGATCATGCGGCCGTCCTTGTCCAGCACGCCTTCCACGTCCGTAAGCAGGATGAGCTTTTCCGCTTGAAGGGCCGCGGCCACCCGGCCGGCGACCAGGTCGGCGTTGATGTTGTAGGTCTGGCCGTCCTCGCCCACGCCGATGGGGGCGATGACCGGGATGAAATTGCCCTGCTTGAGCACTTCGAGCAGGTCCCGGTTGATGGCCTCCACCTCCCCGACGTACCCGAGGTCGAGCATCTCCGGAGGTCCGTCGCCCTGCTTCCTCACGACCCGCATCTTCGAAGCCCGGATCAGGCCCGCGTCCTTGCCGGTCAGGCCCACGGCCCGGCCGCCGTGGCGGTTGATCAGGCTGACGATCTCCTTGTTCAGCTTCCCGCCCAGCACCATCTCGACCACGTCCATGGTCTCGGCATCGGTGACGCGCATCCCGGCCACAAAGCTGGACTGGACGTTCATGCGCCTGAGCATCTGGTCGATCTGCGGCCCGCCGCCGTGCACGATGACCGGGTTGAGCCCCACGTATTTCAAGAGCACAACATCCTGGGCAAAGCCCTGCTTCAGGTCCTCGTCGATCATGGCGTGGCCGCCGTACTTGATGACCAGGGTCTTGTCCGCAAAACGGCGGATGTAGGGGAGAGCCTCGATCAAGACCCGAGCCCGGGCTTCGCTCTCGAAGCGCGTATCATCTTTCTGCGTCATAGGATATACCGGCTCAAATCGACATCGGCGATGATGTCGTTCAGGGTTTTTCGCACCTCTTCCGAGGTGATGGTCACCGTGGTGCGGGCCAGTTTGGGCGCCTCGAAGGAGATCTCCTCGAGCAGCCGCTCCATGACCGTGTACAGCCGGCGGGCCCCGATGTTTTCCATGCGCTCGTTGACCTCGAAGGCGATCTCGGCGATGGTGGCGATGGCGTCCTCGGTCACGTTCAGCTCCACGCCCTCGGTGGCCAGCAGGGCCTTGTACTGTACGATCAAGGCGTTTTCCGGCTGGGTCAGAATCTGGACAAAATCTTCCTTGCTGAGCGAATCCAGCTCCACCCGGATCGGAAAACGGCCCTGGAGTTCCGGCACCAGGTCGGACGGCTTGCTGACGTGGAAGGCGCCCGAGGCAATAAACAGGATGTGGTCGGTCTTGACCATGCCGTACTTGGTCGTGACCGTGGAGCCTTCGACCAGGGGCAGCAGGTCCCGCTGGACCCCCTCCCGCGAAACGTCCGGGCCGTGGGTCTCCCCGCGGCCGGCGATCTTGTCGATCTCGTCCAGGAAGATGATGCCGGACTGCTCCACCCGATGGACGGCCGTCTCGATGACCTGGTCCATGTCGATCAACCGTTGGGCCTCCTCCTGGGCCAGCAGGGCCAGGGCCTCGCCGACGCGCACCTTGCGGCGCTTCGTCTTTTTGGGGAACATGTGGCCGAACATGTCCTTGAGGCTGACGTCCATCTCCTCGAGACCGAAGCTGCTGAAGACCTCGACCAGAGGCCGTCCGCTATCCTGGACCTCGACGTCCACGAAGCGGTCGCTCAACCGGCCTTCGTGCAGCAGGCGCCGCAGCTTCTCCCGGGTGGCCGACTGCTGGGCGTCCTTGTCGGCCGCCCCCTGCCGCACTACCTCGAGCGAGCCTTCCCAGTGCGCGGCGTCTTCCTGTTCCGACGGTACGATGCGGGCGGGCAGAAGAATATCCAGGATTCTTTCCTCTGCGATCCGGCCGGCCTGCTCCTCCACCTTGACCCGCTCTTCGGCCTTGACCATGTTCACGGCCAGCTCGGTCAGATCGCGCACCATGGATTCCACGTCGCGGCCCACGTAGCCCACCTCGGTGAACTTCGAGGCCTCGATCTTGAGAAAGGGCGACTGGGCCATGCGGGCCAGGCGGCGGGCGATCTCGGTCTTGCCCACGCCGGTCGGTCCGATCATGATGATGTTCTTGGGCGCAATCTCGTCCCGAAGCTCGGGCGGCACCTGCTGCCGGCGCCAGCGGTTCCGGAGGGCGATGGCTACGGCCCGCTTGGCCTTGCGCTGTCCGACGATGAAGCGGTCGAGCTCGGCGACGATTTCTTCCGGGGTGAGCCGGTCCATTTCAGCCAGGGTGCTCACGGCAGTTCCTCGATGACGAAGCGGGTGTTGGTGAAAACGCAGAGGCCGGCGGCGATGGTCATGGCCTCCTCGGCCACTTGCCGGGCCGAAAGCTTCGTATGTCTGATCAGGGCCCGGGCCGCGGCCAGGGCAAAGGGTCCTCCCGAACCGATGGCGGCCAGGCCGTCGTCCGGCTCGATCACGTCTCCGGTGCCGGAGATGATGAGCGAGCGTTCGCTGTCCACGGCCACGAGCATGGCCTCGAGGCGGCGCAGACTCCGGTCCAGACGCCAGTCCTTGGCCAACTCCACGGCGCTGCGCATCAGGTTCCCCTGGTAGCTGTCCAGCTTGGCCTCGAACCGCTCGAACAACGTGAAGGCGTCCGCGCTGGCCCCGGCAAAACCCGTCAGGACCCGGCTGTGGTACATGCGGCGCACCTTGACCGCCTCCTGCTTCATGATGGTGTTGTTGAAGGTCACCTGGCCGTCGCCGGCCATGGCCACCTGGGGTCCGATGCGCACCGCCAGGATGGTGGTCGAATTTATTCCAGAGGTCTTGCTCATGCCGTTTCTCACCTCCGGCGTGATTAAACGCCCGCGCGGCCTTTGGCCCTGGGATGGGCGGCGTCGTACGCTTTCATGAGCTGGGCCAGGTTCACGTGGGTATATCTCTGGGTGGTGGACAGACTCACGTGCCCCAGCAGCTCCTGAACCGTGCGCACGTCGGCCCCGCCCTCGAGCATATGCGTGGCAAAGGTGTGGCGGAGCGCATGGGGGGACAGGCCGGTGGCCAGCCCCAGCTTCATGATATAACCCTCAAACCGGCGGCGAAACACCCGGTCGTTCAGCCGGCCGCCGCGCCGGCCCAAAAACAGGGCCGGCTGGCTCGGCTCGCCCGTCTGGGAACGCAGCCGCAGATGGTCCCGGAGCGCGGACATAGCCTTGGAGCCGACCGGCAGAATGCGCTGCCGCCCTCCCTTGCCGGTCACGCGGACCAGGCTTTGTTCGAGGTCCAGATCGGCCAGGTCCAGCCCGACCAGTTCTCCGATCCTGAGCCCCGAGGAGTACAGAAGTTCGAGCGCGGCCCGGTCGCGCAAGGCGTCCGGATCGTCCTTGCCAGGCGCGACCATCAGGGCAAAGGCCTCGTCCACGCTTAAAAAGGCGGGCTGCTTTTTCGGGAGGCGCGGAGTGGCCACGTCCAGGGCCGGGTTGGCCTTCACCCAGCCCTCCCGAATCAAATACCTGAAAAAGGTCCTCAGCGTGGAGAGCTTACGCGCGAGCGAGACGTTTTGGTTCCGGCCGTGCAGATGGAACAGATAAGCGCGCACGTCCGTCTTTCGAATCTCTTCCAGCCGCTTGACGCCCCGCTCCTCCCCTGCAAACCGCAGGAATTCCCTCAGGTCCCGGCCGTACGCCCGGACCGTATTTTCCGCCCGGCCTCGAATGACCGACAGGTAGTCGCTAAAGGCCTCGATCACGGCCTCGTCAAGCTCCATGGCGCTCTATCCACGCTTTTAAGCACACCGAAAAGCTATTTAAATATCAAATTTCATGGGATTTAGCAAAAGTTTTTTTAGTTCGTGAAGCAAGATGTGGGGGAACCTTTTTTAGGCAAAAAGGGTTCCCCCACACCCCCTCCTAAAAACTGTAGCAGCGCGGGTTTGATTTCGCTGCGCAAAATCAACCCCGCGCGTTTTCAAGCGATGGTTGGGTCGCTCGCTGCCTTGCCACGACCTTTAGTGCTTTTTCTTTCACCTGTTCACCTTCTCGCCTGTTCACCTGCTCCCGCCCGCCTCCGGCGGGCGCCGGGTGCCATGGCCGCTTATCCACCATGCAAATCCATGGGCAGGATGCCCATGCCACGTCACGACCGGGGGATTGTGGCACGGGCTTCCAGCCCGTGGCGGCCGGTTTCAGACCCGTGAGATTGCCACGTCGTCACGCCAAGGCGTGACTCCTCGCAATGACGACAATATATCTCTTCTTTCCCCAACCAAGCACCAGGAATAAAACCCACGAATACAGCCGCCCGGGCCGAATTGGGCGAAGCCCGATTCGGCCCGGGCTGCCCAAGTTTTTGGGAGGGGGTCTGGGGGAACCCTT
>Ga0315282_10007048_pt1 | contig 18597 bp, 17 predicted proteins | sample YL17G07_20_MG_FD_203693 | JGI IMG/M metagenome (GOLD analysis project Ga0315282, IMG submission 203693) | Sediment microbial communities from Yellowstone Lake, YNP, Wyoming, USA - YL17G07_20 | ecosystem: Environmental > Aquatic > Freshwater > Lake > Sediment | place: USA: Wyoming | collected...
TCATCACCTGCCACGACGGGTTCACCCTCTACGACCTGGCCAGCTACGACTCCAAGCACAACGAGGCCAACCTGGAAGAGAACCGCGACGGCAACGACTACAACTGCAGTTGGAATTGCGGCGCCGAGGGCGAGACCGACGACACCGCCGTGCGGCAACTGCGCCGGCGCCAGGTGCGCAATTTCATTTCCACGCTGCTGCTGGCACAAGGCACTCCGATGCTGTGCGCCGGCGACGAGTTCGCCCGCACCCAGGGCGGCAATAACAACGCCTACTGCCAGGACAACGAGATCAGTTGGGTCGATTGGGCGCTGCGGGAGGGAAACGCGGACCTGCTGGAGTTCACCCGCCGCTGGCTGGAGTACCGCAAGAAACACCCCTGCCTGCGCCGCACCCGCTTTTTCGAGGGCCGCGACTTCGGGCTGGACGAGCTCAAGGACATCACCTGGCTGCGGCCCGACGGCAAGGAGATGGCCGCCGGCGACTGGTCGGAGGACTTCGTCCGTTGCCTGGGGTTCGTCATTGACGGCAAAGATCTGCGCGAGGTGGACGAGCAGGGCCGGGTGCTGACCGACGGCGTCTTCTTGATCCTGCTGAACGCGCACCACGCGGCCATCCCCTTCACGACCCCGGCTCTCGACTCGGGCCGCTGGCGCTGCCTGATGGACACGACGGAGGGCTGGCTTTCCGAGCAACGCCTGGTGGAGCCGGGCGACGAGTATTCCTTGGAAGGCCGCTCGGTGGCGCTTCTGGAGTGGTTGTGGAAATCAGGTGGCAGGTGACAGGTTGCAGGTGGCAGGTGAGGCCACTGCTTACAGCCTCCCGCGGCTAGGCCCGGAGCAGGTCGTGGAGCAGCCAGGCGAGAATAATCGGGCGGCTGCGAATCTGCGACAGGCAATAGGGCAGCCAGGCGTGGCCGAAGGCAACGTAGAGGCGCATGCCAACGCCGAAAGGCCGGGCGACCCCTTCCCAGCCATGCCGGATTCCGTAGAGCTGCTCCAGTTCACAGCTGGTGCCTGCCTGGCGCAATCGCCGGAGTGATTCGCGTGCCAGCGGCTGGTCGTGGGTGGCCACGGCCACATGGCTGCGGCGGCCGGCCAGCGCATCGACCAATTGCAGGAACCCTTGGGCCGGATCGCATTCCGCACCAGGCGCGTCGGGGAACTGGCCCTTCACCAGCCGCACCGGAATGCCCAGCTCGATGGCCCATTCGGCGTCGGTCAGGCTGCGCCGCCAGCGGCTGGGCAGAGTGCAACTGAGATTCGGATAGCGCGGAAGCGCGCGCTCCAGCAGCCGGAACGTGGGTGTGGCCGACAGGGGATCATGCGAGTCGAAATGGATCCTGATGCCCGCAGGCCGCGCCGCTTCCAGCACTTCCCCCAAGAGGTCCAGGTCATAGTGCAGCGACCGCACCTTCACCGAAAGGTAGGAATCGAGCTGCTCGCCGGCGATGGCGCCCGCCGCCTGCCGGTAGGAGGCCGCCACCGACTGGGCGGAATCTTCAGGTCCGTCCCAGCAGCACAGAGTTGTTTGCCACCCGCGGGCCGCCGTCCGCCTGGCGACTGCCACCGCATCGGCCAGATCAGGGCCGGCGATGTAGCGGCCGGCCAGGCGCCGCACCACCAGGTTCTTGAGGTTCGCTATTGTGCGCATGGCTGGTTGGGAGTATCTCCGAAGGCCCGGCGCAGCAGGCGGCGGGAATAGTCTTTGCCCACCGCCGCCAGCGAGCGCGCGGTCAGCGGGCACACCCGGACAGCCACGTGCTCATGCACCTGGTCCGTCCAGAATCGCAGCCACTGTGCTTCCGTGCCCAGGAACTCGAATGCTTCCAGACGCTGTTCGAAGGCGTACCTGATCATCTGGTGCATCAGGAGCATGCCCGGGGAACAGCGGCTAAAAGTCTCGTCGTAGCCGACTTTAAACAGCCACAGGCGCCGGGCATACTCCACGGCCATCTGGTAGGCCGCGATCTGTCCGTTGATGCGGAGGAAGCCCAGGCGCAGCATGTTGGCCGCGGCGGTGCGCTGGGTGTAGAGGCGAAAGAACCGGCCAACCTGGTTGTCAAGACTCAGTGCCGTTCCCGCCCGCCCCTTCCAGCCCGTTGCTTCAATGCGGCTCATCTCGCCCAGATAAGCCTCGACATCGGAGGGCGCCGGCGCCAACACTTCCGTTTCCATTTTCCCCAGGCTCTGGCCGCGCCTATACGCCCGCTTCAGGTCGTACTTGTTGCGCGATGGCAGGGCATCGTCGAATTCCTGCCAGCACGCGCCGATGGGCAGCCAGGGAGAGGCGGGGGCGGCCTGAACCGTCAGGATGGAACGGCCGCGCCAGACGCGTTCGAATATGCGGGCTTCGGGGCAGCCCAGCGGCAGCCGGCGGATCACCGCGACTCTGTTGATGGCCCGCGTTGCCGAGATCAACTCCTCAAGCGCCGGCTCATCCCGGTACAACAACCCGGTGGGCTCGTAGAGCACCGAGCTTCCCAGGATTTCCAGCGTTTCCGTTCCCTCCAGGTCGCCCAGCGCCAAGGGAGCGATGCCGGAAATCTCTCCGTTCCCATCCCGTGCCACCAGGAGCTGAAGCCGCGCCGGGGGACAGAAGGCTTCAGCGCAGCTCGCGAACCATTCCTGCCGCAACAACGGGCTGCCGAATCGTTCGGCCACTTGATTCCAGGCGGGTCCCAGGCCGCATATATCGCTGGCGTTCGTCAGGACTTGGATCATTCTTAATATCGGCTCCTTACCGGCGCTGAAGCTGGTGATCAGCGCCCCCCGGCTGCGGGTCCGCAAACGGGTGGCGGTGGAATGTGGGTCCACTTGAAGTGAACGTACGTTCCCACAGGCGCCGGGCGCGCACCGCCACGCGTCTTCCAGTGTGGCCATTCAGCCTCAAGACCTTGGGAACATATGCGGCTGCCGGAGAACCAAAACCCAGCAGGACGCAAGCCACGCCCGTGGAGTTGATTGCAGGTGGGATGCCATTACAGCGATGGCAGTTTCGGATTACGGATTTCGGACGTGGCGGGTGCTTGGAATCCGTCCGCCGCAGCGTGCAATCCGCAATCCGAAATCCGAAATCCGAAATTAGACGGCCGGGCGGTGCCTGACCGGCGCTTTACTGCGTGAGGCGCAGCAGGACGGCTCCATGGCTCTCCACCGTCTGCGTCACCTCCCCTTCGGCTGTGCCCTTGTCGGCGTGGGCCCAGGTATCACGCACCTTCACCTTGCCCTTCAGGCCCAGCTCGGTGAGCCGGACGGTGACCTTGGCCGGCTCCTCGCCGCGGTTGAACAGCCCCACAGCCTTTGCGCCGCCGGCCAGGGGCCGCGCCCAGACCTCGGTCTTGCCGTCCTGTGAGACGCGCTGCGCCTGCTGGCCCAGCTTGTCCTGGTTCACCGCGATCACTTCCCGGTTCAGCAGCACCGCCTTGGTGGCCTCGCTCATCTGCCGCACGTCGTTGCCGGCCAGCAGCGGCGATGCCAGCAAGGCCCACAAGCTCATGTGCGTCTTGTATTCGACGTCGGTCATGCCGCCGTTGCCGATCTCCAGCATGTCGGGGTCGTTCCAGTGGCCCGCCCGCGAGTACTTCGCCCACACGTCCTGCCCGAACCCGATCCGTTCCATCGAGGCCCAGGTGTCCCGGATGTCGCCGGTAGTGCGCCACACGTTGCCGCCAGCCTTCGCGCCCCATTCACCCACCGCGTTCTGCCCGTACTGGCACAGGGCGTAAACGATGGGCCGGCCGGCTCTCTGAATGCCGGTCGCCATCTTCTGGTAGGCGGCCCGCTGCTCTTCCGCCGTGGTGTAAACCACCCGCGCGCTGCACCAGTCGTACTTCAGGTAGTCCACGCCCCAGGCCGCGTACGACCGCGCGTCCTGCTCTTCGTGTCCGTAGCTGCCTTCGAACCCCGCGCAGGTTTTAGGCCCCGGTGACGAGTAAATGCCGTACTTCAGCCCCTTGGAGTGAATGTAGTCGCCCAGCGCCTTCATGTCCGGAAAGCGCTCGTTGGCCCGGATATTTCCCTGCGCGTCGCGTGTGCCGTGCCATCCGTCATCCAGGTTCAGGTACACGTAGCCGGCGTCTCGCATGCCGCTGGACACCAGGGCATCGGCGATCTCTCGGATCATGGCATCGCTGATCTTGGTCCGAAACTTGTTCCAACTGTTCCAGCCCATGGGCGGCGTGCGCGCCAGCCCGTTGTCCGGCAGATCGCGCAACTCGGGAAGCGGCAGCTTGGGCGGCGGAGCCAGCGCTGCCAGCTTCTTCTTCGCTTCTTCCGGGGCGAGCTTGCGAGCCGTCATCTCTGCCGGCATCCCCTTGCCTCCGCCCGCGCCCGGAGGCGGTCCGCCACCGGCAGGCATCCTGCGCTTGAGCTTCAGCTCGTCGCCGGCGATGGTGCCCTCCGTCACCATCCTTCGCTCTTGCTCCCCCATCCGCGTCACGATCGCGAAGGTGAAGTTTTCGCCCTCCACCTTTCCGTCCGCGATGTCCTGCGCATTGAACATCGTGTAGACCTTGCCGGTTATCTTGCCGCCCACAACCTTAAGCTCGTAGATCGTTTCTCGTTGCTGCCCGTCCGGCGTGGTGATCACCACGCTCCACACACCGGTCAGCTTGGCGTCGGTGGCCGCGGGCGCCTGCATCAGCGCCCATGCCACAAGGAATGCGCCCGCCAGCCTGATTACTTCGGCTCCCAGCATCTCGAACACCTCCGGCCTTGAAATTCCCGGACTCCCGTCCTTGGTTCTGGGGAAGCATACACCCGATTGGCGGCCGGCGGAGGGAGGAGGCTGGAGGCTGGAGACTGGAGGCCGGAGGCTGGAGACTCCAGGCTGACGGCCGGCGGCCCCGCCTCCTGCTTCCTGCCTACGCGATTCCGTGATTCAAGACGCTCGGCGTCTTTTTGCGGCGCGAGCACCTGTACCTCCGCGGCATCGTAGAGGAGGCACTCGGTGTGCCCGCCGATATACCTCCCGTGGTATATTCATTCTGTGGAATGGGAGATCGAAGTCACTGATGAGTTCGAGCGCTGGTGGAAGTCGCTCACTGTGGCCGAGCAGGAGGATGTCCGTGCCGTTGTCCTTCTGCTGAGGGCGTTCGGCCCGGCGCTCAAGCATCCGTTCAGCTCCGGTGTCAGGACTTCGCGGCATTCGCACATGCGGGAGTTGCGCATTCAACATCGCGGGAAACCATACCGGTGCTGTATGCCTTCGATCCGAGGCGGACGGCGATTTTGCTGCTGGGGGGGAGAAAGACCGGCGACGGCCGCTGGTACAAAACCTTCGTGCCCATTGCTGACCGCATCTATGACGAGTACCTTGAAACGCTGAAACAGGAGGGCCTTATCGATGGCTAAGCCGTTCAAAGCGTTGGAACGGAAGATGTCGCCGGCCGCTCGCGCCCGGTCCGAAGCGAAAGCGAAGCGCTTGATCGCGGAGATGCCGCTTCACGACATCCGTGCCGCCCGTCAGATGACCCAGGAGCACCTGGCGAAAGTGCTCCGCGTCAAGCAGGCTTCGGTCTCCAGGCTCGAACGCCGGGCCGACATGTACATCAGCACCCTGCGCGACTTCGTCAAGGCGATGGGAGGCGAACTGGATATCGTCGCGCGCTTCCCGGAAGGCGAGGTCCGTGTCAGGCAGTTCGATCGCGGTTCGGCATCTCGTTGACGGCAAGCCCGCTTTCCGAGGCCTTTCAGCGCCGCTGAAGAAATCGCAGCAAAGCATGGTCGCCCGCCCACCCCAAGCGCCTCCAGCATGAGCCGGGAGATGTTCGCTTTCCGCTGGCGGCTTGCCATGAAGTGAGCCGGCAGCGCGACCCTCGGCCGGGGCTCCTCCAGCTCTAACCGAAGGTCCTGCTGAGAGCGAGAGGAAAACGAGATAACAACGCAGAGATCTGGGCAAATCTCAATCGGCGAAAGCTGGGGAATTTTCAGTTGGCAATGACACCGGTCTCGGTCACCTGCCAACCGCGCAGCATGCAGGCCGTTACTTGACGGGCTTGCCGTTGGCGTCCACCTTGACCTCGGTCTCCTTTGCGCCTTTTGTGATGTGCCCTTCGTAGAAGGTTTGCCCTTTTTCCTTGACCGTCTCCAGTATGGCCAGCTTGCCCGTTCCGACGGCCTTCTGAATGGCGTCGCGCGCCGCCGCCGGGATCTTGTCGATGGCCACTTCTTCCTCGACGCTGACCACATTGCCGTCGGTGTCGAACAGGATGTCCTTTACGTGCCCGGCGACGGTGGTCTCGGCCTCGTAGAACGTTTTTCCCTCTTCCACCTCTTTGGTCAGACCTTTCAAGGTAGCGCCCTTGGTTTGCTCCTTGACGGCCTTCTGGACCGCCGGAGGCAAGTCCTGCATCTTCACTTTCGTCTCGGCGTCCGCCGCCGCTTTCTTCGCGGCGGCCGGCGCGGTTTTCTTTTCCCCGCCTTTTGCGGCTTTCTTTGCGGTGTCCTGGGCCCAGGCGGGACCCGCCACCAGCGCCGTTGCCACCAGTGTTGTCAAAAGCAAGCTTCTCATTCAATCCTCCTTGGCGGATTATCCCACGCCATTCTGAAAAGCGGTGAGGAAACAAACCGACCGCCATGCCGCTTCGCGGCACCCTGAAACCATATGCAGGGGCCGGCCGGCGGGACGCCAGCGGCACAACCCTCTCAAAGCAGAGAAAAGAATATCGCACTTCTGCGCGACTTCGCAGAGGGTCAGGATTGTCAGGACCGCCCGGCGGTGTGTCTGGTCCGCGGGTTGAGCGCCGGCTCCGTGTCGGCCCGCAGAATCAGGTTGGCTTCTTCGATGCCGGATTGCAGATCGCCCATGGTGCGCAGCTTGCTCAACTCCACGCCGATGTCCGTGAGGGTGCGGGCTACACCTGAGGATATGCCGGTCAGAATCGTAGTGGCGCCCAGCAGGCGGGCGCACTCTACAGCATGGATGAGGCCGTTGGCCCCGTGGGAATCGATCAATGCCACCCCTGTTACGTCGAGCACGAGAACCCTGGCGCGGTGCTGGCGGACGGCTGCCAGCAACTGGTTTGACAACTGGGTGGCCCGCTCCGCGTCCAGCACCCCGATCAGCGGCACCACCAGCATGCGCTCGGCAAGGGGAAGGACCGGCGTGGACAATTCCAAAATGGCCTGGCGCTGTTTGCGGATTTCCTCTTCGGCTTGTTTGTGCTCGGCGATTTCCGCGTGGAGCTGCGCGTTGGCGGCTTCCAGTTGGCGGGTGCGCTCCTGGACCAGTTTCTCCAGGTGCTGGCGATACTTCTCCAGTTCCGCCTCGGTTTGTTTGCGCTCCGTGATGTCGAGGCCCACCTTCATGATGAGTGCCGAGCCGTCCGCGTCCTTGAACGGAAAGTCGTAGATGTCGTAGTTGTGGCCGTCCGGGCCGGTCCACTCCCAGCGATGAGGCGCGTTGGTCTTGAGCACGGTATAGGTTTCGCAAACCTCGCAGGGCTCGGTGCGGTTGGACAGATACTCGTAGCAGCGCCGGCCGTGGGACTCGCCGAAGCGTTCGCGGAAAACGCGGTTGGCAAACGGCACGCGATAATCCCGCGACAACAGCACCAGGTAGGCCGGCAACTGGTCCAGCACGTCGCTGAAGCGCTGGCGTTCGGCTCGCACGGCCCCTTCCGCTTCGCTGAGGCGGCGCAGGGCCTCTTCGACCCGCTCGCGTTCCTGAACGTCGCGCAGCACCCTTGCCCCCTGGCGGGCCGCAGGATTCGCTTCCAGGAATTCCTCCAACGGGACATGGTAAAAATTTCGGCACACGGTGCCCCCACAGATCACGACGGGGTGGGTGTGAATCACATCCAGGATCAGGGCCGGTGGACAGCTCCGCCGGTCGTACTGGCACAGGGCCATGCAGTTGTTTCGGGAAAGCGTATCGGTCACGCGGCTCTCGTATTCCATCCAGCGTTCGAGGCCGGGCGCACCCTCCTGCAGCCACTCCGTTTCGCCGGTGGCGCGCAGGGCCGAAAAACCGTCCGCGCGGGCCTGGTCGCTGGCCTCCTTCCAAAAGGCGCACATCCGCTCGGCATCGAAATAGCCGCCTTTCAACTGGACGGCTTCTGCGGTGGTTATGGTCAACGCTCCCGAGCGTGTGGCTTGCTCTACGTCGACCCCTCCGGCACGCAGGGCTTCCTGGACGGGGACGACGTTCTGTTCACCGGCGATGTAGAGGCATTTCTGATTGCGCTCCAGCCCGATTCGGATGAAGGGGACAACGACAGAAAAACGCTCCTGCTGGCCTTCGAAGATCGCGCACAAATGGCCGGGTGGCTCGAGCCGCCCCAGCGCCTCCACCAGCTTTACCTGTTCGGAAACCATGGGTGGGCACCCCCTCCGAGTCAATGCGACGTGTATATCTTACATCATTCTATCATTGTCATTTCGGGGAAGTGGGGAAAAAGTAGACAGCGCCGGGTGCGCGACAGAGGAACTGCGGGGGCCTGAGGCCTGCGCGCGTCGGCTTTGCTGTCGTATCTTGTGGTCAGCGGGTGCAAGGGGGCAGTTAGCCCAGTCGGTCAGAGCGCCTGCCTTACAAGTAGTAAACATCAATAACTCACAGACCATTCTCACTGACAACAAAGGACTTAGCGCCAGTCGATTTGGACCCAGTTTGGACCCAGCAGGCCAGTTTGGACCCACAACGGTGGCAGTCCGGACCCTGCAGTTTCCACAATGATCCTGGTAGTTTGGTGCCCCGATTGCGCTCTCTCTCGCGCGGTGGTTATACCGCTCTTCAATGATGTCTCCGTATTTCGAGAGGGAGCGGACAGGGACTTTTTCCTATAATAGCGGGGTTGTGGAGGGACCTCGAACCCCGGTCAACGCCAGCCCTGCTGCCGGTCATTGGACTCTGATCTTTGCAGTCTGGGTGTGGATCTCAAAAACGCGTTGGCCCTGCTCGTATTGCTCTTCTTCGTGCTGCTTCAGCCAGATCAAGCCGGGATTCTCGCAGCCCGGTTTGCCGCAGACGACCCCGCTGCTGGGGTGACCGACTGGTAGACGGGGCGCGGCTGAATAGCCAGGCGGGTTGACGTTCTTTGTGGGTTTGCCGCACTTCTCGCATCGTGCTATCGCCATCGACGACCTCGCGTTCTGGTGGTTAATCGAAACCAACCAGTCTTTTGATGGAATAGTATTCCTCCAATTCCGCCGAACTGCTTTCGGGAGCCTTCCCACCACCGGCGATTGATTGCGGGTCGGCCAGTCCTAATCTGTCGCGGAGATCAGCAAAGCGTCTCGGAAACTCGCCGAGCGCGGCCGCTACCTCTGATATGGTGTAGGCTCCCCTGTGTTCGGGCAGAAGGCCCTCGATTGCTCCCAAAACCTCCTCCGCGTTGTCGCACGAATGAGCAGGAACCTTGGGGAGAACGTTTTCCAGGTCCTTTCTCAGGATTGGGCTCATGATGCCTCCTTATAGGGTTCCGCGTCGCCGGCTCAACGACTGCCCTTCTAGGCTGGGGGCGCGTGGTGGGACCAGCAGGACTCGAACCTGCGACATTCTGCGTGTAAGGCAGACGCTCTAACCAACTGAGCTATGGTCCCACGGGATCAATAGATTGTACCACGGCGGGCCTGGGAATTGAGTCGCTCGAGTGGTTGCAGAAGTCGAGATTGGAGGAAGCAACTGTGGCGACGACGTAAACGGGCGCGCGGGCTTTGCGCCACGTTGGCCCACGGGCGAACGACGGGGGCCGTCTGGCCTTGTGGCTTGCCGGAATGTGGCGTTGGCGAAATGAGCGCATTGTCAACGTCCCGCCGTTCGGTTGGGTATGGCCACACTCGCCGGGCGATTGCAACCGCACGGCCTGCTTTCCGCTAGATTGGCCGACGCAGTCGTGGGAGAGGTGTGGCTGTGTTCCGGCCAGTCAACGATTACGAAGGAGCGCACCCGTCTTCGGATCGAAATACTCGCAAGCCATTACGCCGGCAGCCTGGTATACCCGGTCCATAAAAACCCGACAGACCTTCTCGTTTTCGGAACTCAGGGCACCAGCCGACTCGTTGCGGTATATATGAACCTCGTTGACCTGGAATTTCGGAGTCCCATCAACCCACATTCTGTTCTGGCTCACGCCGAGTAAGAGCTTCCCGACATGATCAACGCCCAGAAACAGCTTTACCATACCGTAGTACGCGATGTGTTCATAAAGTCGCCCACACAATCTCAGAAAACTCATTGTTAGGTTTGTCAGCGCTAGAGATGGCAGACTGTTTTTTCCTGAAACGTCCATCATCCCCGTCAGCTCAACATAGCCTTCTCGTCCTATCACTGAGCAGCGGAAGAACGGCTCCTCACCTTCGGCGATCGTGAAGCCATTCGGCCCAGGCCGCGCGTTGAATCCAGAGAACAGGTTCTGATCACGGATTGCTTCGCTGACCAACCATTTCCCCATTTCTTCATCGATTGGTACCGTTTCGTCATTGGAGCGCTTGGGAACGCAGATTAGTGAGGCCCAGGAGTGTTGAGGCCATCTAAGCGAATATCGCCCGTCGATGACTCTCCGGGCCAAGGCATCGGCTTCTTCTTCCGCCTTCGTCCGCTGTTTGTACGCTTCTGCAGTTTCAACCTGGTCCATCGCGATATTAGTGGTATTTCTACGCACATAGTATCGGCGGTCTTCATATGCAGAAACCATGTGAGGTTTTTGGTCACTCTCTGGAATGGATACTGCGAGGACGGCTCTATCCGAGGACGGAAGAGAAATCAATCGTGTCGTTACGTCGACGCGCGGGGACAATGCGTTGGCCACGACATTGTCAATCAACTCCGTTGTACCCTGAGGTTCGATGCCCTCGACGTCAACTGCGCCGCTTTCGTGTTCGCGTATGCCGTAGAGGATGAGACCGCCCTGAGCATTGGCAAACGCACAAATGTCCTTGGCGATGTCTTTGTTCGACCCGATCTCCCGCTTGTATTCGAGAAAGCGGTCCTCCGGCGTCCTTGCGCGAACTAGCTCGTCAAGGCGCGCGTAATTGAGTTGAGAGATGTCTAAATAAGGCATGGCAGTCCTCACACACCAAGGAACTTCCGCAAAACGGTGAACAATAGATTCGCGGAGACACCGCATGAAACAGGAAGGAGTACATCTCTGGCCAGATCTTTTCTGAAGGACGGTACGGCGCGAACTTCAAGTAGCGACGGTCGGGTACGTCTTTCGCCCACCCAAAGCGTGACCAGACCGACCAGGAGCCACTGGCCGCAGACTGGCGCGAGCTTGGAGGATCCGAGAGAGCCAACCCTCGGATCGGCCGCAAAAAGCAAGTAGTTGATGGACTCGAAGAGATACAGATAGCACGCGGAGACCCAAACGACGAGTGCCTTACCCATCCAAGAGCGGGTCCGCCTTGGACGGGCACCAAGGTAACGGGTGACAATGCCGAGCTTTCCCACTATCCACTCTTCTGAAGAGGCAATAACATCCACGATTGGCGTACCTGTGGTTCTGCAGTCAACATGGACCCTCTCGGCATAGGGCTCGGTGGCCTTCACCTCGAGCTCAAAGTTGCGGACGGTGTCGGGAACTAGTGTGTCCGCAGCCAGGTCGGCAGGATTCTCGACTTGGACGCTGTCTCCGCCCTTATAAACTGTGATGGAGCGATTTGGCTTTCTGACGGATTTCTCCATCAAGTCCAGAACTTCGGCTGCCTCACGGAGCGTGATCTGAACAGTCGGCACTTTCCTGCTCTCGCTATGCCGGACCAAGAACGCCTCCGGACGATCTGCGCTGCCAAGGAGGAACGATAGCAGCGCGGAAGGCTCGCGCCGCGCTGGGGTCTTCCCTCAAAGGGTGATGGGCATCCAGTATTTTAGCCGACTCGTATGGCGCTCGCAAGCGATCCTCCACAATCCGAACACGGGAAGCGCATCCCACGGGACACCGCCGCCGGCTTCCGGCCTGCGGCCCGCGCCTTCAGTTCCGCGATCCGCGCGAGCAATTCTTCTCTGGTTGGCTCAGAGATGCTTTACCCCGTCGCCGGCCAGTATAGCGCCAGGCGGCTAAGGGGACCGTAGTTAGCCGCGCTCTGAGAACCACGGCTCCTTCTCGAGCGCCGCGCGCAGGTCTGTCCGGACGAACTCCGGCGCCCGCCAGACGTACTCCGCTGCCTTGGCCTTGCCCACAGGGTCGAGCGTATTGAGGTACGCGATCGCGGCGGCCACGGAGAACGGCTTCCTCGTCTTCTCTTGGAAATTCGACGTCAGGGCCGTCCAGACAACGCTGTCGAGTTTCTTTGACCGGGCCCAAGCAACAATGCTCTTCTCCGGCTCTCCGTCCGTGCGGCTCGTGGCCTGCGCGACGACGATGCGGCCGGTCTTCTTGATGGTCGTGCCCTCACGGCAACGGAGGTCGCAAACGGCGTCGTCAATTGCTCCGCGTCTGCTGAGGCACCAAGCGACACGGGTTGGACTCCCGTGCTTTTCGTCGACGACGAGAGTCAGGGCTCTCGATCGGGATATGGAGATTCGGGAGAACTCAAGCTTCAGGGTTGGACCGTCGTCCTTCCAGGGCTTGTGCCAGCGGTGAAACTCCAGGCCGCCCTCCCACAGCAAGGAGCCCCACCCGAGAATCGCGATTCTCATTTCGTCCTCACTTCCCGGGGCCTCTGGCGAGCTACCCGTAGGTGGTCACCTCGCCGCTGCGCGTCGGCGATCCTATTGCCCGTGGCGGCCGATATCCGGCGCGTCGGTATGCCTGGCCGGGTGGGCTCGCCCTCGGCCGGCCGCCTCTGCCAGAGCCTCGATGGCGCGGTCGAGCCGGTCGGGTCCGCTCCTACGGTTCCGCGCCGGCGATGAGTTCTTCCAGGCCGGGGAAGCGTATCTGCTTGAAGTCCACCAGCGGGCCAAGCGCCAGTTCCTCGCTGAGGCCATCCACGATCTCTACGGCCGAGCGGATGCTTCCCAGGCGCACGCCCAGCACCTGGGTAATGACCTCCACGGCCCGCTCTTTTTCGCTCTCCGAGGCGCTCTGCGCCACCACGTAGGCAGGCACCATTTTGCCGTGCGCCTCGCGCGACATGGCCGTGCGGTCATCGTCGGAATCGTCCAGTTGATCGGCCAGCGACTGAAGCAGGGTGCGCAACTGCGACAGCGTCTGCTGCCCTTTCTCGGGAGTGCTCATAGAACCTCCGGTTCAGTGTAGCGGCGATCCCGCCACGCGGGATCGCCACGGCTGCTGCGTGCCAGGCGGATGGCGACCCCGCTTGGCGGGTCCCCATTACAAGACCTGCCATTATACTGCGCGCGGCGCAGGCGACATCCAGCGCTTGGGCATGCCGGGCGCGAGGCCGGGCGCTACATCGGCGAATTTTGCGAGTGCCTCACCTGGCATCTGACACCAGGCGCCTGGCATGTCCCAGAGACACGGCGGCCTGTATAATCATCTGCGGATGATGGAGCCTTTGAGCGAGACTGGCCTTAGCATCGTCGTTCCCGCTTACGACGAAGCGGAGCGGCTGCCGCAAACGCTGGAGCGCATCGCGGCCTACATTGAGTCCAGGCCGTTCACCGCGGAGGTACTGATCGTGGACGACGGGTCGCGCGACCGCACCGCCGAGGTCGTTCGGGAAGCTGGGCGGCGGTGGCCGGATGTCATCCTGATTCAGAATCCGGGCAACCAGGGAAAGGGCTACAGCGTGCGCAATGGAATGCTGCACGCCTCCGGCCGCATCGCGCTGTTCACCGATGCCGACCTTTCCGCGCCCATCGAAGAAGCCGACCTGCTGCTGGAGGCCATCGAGGCGGGCAACGACATCGCCATCGGCTCGCGCGGCCTGCGCCCGGAGCTGATCGGTATCCACCAGTCACTGTTCCGGGAAACGGCCGGCAAGATCTTCAACCTGGTGGTCCGTTTCGTCACCGGGTTGCCGTTCAAGGACACCCAGTGCGGCTTCAAGGCCTTCCGGCGGGAAGCGGCGCGCGCCATCTTTTCCCGCCAGCAAACCGTCGGTTTCGGCTTCGACGTGGAGGTGCTCTACCTGGCCAAGAAGCTCGGTTTCCGGACGGCTGAGATTCCCGTGCGCTGGAGCCATAACGAGGGGACCAAGATCAGCATGTTCGGCGACAGCATCCGCATGTTTACCGACGTGCTGCGCGTTCGCTGGATGGACCTGCAGGGCAAGTACAAGGATTAAGGATGAAGAATTAAGAATGAAGAAGCAGCCCTAATTCTTCATTCTTCATTTTTCATTTCCCATGAGCATCATTGACCTCAGCCACACCATCACGGCCGGGATTCCCGGCTGGCCGGGCGACCCGGAACGGTTCGAAATCGAGGTCACGGGGCGGCCGGAAATCGATGGCTACTTCACCCGCAGTTTCCGCATGATGGAGCATTTCGGCACCCACGTGGACGCCCCGCTGCACTTCGCGCCAGGCGGGCTGACGGTGGACCGGCTGGCGGCCCACCGCTTCTTCGGCCCGGCGGTGGTGCTGGAGGCGCGCGCGGAGACGGCGCGGGATGCCGATTACGCGCTGCCGCCGGAAAGGGTCGAGCAGTGGGAAGGCGCGCACGGAACCATTGAGCCAGGGTCCATTGTGCTGCTGCGCACCGGCTGGGCGGCGCGCTGGCCGGACCGGCAGCGCTATTGGAACAAAGACGATCGCGGGGTGCTGCACACGCCGGGCTTTGGGCGCCAGGCCGCGGCGCTGCTGATCGAGCGGGGCGTCAGCGCGCTGGGCATCGACGCCCTCAGCATCGATCCCGGCTGTTCGCCCGACGTTCCGGTCCACCGGCTGGCGCTGGGCGCCGGCCTGTATCACATCGAGGACTTGGCCGATCTCAGCGCGCTGCCGGAAAGCGGCGCCCGGCTGGTTGTGGCTCCGCTGAAACTGGAAGGTGGCAGCGGCGCGCCCTGCCGTGTCTTCGCCCTTTTAGGCCCGCATTTCCGACTTGAACATTTCCCGGTAGCTTTGTAGGATTGTTCAACGCCTTTATTCACGTGGGTTTGAATGCAGTCAAGATGCTCCGGAGGCCGAAACCCAATGGGTGAGAAACAAAATCAGCCCTTTCAGCTCTCTTTTAACACGTCTCTGAAGATCGATTTCCAGGGCTCGCGGGTCACTTCCGACGGCGGCCTGATTGTCGTGCGCGAATTGGATGAACGTCTGGGCTTGGGCGAACTCATTGCACAACACTTGGCCGACTCCCGCCGGGGCAAGAACACACAGTTTCCGCTGGCTGACCTCTTGCGCCAGTCCATCTACAGCCGAATGGCGGGCTACGAAGATGTCAACGACGCCGAGCCGGGGCGATTGGGAATACACTGGCTGGCGACCGGGAAGGCAAAATGGAAATCCTGGACGAGATGTCCAACCTGCTGGGTGAGCCGGGCGACCGCGCGCGTTACGGCACGCAGGCGGATGAGATGAAAGAGCGGCTGCTCTCCTGGCTCGACCGCGCCGGTTCGCCTCGGAAAGCCGCTGTGAAGGAAAGGAGATTCGCATAACTCATGTTGACCCGCAGATGCTACTTACAGTTGATGGCTGGCTGTCTGGCTGCCCCCCTGGCCCGCGCAGCCGCGCCGGCGCGACGCCCCAATGTCGTGTTCATCGTCTCGGACGACCAGGGTTACGGCGATATCAGTTGTTACGATCATCCCAAAGAGGTTCGGACACCGAACATGGACCGGATTGCGCAAGGGGGCGTGCGCTTCGAGCAGGGGTACGCGAACGCGTACGTTTGCGCGCCCAGCCGCGCCGCCATAATGACGGGCACATACCAGCAGCGATGCGGTTTCTACACGGCGTCCGATTCCCGCGTCGGGCTGCCTCTTAGCCAGGTGACGATGGCCAACGTATTAAAGAAGGAAGGATACCGGACCTGCGCGCTTGGCAAGTGGCACCTGGGCATCGAACCGGCCTATCACCCCATGAAGCGGGGCTTCGACGAGTATTACGGCTTCCTGGGACATGGCGCACACGATTATTACGACCTAAAGCGCACCGGCGAGACGTACAACTCTATCTTGCGGAACTACGAGCCGATCGATGAGACCGGCTACCTGACCGACAACCTGGGCCGCGAGGCGGTGTCCTTTATCGGGCGCAATTCGGACAAACCCTTCTTTCTGTATCTTGCCTTCAATGCCGTTCACGTGCCGATGCAGGCGCCCGAGGAGCTAATCCGCAAGTACGATACGGGCGATCCGAAGCGAAACACGCTCATGGGGATGCTGGAGGCCGAAGACAATGCCATCGGCAAAGTGCTGGGTGAGCTGAAGCAGCGCAAGCTCGAGCAGAACACGATCCTTGTTTTCGTGTCCGACAATGGTGGCGCGCGCGCCAATTCGTCGAATAACGGGCCGCTGCGCGATTACAAGCAGAGCGTGTACGAAGGAGGCATTCGTGTCCCGTTCGTCATCAGTTGGCCGGGGCATCTCCGCGAGAGCTCGGTTTGCCGGGAGCCGGTGATGTTCATGGATATCATGCCGACGGTTGCGGCGGCGGTAGGCGCCCCGGTTCCGCAAGGACTCGAAGGGAAGAATATGCTGCCGGTGCTGACCGGTAAGGCTTCCGGCCCGCTGCATGAGGCGCTGTTCTGGGATGGCGCCGAACAGAAGACGGCCGTGCGGTCGGGCCGCTGGAAACTGGTGAACAATCCCGGCAAGACCGAGCTTTTTGATCTTGAGTCGGATGTCGGCGAGAAGACGGACCTGGCGGCGCAGAAGCCGGAAATCGTGGCACAACTGCGGGAGAAGTTCGAAACGTGGAGCAAGGCGAACGCGCCCCGAATCGGCAAGGGCGGCGCCAACGATGAAGACGAAGGCGGACGTGCCGCGAAGAAGGCCGCGCGCAAAACCGCCAAGAAGGCCGGAAAAGAGTAGACTTCGAAAAACCGTGGAAGATCGAAATTTGGAACGTGGTACCCCGAACCTGAAAGCTGGAGGTTTTCAACCATGGGGCGCACTTTTTTTCTATTTGCTGTTCTTGTTCTCGTGACTTTCTCACTGCCTGCACAGTCTCCGCAGGCCAGCATCAGCGGAACCGTCACAGACGCACAGAGCGCGCTTGTGCCAGGCGTGTCGGTCTCCGCCATTCAGGCGGACACCGGTGTGAAGACCACCGTTCACACCAACGAAGCAGGCTTCTATTCGCTCCAGGCGCTTGCGGTCGGGCCTTACAGCATCCGGGTGGAACGCGACGGATTCCAGACGCAGGTCCAGAGCGGCATCGTGCTCACGACCGGCCAAACGCTTGAACTGAACTTCGCGCTCAAAGTTGGTGCGGTCACGGAAACGGTGGCCGTGACGGCAGACGCGCCGCTGATCGAAACCCGCTCGTCCGATGCCAGCCAGTTGATTGAGTCGAAAACGATCGAAGACGTGCCACTCGGCGACCGCCGGGCGTTGAACGTGATGGAGCTTCAAGGCGCCTCCGTGTTCGTGTCGTACGCTTCCGGAGAGCGGCCGTACTTCAGCGTGGGCGGAGGCCGCGGCCGCAGCCAGAACTTCATCATGGACGGCGGCAGCGGGCAGACGATCCGAATTGGGCAGGCGCAAGTGGAAGTCGACCCGCCGGTGGAAACGCTGCAGGAGATAAAGGTGCTCACCAACGCTTTCTCGGCGGAGTACGGCGGCACGGCCAGCGGCGTGGTCATCATGAATACCAAATCCGGCACGAACCGCCTGCACGGAAGCCTGTCTGAGTATTTCCGCAATGAGAAACTGGATGCGGCAAACTTTTTCTCGCCGTGGGTGGACGGGCAGAAGCAGCGCCCGCCGGTCCGCTATAACGTCTTCGGCGGCACTTTATCGGGGCCCATCCGGCAGAACAAAGCCTTCTACTTCGTGGGATATGAGGGCTCGCGCCGCCGTGACGGTATCACTTCGGTGATGACGGTTCCCAGCGCGTTGGAGCGCGCCGGCGACTACTCGCAGACATTCAATGCCAACGGCAGCCTGGCGGTCATTTACGATCCCAACACCGGGACACCGGCCTCCCGGACCGCTTTTCCCGGCAACAAGATTCCTGCCGACCGCTTGGATCCGGTGGCGCTGAATGTGATCAAAGCCTACCCGCTGCCCAACCGGACGCCGGACAATGTCGCTGGCAGCAATAACTTCAGCGCCAGCTCGGTCAACGTTCTGGATCGCGACAATGTATCGGCCAAGGGCGATTACAACCTCAAGGATGCGCACCGGCTCAGCGGGCGGTTCCTGTGGAACCGGCAGGATACCAGCACCCGGAGCGTTTACGCCGATCCCGGCGCCGACCCGACCGGCAGCCGCAGCAACCGCGGCTGGAATCTGCTGGGCTCCTGGACCTCGATCATCCGCCCCACGTTGATCAACGAGTTTCGGGGCGGCTGGGTCACTCGCACCACGCTGCTGTTTGTGCAGAGCGTCGGATTGCACTACCCCTCGAAGCTGGGTCTGCAGGGCATTCCCGATGACGCGTTCCCGCGTTTCAGCGTCACCGGATACACCGCGCTTGGCTCGAATAACCAGCGTCGCGACCAGACTCCTATTCAGCAGGGGCAGTTGTCCGACACGATGTCGTGGATTAAAGGAACGCATTCGATCCGCTTCGGCGGCGATGCGAGGCGTTCGCGCAACCAGGACCTTCGGCTGCAGCAGGTCTCGGGAGCATTTACCTTCAACA
>Ga0315282_10007049_pt1 | contig 18597 bp, 13 predicted proteins | sample YL17G07_20_MG_FD_203693 | JGI IMG/M metagenome (GOLD analysis project Ga0315282, IMG submission 203693) | Sediment microbial communities from Yellowstone Lake, YNP, Wyoming, USA - YL17G07_20 | ecosystem: Environmental > Aquatic > Freshwater > Lake > Sediment | place: USA: Wyoming | collected...
AAAGAAACCGTATTTACGAAGCAAAAGAAAAACATATATGCAATCTTTATAAACTATGATTAAACAACCCATAAAGATTAAAGAACTGGCTTCTTCCGAGAGGATAACTAATTTTAGCGAGGTTATTTCGGGCTATACCGAGGAAGAAGCAATAAAAGAAGCGAAAAGGTGCCTTCAGTGTAAAAATCCTACCTGTATTCCCGGTTGTCCTGTAGGCATAGATATAAAAAAATTTATTTACCAGATTACAGAGAAAGATTACAAAGGAGCATATTTTACCATCAGGGAAAAGAATAATCTTCCCTCTATTTGCGGCAGGGTCTGCCCGGCGGAATACCAATGCCGCAAGAGCTGTGTGATGAGTAAGAAGGGGTTGCCATTTGCTTCTTCCGAGGTAATCAATATTCATTTTCTGGAAAGATTTGCCGGTGATTATGGAATGAAAAAAAACTTAGTTGCTCCTTCTAATAAAGATAAAAAATTATCCCATTTTAAAGTAGCGGTGGTGGGCTCGGGCCCGGCAGGCCTGTGTGCTGCCGGCGAATTAGCGCGGGTGGGTATCAAATTAGTTATCTTTGAGAGCCTGCATCGGCCGGGTGGTGTCTTAAGATACGGAATTCCCTCTTTCAGGTTGCCGCGCGATATTCTGGACTTTGAAATAGACTACCTTAAAGAATTGGGTGTAGAGATAGTAACTAATTTTATTATCGGTAGACTCAAGGCATTGGAGGAACTTCTTACCGAGGGTTTTTCAGCGGTATTTTTAGGTTTAGGAGCGGGAACGCCCGCCTTTTTGGGTATCCCGGGAGAGAATCTCTGCAATGTTTATTCTGCCAACGAATTTTTAACCCGGGTTAATTTAATGTCCGCTTATAAATTTCCCGAATATCACACCCCGATAAATATCGGTAAGCATGTTATTGTTATCGGTGGAGGCAATACGGCAATGGATGCGGCACGGGTTGCCTTACGGCTTCAGAAGATTAACGGAATTAGCCCTCATACCACAATTCTTTACCGGCGCACAGAGGTGGAGATGCCGGCAAGAAGGCTGGAGATTGACCACGCCAAAGAAGAGGGGATTAAGTTTGATTTATTGGTGCAACCCCAAGAACTGCTTGGCGATGAGGGAGGTTACGTTCAGAAAATAAAATGCCTTAAATGCAGTCTGGGTGAAGCGGATAGCTCTGGAAGAAAAAGGTCTGTTCCTATTGAGGGGAGTGACTTTGAGGTAGATTGCGATTTGGCCATCATTGCCATCGGCCTTAAGGCCAATAAGATCCTGACCAGTGTTACCCCGGCCTTGGAGACCGATAACTACGGCGACTTGATAGTTTCCCCCGAGACGATGCAAACTTCAGTCAACAGGGTCTACGCAGGCGGAGATATTGTGGGAGGCGAAGGAACAGTAATTGAGGCAATGGGGATGGCCAAAAAAGCGAGCCAGGCAATCATTGATTGCCTCTCTAAATAGAATGCATAAAAACAATTTAATCCAATTCATCATTATTTTAGGTTTATTGCAGCCGGCAGCGGCATTTTGCGAAACCGTTACTTTAAAATCCGGTAAACAGATTGAAGGCAGGATTATGGAAAAAACCGACCAGTATATAAAAATAGAATCCAATGGGATGCCGATTTATTACGAACTTAAATATGTTCAGAATATTGAGGAAAATAAAAGGGATGCAAAATTTTACCTTAAAGAAGGTTTTAAATACGCCTGCGAAGGTAAGTTTTCCCAAGCCGAAGAGGAATTTAAAAAAGGCTTGGGAGTTGATTCCGCTAACCATAATTTAAAAGAGGCGTTGAAGATGTTCGACGATTTAAAGAGCGGGGCAATAAATAAAGAATACGCGGTTTATTTATTCAAAGGCTCGGATTATCTTATCAATGCCAAATATCAGGAGGCAGTTGCCGAATTTAAAGAAGCGCTGAAACTTAAACCGTACGATAGCGACCTTTATTATTACCTGGGCGTTTGTTATTATTCCCTGGAGCAGTATCTTGATGCAATAAGCTACCTGAAAAAGGCAGTTGAGATCAAGCCCAACGAGGAAATCTACTATTATCTGGGTGTTTGCTACTATTCTTTAGGTCATTTCCCGGAAGCAATAGACTACCTTACAAAGACACTGGAAGCCAGCCCTGATGACGCCGAGGTCTATAGCATTATCGGGACAAGCTATTATTTATCCGGCCAATCTCAGCCGGCTCGGGAGAACCTGAATAAAGCTAGGGAATTATTTCAAAAAAATAACGATTACCTAAAGGCCAAGGATATTGAAGAGTTCCTTGGCACGATGAAATGACGACAAAAATGTTTTGCTTGACAAGGCGGCTCTTCGTGTTAAAATTACACAATAAATTGCTATTGGACAAGGACGTCCGCCATTAATTGATGGTTGGCGTCTTTTTTTATTTTTTATTGCCTATTTAATAGGCAGAGTAGTTGACAATGTCAGTCAGAGGAGGAAACATGCCAAAGAAGATTGAAGAATTTATGGCAAAGGTCATTGAAAAAAATCCCGGCGAGACGGAATTCCACCAGGCAGTGCGGGAGGTGGTAGAATCGATAATGCCGTTTATCGAGAAGAACCCCAAATATCAGAAAGAAAAGATTCTGGAGAGATTGATTGAGCCGGAAAGGGTGATAATGTTTCGTGTTCCCTGGTTGGATGATCAAGGCGAAATTCAGATAAACCGGGGATACCGCATAGAAATGAACAGCGCAATCGGGCCTTACAAAGGGGGTCTGCGTTTTCATCCCAGCGTAAATCTGGGAATTCTAAAATTCTTAGCCTTTGAGCAGGTATTTAAGAATAGCCTGACGACACTTCCCATGGGCGGTGGAAAGGGCGGCTCTGATTTTGATCCTAAAGGAAAGTCAGATAACGAGGTAATGAGGTTTTGCCAGAGTTTTATGACAGGGTTAGAAAGGCATATCGGGCCGAATACAGACGTACCGGCTGGTGATATCGGTGTAGGCGGACGCGAAATCGGCTATATGTTCGGCCAGTACAAAAGGCTGCGTAATGAATTTACCGGTGTATTAACCGGTAAGGGCTTGAATTGGGGCGGAAGTTTAATCCGGCCGGAAGCCACAGGTTACGGCTGCGTTTATTTTGTGGAAGAGATGTTAAAGACAAAAGGCGAGTCCCTAAAGGGCAAGGTTTGTGCGGTTTCTGGTTCAGGAAACGTAGCGCAATACACTGTAGAAAAATTACTCCTGTTGGGAGCAAAGGTAGTAACCCTGTCGGATTCCAACGGGTTTATCTACGATGAGGGCGGTATCGACAGGAAAGAATTAAATTGTATTATGGAACTTAAGAACGCACGGCGGGCGAGGATAAAGGAATGCACCAAGGAATTTAAATGTAAATACTTTGATAACCAAAAGCCCTGGGGAGTAGAATGCGATATTGCTTTTCCTTCCGCAACGCAGAATGAGATTAATGAAAGCGATGCCAAGACATTAGTTAAAAACAATTGTATGGCGGTTGGCGAGGGAGCGAATATGCCCACCACTCCCGAAGGAGTCAGGGTATTTCAAAAAGCCAAGATTCTCTATGCGCCCGGCAAGGCCGCTAATGCGGGCGGAGTGGCTACTTCTGGTTTGGAAATGAGCCAGAATAGTTTAAGGCTATCCTGGTCGCGCGAAGAGGTTGACCGGAAACTGCACGAGATAATGGTAGCTATTCATGAACAATGTGTGAAATACGGCAAAGAAGGCAGTTACGTGAATTATGTTAATGGTGCAAATATCGCTGGTTTTGTAAAAGTGGCCGACGCTATGGTTGACCAAGGGTTAGTGTAAATAAAAGATTTTGAAAATTACAACTTGATAGCATAGGAAATTATATCGGCTTAGATTCCGCAAAAGTCTTTGCGGAATCAAGCAAAAAATAAACGCCAGGTGGCATTTTTTGCTTGACAAATCGAAAATAAATGTTATACTTAACTTGATAACGGGCACAAGGTTTGTGCTAAAGAAAAGGGACGAAGGCGTTCGCAAGAGCGCCCTTTTTATTTTGTAGTCCCTTTCTTTCAAAGTTAGAAAAACCGGATAATGACGTCCTTTTTAGCAGAGCTTGCTAATTAGGGCGTTTTTTATTTTTAGAACAAAGGCGTTCTCCAATGTCCAGATTAGGACGGAGAGCGCCTTTTTGTTTTTTAGCCCTGCTTATTAAATATGCACAAGGGGGGAATTATTATGCAAAATATGCCTTATGAAGAGCAGATAAACGCCTTAACTAAAATAAGTAAAGCCATAGCTTCCGATATTTATTTAGAAGATATCCTTCGCCTGATAGTTACCGTGACTGCGGAGATAATGGATTCAAATATTTGTTCATTAATGCTTATTGATGAGAAGAAAAATGAGTTGGTGATCCGGTCAACACAAAGTATTAGCGAAGAGTACAACAAGAAACCTCCTTTAAAGATCGGAGAAGGTGTTGCAGGAAAGGCAGTAAAAGAAAATAAACCAATAGCTATTAAAGATGTTACTAAGGAGAAAGAGTATAAGCATAAAGATATAGCCAAGAAAGAAGGTTTATGTTCACTTTTATGCGTTCCTTTAGCGGTAAAAGGCAAGGTTATAGGAGTGATTAATTGTTATACTTCTAAGCCGCATGATTTTACGCAAACCCAGATTAATATTTTAACCTCTGTAGCCAATCAGGCAGCAGTAGCTATTGAAAACGCAGAGCTTATTGTAAAAAGTAAGGTAATTCAGGAAGAATTAGAAATTCGTAAGAGAATCGAACGTGCCAAAGGGATATTGATGAGTGAAGAAGGCATCACAGAGGAAGAAGCATATTTGAGGATTCGGAAATACAGCATGGATAGCCGTAAAACCATGCGTGAGGTTGCCGAGGCAATCATTCTAGCATCGGATATGAAAAAAGTAACAGAAATAAAAAAGATAAACCGCTCATCGGCCAAGATTCTTTAGCCTCGGTGTCCGAGGCCAAAGATATGAGCAAATAAGAAAAGGAGGAAGGTTGCGATGAATTTACAAAGGCCAAACGCAAATGATGCGACCGGTACGTTTAACCGGTCAAAAAATGTAGTACCAGGTTCGGGTATTTGTTCTCGTTGTGTTGATGGGTGTAAGGGGAATTGCGAGATTTTTAAAGCTTCGTTTAGAAGCCGTGAGGTAATTTATCCCGGTGCTTTTGGTGAGGTTACTGCCGGCGCAGATAAAAATTACCCCGTAGATTATTCACATCTTAATATTCAAGGATATGCTTTAGGTGCAAAGGGGCTGCCTGATGGAGCTGAAGGCAATCCGGATAATACAAAATTTCCTGATGTGAATACGGAAACCGAGTATGGCTGGAATTCAAAAGTAAAGATGAAGGTGCCTGTTTTCACCGGCGCTCTCGGTTCAACAGAAATTGCCCGAAAAAATTGGGAGCATTTTGCCGTGGGAGCTGCTATATCAGGTATTACTCTTGTCTGCGGTGAGAATGTTTGCGGTATTGATCCTGGCTTAGAGCTTGATAGTAAAGGTAAAATCAAAAGTTCGCCGGATATGGACCGGCGCATCGAGATTTATAAAAGATTCTATGAAGGTTATGGCGAGATATTAGTACAGATGAACGTGGAAGATACGCGTTTAGGCGTAGCTGAATATGTGAGAAAAAAACATAATCTTGAAGCCATAGAGTTGAAATGGGGGCAGGGAGCTAAATGTATTGGTGGAGAGATAAAGGTAAAGAGTTTAGAGAGGGCACTTGAGCTTAAAAAACGCGGATATATAGTTACGCCAGATCCTTCTTTGGAGGCGGTTCAGAAGGCGTTTAAAGACGGCGCCATAAAAGAGTTTGAGCGTCATTCCCGGTTAGGTTTTGTTTCCGAAGAGGCATTTTTAGCCGAGGTCGAACGCTTAAGGGATCTAGGATTTAAGCGTGTTACCTTAAAAACCGGCGCCTATTCTATGCGCGAACTGGCTATGGCGCTTAAATACTCTGCAATAGCTAAAATTGATCTTTTAACCATAGATGGCGCTTCGGGTGGTACAGGGATGAGCCCTTGGAGAATGATGGAAGAATGGGGAATACCCACATTTTATTTGGAGGCGCTTACTTATGAATTTTGTCAGAAGTTAAGAAAAAAAGGTATGCGTGTTCCTGATATAGCTATAGCAGGAGGTTTTTCTACTGAAGACCATATTTTTAAGGTGCTAGCCATGGGCGCGCCATATGTTAAGGCAGTATGCATGGGCAGGGCATTGATGATTCCGGGTATGGTGGGCAAGAACATTGGTAATTGGATTAAAGAAGGGAACCTGCCCGTTACTGTATCAGAATATGGCAAAACAGAAAAAGAAATTTTTGTTTGTTACGAAGAACTAGCTGAGAAATACGGTAGCGATATGAAAGGTATTCCTTTAGGGGCTGTAGGGGTATATTCTTTTGTCCAGAAACTCAAGGTTGGCCTTCAGCAGTTGATGGCAGGAAGCAGAAATTTCAGGTTAAGCACGATTTCACGCAATGACCTTATGTCTTTGACTGAAGAAGCTGCGAAGATTTCCGGTATTCCTTATGTAATGGATGCCTATCGTAAAGAAGCCGAGGCAATTCTTAATGGTAAAAATACCGTAAAGCGAGCGAATAATTTTAATCACAGGAAAATACGAGTAGCAGTAGGGAGGTGACCCATGGAAAATAAAGGGTTATGTGCTACCTGCGATAATGATAAAGGTTGTACTTTCCGAACGCAGTTTCCGGTTCTGGAATGCGAAGAATTTACAAACTTGAATCATAACTTAACGAAGACGAAGCACTTGAAGCAAAAGAAAAGTAAATGCTATGAGGAAGTGACATCTGAAGAGTAATCTTTTATATTTAAAGCAAGAGTTGATTACGAGGAAGTAAAGAAGATAAGTTTTTCTCGGACTAAGGCGTCCTAAATCCAATGATTGGACTAAGGACGCCTTTTTATTTCATATAAGCACAAGGAGGAAGAAAAATGATTAATGCAGGCGATACGGCGTGGGTGTTGATTTCTTCGGCTTTGGTTATGTTGATGACTCCGGGGTTAGCATTTTTCTACGGCGGGATGGTAAGGAGAAAGAATGTCTTAGGTGTACTAATGCAGTGTTTTATTATTTTATGTGTGCTGAGCATACAGTGGGTTCTTTTCGGTTACAGCCTTTCTTTTGCACCGGGAAAAGGTTTCTGGGGAGGTTTGAGTTGGTTTGGTTTGAATGGTGTAGGCCTTGAGCCTTATGCTGATTATGCAGGAACTATTCCTCATCAGGCATTTATGATTTTTCAGGCGATGTTTGCGATTATTACACCGGCTTTGATTATCGGTGCGTTTGCTGAAAGGATGAAATTCTCAGCATTTTTGCTTTTTACTCTACTCTGGGCGACTTTTGTCTATGATCCGGTATGTCATTGGGTTTGGGGAATAGGCGGGTGGTTAAGAAATTTAGGTGCCCTTGATTTTGCCGGCGGAACAGTAGTCCATATAAATGCCGGTATTGCCGCGCTGGTTACCGCATTGGTAATCGGCAGAAGAAAAAATTTAGACAGTAATGCCCCGGCTCCGCATAATTTACCATTTGTCGTTTTGGGCACAGCTTTATTATGGTTCGGCTGGTTTGGATTTAATGCGGGAAGTGCTTTGGCAGCAAATGGCTTAGCAGTTAATGCCTTTGTCGTAACCAACACTGCTGCCGCCGCAGCAGGCTTAAGTTGGGCATGTATAGAATGGCTACGTAATGGTAAGCCAACAATATTTGGCGCAGCTAGCGGAGCTGTTGCGGGATTAGTTGCAATTACCCCGGCTGCGGGTTTTGTAAGTGTAATACCAGCAATAATTATTGGTTTATTGGTTAGCGTATTTTGTTTTACCGCCGTCAGTATAATTAAACCTAAATTAGGTTACGACGATTCTCTGGATGCTTTCGGAGTCCACTGCGTAGGTGGGATTTGGGGTGCTCTGGCTACGGGCTTATTTGCTTCCAAGTTGGTAAATCCTGCAGGAGCTGATGGTTTATTTTTTGGTAATCCCAAACAATTTGGAATTCAACTTATCGCAGTATTATCAACTCTAGTTTATACATTTATTGTTACCTCGGTGATTTACAAATTAGTTGATTTAGTCATAGGCGTACGTGTTGGCGAAAAAGAAGAGCTTATGGGGCTTGATTTGACCCAACATCATGAAAGAGCCTATACTGTTTTGGAATAGGAGGTTCTTATGAAATTAATCATTGCGATAATTCAACCCTACAAACTGGAAGAAGTAAAGGAAGAGTTATACAAGACGGAAGTCAACCTGATCACGGTGAGCGAAGTCTTGGGGCACGGTCGGCAGAAAGGAGTTGCGGAAGTTTACCGGGGGGCTAAAGAAACAGGTAATCTTTTAAGAAAAGTCCGCCTGGAAATTGCCGTGAATGAAAACTTCCTCGAGCCAACGATTAAAGCGATCATCAAAGGCGCTAAGACCGGAGAAACCGGAGACGGAAAGATTTTTATCCTTGATTTAAAGGAGTGTGTGCGTATCCGCACTGAAGAGCGTGGAGGGGTTGCAATTGGATGAGAGGTCCTTCGCTCCGCTCAGGACTAAATTTCCCAACCCGTAAAAATAGGAAATTTAGGTTACCAAAATAAGGGATTTTTTACTTGTATAAGTAGATGGCTAAAACATAGGCACATTGTAGTGTAAAATTAGGCAAGTAATTGAACGTGGGCGTTCATTAGGCCAAAGATAGGCCAAAATGAACGCTTTTTTATTTTTGAGAAAGGAGAGTAAAGAAATGGCAAAGAAGGCAACTAAAAAGGCAAGCGAAACAAAGGGGGATAAAGCAACACTACGCTGGAATGGAGGGGTTAACCAGAAAGACATTCAAAAGGTAGCTCAACTCATCAAGGAAAATAATATTGAGATTGTGGATTTAAAATTTAATGACCTGCCGGGCTTATGGCAGCATTTTTCAATTCCCGCCACTGAATTATCGGAGATTGATGATCCAGTAAAAAGTATTTGGGCGGAAGGTATTGGTTTTGATGGTTCATCAATCAGAGGTTTTCAGAAGATTCAGGAATCAGATATGATTTTACAGTTAGATCCTAGCACGGCTGTAGTTGACCCTGCCTGCGATGTGCCAACTTTAAGCATTATCTGTGATATCTATGATCCCATAACCAGAAAGCCCTACACCCGTGACCCCCGTTATGTGGCAAAAAAAGCTGCAGAGTATTTAAGGAGCACGGGCATTGCAGATACGAGCTATTGGGGTCCGGAAATGGAATTTTTTATTTTTAATGATATCCGCTTCGACCAGACTCAAAATTGCAGCTATTACTATATTGACTCTATTGAAGGAGAGTGGAATTCAGGCAGGGATGAGAAACCAAACCTAGGTTATAAACCCCGTTACAAGGAAGGTTATTTTCCTGTTCCGCCTCACGATTCTTTGCAGGACTTAAGAAGTAAGATAATCCTAATAATGATTAAAGCCGGTATCGGGGTAGAAGTCCACCATCATGAAGTTGCAACCGCTGGTCAATGCGAGATAGATATGCGTTTCGGCACCTTAGTGAAAATGGCAGATAACTGTTTGATGTATAAATACATTGTCAAGAATATCGCTAAGAAAAATAATATGGTGGCAACCTTTATGCCCAAACCGCTCTTTGGCGATAATGGAAGCGGTATGCATACTCACCAGTCACTTTGGAAAGAAGGCAAGAATATCTTTTTTGACCCTAAAGGTTATGCGCTCATCTCTCAGGCCGCCAAATATTATATTGGCGGCTTATTGAAGCATGCGCCGGCATTGATGGCCTTCTGCGCTCCTACTACAAACTCTTACAAGAGATTAGTTCCGGGTTATGAAGCGCCAGTTAATTTAGCTTATTCGCAGCGCAATCGTTCTGCAGCAGTGCGTATTCCGGTTTATACTGAGAATCCTAAAACTAAACGTATTGAATTTAGACCCCCGGATAATTCTTGTAATCCCTATTTAGCCTTTGCCGCCATGCTGATGGCGGGAATTGATGGTATTCAGAATAAGATTGATCCCGGTGAGCCCTTAGATAAAAATACCTATGAATTATCTAAGGAAGAAGCCGCGGCAGTTCCTACAGTTCCTGGCTCATTAGAAGAATCCATTGCTGCCTTAGAGAAGGATTACAAGTTTCTTTTAAAAGGCGATGTATTTACTACCGATGTAATAGAAGTGTGGATTGAATATAAAAAAGAAAAAGAAATAGATTCTGTGCGATTACGGCCGCATCCGTACGAATTTTACCTTTACTTTGACATTTAGTATTGACTATTTGCCCCGCAAAATTCTTGCGGGGCAAAATTTTGTTTTTAGGTGATTAAATTTTAGGCAAGAAAATATGGATATTTTAGAGAGGAAGATTGTTGAATTGGACGATTCCCTGTATAAAGAAAAGCAGGGCATTTTATACAAATATGTCTTGGAAGCGATTGAGAAACCATTGATTGAACATGCCTTAGAACGCACGTATGGCAATCAGCTAAAGGCAGCCAAGATATTGGGAATCAATCGTAATACCATGCGTAGCAAGATTAAAAAATTAGGAATTGATCCCAATAAATGGAAGATATAACGATGAAATACAATCATTTGCCTCAAAAACAAGGACTATATGACCCGCGATTTGAGCATGATTCCTGCGGTGTGGGTTTTGTCTGCGATATTCGCGGCAGAAAATCCCACGCGATTATTCAGCAGGGCCTAGAGGTCTTAAGGCGTCTATCCCATCGGGGAGCAACTGGCGCAGACCCCGAGACCGGAGATGGTGCCGGGATTCTCATACAAATCCCCCATGAATTTTTTGCGCAAGTATGCGCGAAAGAAAAAATTAATCTACCAGAGGTAGGCAGATATGGTACAGGCCTGGTATTTTTGCCACCTGACCCAAGAGAACGGCAATTCTGTAAAGAAGTTTTCTTAAGAATTATTGCCCAGGAAAAACAAAAATTTTTAGGCTGGCGTCAGGTCCCCTTAGATGTTTCGGGTATCGGCTTGACTTCCAAAAATACCGCGCCGGTAATTGAGCAGATTTTTATTGCCCAAAATAAAAGCCTTAAAGGGCAATTGGCCCTTGAGCGAAAACTCTATTTAATCAGAAAACAGGTAGAGAATATTATTCGCAGCTCCCAGCTAAAAGAGAAATTCTTTTTTTATATTACTAATCTCTCCAGCCGCACCTTCTGTTTCAAGGGGCTCTTGATGCCCAAGCAACTGGAGAATTTTTTCCTTGACCTTAAAGACGAGAGTTTAAAAAGTGCTCTTTGTGTTGTGCATTCCCGCTACAGCACGAATACATTTCCAACTTGGGATTTAGCCCAGCCCTTTAGATTCTTAGCCCACAACGGAGAAATCAATACCTTAAGGGGAAATATAAATTGGATGCGGGCAAGAGAAGGGCTTTTAGAGAGTAAGGCCTTTGGCAATAACCTAAAAAAAATTTTTCCAGTAATTGTTCCGGGGGGAAGCGATTCTGCAACCTTAGATAATGTCTTTGAACTTTTGGTTTTAGCCGGAAGACCCTTGGCACATGCAATGATGATGCTGATACCCGCTGCCTGCGAAGAGGATTTTTACAAATATCATGCCTGCCTGATGGAGCCCTGGGATGGCCCGGCAGCAGTTGCCTTTACTGACGGAACCAGTGTCGGTGCAGTTCTGGATAGAAATGGTCTGCGTCCAGCGCGGTATCTGGTGACGAAAAAGGAAACTGTGGTTATGGCTTCAGAAGTAGGAGTTTTAGATATTGCACCATCCGAGATTTTAATCTCCGGCAGACTGGAGCCGGGGAAGATGCTTTTTATTGATACCCAAGCCGGCCGAATTATCGAAGATAAAGAAATTAAAGAGACGATGTTTTCTACCAAGCCTTATGGTAAGTGGATAGAAAAGAAGATGGTAGAGTTAGATACACTTTCTTTGCCGAAAGTAAAGGCAAAAGAAACTACCCCGGATATTTTACCACAGCTGAAGGCCTTTGGTTATACCCGCGAAGATTTAAAAGTCATCCTTAAGCCTATGGCTGAGAAAGGTAGCGAGCCGATTGGTTCTATGGGAGATGATAGTCCCCATGCAGTACTTTCCTTAAGGCCGCAATTACTTTACAACTACTTTAGGCAGTTATTTGCCCAGGTTACTAATCCGGCAATCGATCCTATTCGCGAGGAATTAGTGATGAGTTTAGAAACTTACCTCGGGCCGGAAGAAAATCTTTTAGCCCAGACGCAACAGCATTGCCATAAGTTACGGGTAAAAAAGCCGATTCTCACCAATGAAGAACTGGAGAAAATCCGCCGTATCCGGGTGAATGGTTTTAAAACTAAAACTATCTCTACGCTTTTTCGGGTAACTGATGGCAAGGATTTACGGGAAGTCCTGGATAATCTTTGTAGGCAGGTGGTTTTAGCGATTAAGCAGGGTTTTGCATTTGTGATTTTAAGTGACCGCGGCATAAACAAAGACTATTGTGCTCTTCCGGCACTTTTAGCTGTGGGAGCAGTGCACCATTATTTAGTACAACAGGCTCTGCGTACCCGGGTGGGGATTATTGTAGAGAGTGCCGAACCACGCGAAACGCATCATTTAGCACTTTTATTCGGTTATGGTGCGGACTGTATCAATCCGTATCTGGCTTATGCTGCAGTGGAATACCTGGTTCAGGAAAAAGAATTACCAGAAGATGCGCCTAGAGCGTTAAAAAATTATCGTAACGCAGTAGAAAAAGGCACCTTAAAGATTCTTTCTAAAATGGGTATCTCGACGTTACAGAGCTACCGCGGTGCACAGATTTTTGAGGCTTTGGGATTAAATGAGGAAGTTATCGAGAGATGTTTTTGTGGAACCGTCTCCAGAATCAGTGGGATTGGTTTTGAAATAATTGCGCAAGAGACGATTTTAAGACACCGAGAGGCTTTTAGAGAAGATGCTTGCGTATTCCCTTATTTAGGTAATGATGGTATATATCAATGGAAAAAAGACGGCGAATTCCATTTATGGAATCCCGAGACCATTGTTGCTTTACAAGATGCAGCTTGGAGGAATGATTACCAGAGGTATAAAGAATTTACCCAGCTCGTGAATGACCAGGCAAACAATCCGACGACCTTACGTAGTTTACTGAAGTTTAAGAAAACCAATTCTATACCAATAGAAGAAGTAGAGCCACTAGAAGAAATTGTCAGGCGTTTTGCTACCGGAGCAATGAGTTTTGGGTCTATCAGTAAAGAAGCGCATGAGACGATCGCTATCGCAATGAATAAATTAGGAGGACGGTCAAATACCGGAGAAGGGGGGGAAGATCCGACTCGGTTCTTACCTTTATCTAATGGCGATTCCTCCCGGAGTGCAGTAAAACAAGTCGCATCTGGTCGGTTTGGAGTCACTACAAATTATCTGGTTAATGCTGATGAGTTACAGATAAAAATTGCTCAAGGAGCAAAACCCGGCGAAGGAGGCCAGCTTCCCGGCCATAAAGTAAGTGTCACAATTGCTAAGATGCGCTACACTACTCCCGGAGTAACTTTAATTTCTCCTCCTCCGCACCACGATATTTATTCCATTGAAGATTTAGCACAACTGATTTTTGATTTAAAAAATACGAACCCCAAGGCGCGGATAAGTGTCAAACTCGTCTCAGAAATCGGCGTAGGAACCGTGGCTGCCGGGGTAGCCAAAGGCCATGCCGATATGATTTTAATCTCGGGTGGAGACGGAGGAACCGGCGCTTCGCCGCTAAGTTCGATTAAACACGCGGGTCTTCCTTGGGAATTAGGTTTAGCTGAGACGCACCAGACCTTAGTTTTAAATGACCTAAGAAGTAGGGTACGTTTACAGACTGACGGCCAGATGCGCACTGGCCAGGATGTTGCGATTGCCGCTTTATTAGGGGCCGAAGAGTTTGGTTTCGCTACTTCGGTTTTAATTGTGTTGGGTTGTGTTATGCTGCGGCATTGTCATCTGAATAACTGCTCTCTAGGCATTGCTACACAGGATGAGATTTTATGCCAAAGATTCCCCGGCCGGCCTGAATACATCATTAATTATTTTCGCTTTGTAGCGCAGGAATTGCGCGAGATTATGGCCAGTTTAGGCATAAGATCTGTAGACGAGATGGTCGGCCGGCCTGAGTTTTTAGAGCTAAATTCAGAGATTTTACCCTGGAAGGCCAAAGGAATTGATTTTTCCAGAATTCTATATCAACCCGACGTGCCCAAAAACGTAGGAACGCATTACCTAATTAAACAGGATCTTGGGATGGATGAAGTTTTAGATTTAAAATTAATTATTTTAGCCAAAGATGCTTTAGAGAAAAGAAAGCCAGTGTGCATGGCATTACCCATTGAGAACACAAATCGCACCACCGGAGCGATGTTGAGCGGTGAGATCTGCAAAATCTACGGAGAGGAAGGTTTAGCCGAAGATACTATTTGCTTTAAATTTAAGGGAGTTGCCGGGCAAAGTTTTGGAGCGTGGTTAGCCAAAGGTGTTACTTTTGAATTGGAAGGGATGGCCAATGACTACGTAGGAAAAGGTATCTCCGGAGGGAAAATCATTATTTATCCTGACCGAGGAACCGATTATAAGGCCGAAGAAAATATTATCATCGGTAACACTAGCTTTTACGGCGCGATCTCAGGTGAGGCCTATATCCGAGGCGTTGCCGGAGAAAGATTCTGTATCCGCAATTCCGGTTTATTGGCAGTAGTGGAGGGCGTAGGTGATCACGGTTGCGAATATATGACCGGAGGAAGGGTGCTAGTTTTAGGGGCGACCGGCAGGAACTTTGCCGCGGGCATGTCCGGCGGTATCGCTTACATTTACGACATAGACAAGAGTTTTAAAGAAAGGTGCAATTTGGAGATGGTAGAACTGGAAGGGGTCTCGGTAGACGATGTAAAGAATATTTATAATCTATTAAAGAATCATTATCAATACACTCAAAGTCAACTTGCGGAAAAAATTCTGGATAATTTTGCGCGGGAGATTAAAAAATTTATCAAGGTTATGCCCAAAGAGTATAAGCGGGTTTTAGAGATGAGGGAAGTAGAAGAAGAATTAGAGTTAGCCGAGGTTTTAGATGGGTGATATCCGGGGTTTTCTAAAAGTAAAAAGACAAGCAGCAAAATACCGGCCAGTTTGCGAGCGGATAAAGGATTATCAGGAAGTAATGTGCTTACGTAGCGATAAAGATTCTCAGGAGCAGGCCAGCCGCTGTATGGATTGCGGCACACCTTTCTGCCATTGGGACTGCCCCATTGGTAATTATATTCCGGAGTGGAATGACTTAGGTTTCCGTGGCCAATGGCAGCGGGCATTTCAATTGCTGAGTGCCACGAATAACCTCCCGGAGATTACCGGCAGGTTATGCCCGGCGACTTGCGAATATGCTTGCGTTTTAGGAATTAATGATGATCCGGTAACAATCCGGGAGAATGAATTAAATATTATTGAATACGCCTTTAATGCCGGTCTGATTAAGCCGCGCCGCCTTAAGAAACGCACCGGTCGAGAAATCGCCGTTATTGGTTCCGGTCCTGCGGGCCTGGCTTGTGCTGACCAGTTAAATCAAGCCGGGCATTTGGTTGTAGTTTTTGAAAAGGATGCGCAAATCGGCGGGATGTTACGCTACGGGGTCCCTGATTTTAAACTCGAGAAATGGATTCTCAATCGCCGCTTGGAGATTCTCAAGAAAGAAGGAATTGTCTTTGTAAGCAAAATGAATGTGGGCGTAAATTATCCGGTAAAAAAGTTAAGCCAAGATTTTGCTGCTATCTGCCTTGCCACTGGGTCGCGCGTTCCTAGAGACTTGAAGATCGAAGGCAGGGAATTAAAAGGGGTTCATTTTGCTTTAGATTATCTAATTCATGCGAATACCGATAAATTAATCGATGCCAAGGGGAAAAAAGTGGTGGTCATCGGTGGCGGGGATACGGGTGCGGATTGCGTGGGAGTTGCGCACCGCCAAGGCGCAAAATGTGTGGTACAGATAGAGCTTTTAGCTAAGCCGCCAGAATGTCGAAGCCCGGATTATCCTTGGCCAAAGTATCCGTTGCTTTGCAAAACCACCACTAGCCATGAAGAAGGCGGGGTAAGGGAGTGGTCAGTTTCCACTAAAAAATTTAGCGGCAGAAACGGTTGGGTAAAAAAACTGCTTTGCCAGAGAGCCGCGCAAGAAACGCCGGGGAGAGAATTTGAAATTGAGGCAGATTTAGTGATTTTAGCCCTGGGCTTCCTGCACCCTGAACACAACGGTTTAGTCAAAGATTTAGTTTTAGAACTTGATACCAAAGGAAATGTAAAAACCAATGAGAATTATATGACGAAAGTTAAAGGAATCTTTTCTGCCGGAGATATGCATCGGGGGCAGTCCTTAGTTGTTTGGGCTATCTCAGAAGGAAGAAGAGCTGCCCATTGTATAGATAAATATTTAATGGGTAGAAGCAATCTACCAATGCTTTAGAAGCATTGACAATCTGGGGGAATATGTTATACTCAAACGTAGTCCAAAGTAGAACTACTTAAAGAAAAACAAAGGCGTTTTGAGGCCGAATTATCGGCGCGAAAACGCCTTTTTTAATGAGCAGACAATTTACGTCTGCCTGCAGGCGTAAATTGTAGCCCTGTTTTTTAAAATAGTTAGGCGTCTGCGAATTAAATCCCGCCTTTTTAAGATTTGACTTAATTCTAATGATAAAAAAGGCGGGATAAGGAAATATGATGGCAAAGTACATATTTGTAACCGGTGGTGTGATATCAAGTCTGGGTAAGGGGATAACTTGCGCTTCAATCGGTAAGATTCTGGAATCCCGAGGATTGAAAGTTGCTCTGATGAAGTTTGATCCTTATATTAATGTTGACCCCGGCACGATGAATCCTTATCAGCATGGGGAGGTTTATGTAACTGAAGATGGAGCAGAAACAGATTTAGACTTAGGTCATTATGAAAGATTCACCAAGGCTTCGACTACCAAATTCAATAACGTGACTACTGGTCAAGTTTACAATGCCGTGATTGCTAAAGAAAGGCGCGGCGATTACTTGGGTTCGACCATCCAGGTTATCCCGCACATTACTAATGAGATAAAAGAAAGAGTTAAGAAGACCGCTGAGGTCTCTGGTGCCTCTGTAGTTATTGTTGAGATTGGCGGCACAGTAGGCGATATCGAGAGTTTACCATTTTTGGAGGCTGCTCGGCAATTTAGGCTAGATGTAGGATACCAGAATGTGCTTTATATTCACGTAACCCTTGTACCCTATATAAAGGTTGCTGCTGAAATAAAAACCAAGCCTACTCAACACAGTGTGGGCACACTACGCGAAATCGGAATTCAACCTGATGTCCTCATCTGTCGCACAGAGAAACCTTTATCAGAAGAGGTAAAAGAAAAAATATCTTTATTTTGTAATGTAAGAAAAGAGGCAGTTATCGAGGCTAGGGATGTAGAATCGATTTATCAGATACCATTGGTTTTTAAAAAACAGATTTTAGATGAGATAATCTTAAGTCACTTTGATCTCATCTGCAAATTTTCGGATTTAAAGGATTGGGAGAAAAACGTGGTAGAAAGGGTGCTTAATCCTAAGAATAAAGTAACTATTGCTTTGGTGGGTAAGTACATTACTTTACAGGATGCTTATAAGTCCATTTATGAATCCTTAATTCACGCCGGCATTTATAATGATGCAAAAATAGAAATTAGGAAGGTGGATTCAGAAGACATCCAAAAAAATGGTCCGGATAAATTTTTAAAAGACGTCTCTGGAGTCCTTGTCCCGGGCGGTTTTGGCTATCGAGGAATTGAGGGCAAGATTAAAGCGATTAAATTTGCCAGGGTTAATAAGATTCCTTTTTTAGGTCTGTGTCTGGGGATGCAATGTACAGTAATAGAATTTGCCAGAGATGTTTGTGGCTTAAAAGATGCCAACTCCACTGAATTTAAGCCTAAGACAAAATATCCGGTAATCAGTTTATTAGCTGAGCAAAAGAAGATTAAGGATTTGGGTGGGACAATGCGCTTGGGAGCTTATCCTTGCAAGATTAAGAAGAAAACCTTAGCCTTTAAGGTTTATGGAAAGGCCTTGATTCAGGAGCGGCACCGCCATAGATACGAATTTAATAATAAATTTAAAAAATTATTTGAAAGAAAGAGTATGATTATTTCCGGTATATATCCTAAGAAAAATCTGGTAGAGATTATTGAATTAAAGAATCATCCTTATTTTATTGCCGTGCAGTTTCATCCGGAATTTAAGTCCAAACCCGATAAAGCACACCCCTTGTTTAGGGAATTTATCAAAGCTGCATTAGAGGTAAAAAAATAACATGGATGCAATATTAGCCTTAGAAGACGGAAAAATTTTTAAGGGCGAATCTTTTGGAGCAACTGGCGAAAGATACGGTGAAGTGGTTTTTAATACCAGCATGACTGGGTATCAGGAGATTCTGACTGATCCCTCCTATAAAGGTCAGATTGTAGCCATGACTTACCCTTTGATTGGAAACTACGGTATAAATAAAGAGGATATGGAGTCAAGACAACCCTTTCTGGAAGGTTTTGTGGTTAAGGAATATA
>Ga0315282_10007050_pt1 | contig 18596 bp, 19 predicted proteins | sample YL17G07_20_MG_FD_203693 | JGI IMG/M metagenome (GOLD analysis project Ga0315282, IMG submission 203693) | Sediment microbial communities from Yellowstone Lake, YNP, Wyoming, USA - YL17G07_20 | ecosystem: Environmental > Aquatic > Freshwater > Lake > Sediment | place: USA: Wyoming | collected...
ACCGTTCGCGGACAGAGAATACGCCGTCGATCCTGTAGGTGTCGATACGATGAGACCGTCACCGCGGAACTCCAGCAGCTGCGACTTGTCGATTGACACCATGAAGTGCAGCATCTTTGATGGCGTTCCTGACGCTATCACAACCTCGTTTAAGCCGTCTAGCGGGCTCTCCCCCTCGATAGCTGCGGAGAGCTTTGCCCGCTCTTCCGTCTTGCAGGTGCCCTTGATGTAGCTCTCAATGGCATGCATTGCATTCTCAGGATCGACTTCCGTGAGGTATCCCCTTCTGCCCATATTGACTGCCAATATCGGGGTCTCAGATTTCGGAACGGACATGCAAGTCTTGAGAACGGTGCCGTCTCCGCCGACAGTAACGATCAGGTCGGCATCCATCTTTGAGAACGGGACGCCTCCCGGTAGCTTTGCGACTTGGGAGAGCTGCTCCTCAGGCAGGACCTTCAGACCTTTCTTGGTCATTTCTTTGTGGAGTTTCAACGCGACTTTCAGGGCAGCGTCTCCATCAAGCCTAGAAACCAGACCAACTTTCGTGACCAAGATTGTATCGCTCGCACGTCTTAGAGGTCCAAACCCACTATTTATGGTATGCAAAACCCATGTGAGAAAGTGACATGATCGCCCAAGGTGAGCCGGACCGATTCCTAGGCAGTATGCCTATCGCGCCGTGCATTTGATCATGAGCTTGTTCTCGGAAGCTTTTTAGAAGCGCCCTCTCTAGTCAGCGTGTGCACATTTGAGGAACAGACGTTGAGCAAGCCAGTCGATGTAGGTTCGTTGAAGATTGGACAGTACATTGTCATAGAAAACGAACCCTGCAAAATCGTGGAGTACGAGAAGAGCAAGCCCGGAATGTAGCGTGAAGAAGAACGCTACACGGCAAGCACGGCTCCGCGAAAGCAAGGATCGTCGCAATGGGCGTTCTCACAGGCCAGAAACGCAATGTGATTAGTCCGGTCGATGGAAAACTAGAGGTTCCGATGATCGACAAGAAGACTGGGCAAGTCATCTCGGTACAGCCTGGCTCCGTGCAAATTATGGACTTGCAGTCTTACGAAACATTTGAGACGCCCCTGCCCGATGATGAAGAAGTCAAATCCAAACTTGCACCTGGCGTCGAGATAGAATACTGGGAAATGCTCGGCAAGAAGAAGATAGTGAGAACCAAAGGCTAGCATCAAGCTGGCTCGCGGAGAACCCACTGAACGAGGCATCTTCATGCCCTATGTTAGGCAGATGAAACTCAAGCCAGGCATGAGACTGAGCAAGGTCTCAGACCAGATGCGCCGGTCAGGAGTTCTGGGACCTAGAAGATTCGCTGCCGCTGTGGAAATCCTAGCGACGATGTTCAGGGACCACAGATACACAAACATGATGGCCATCGCAGGGCCTATGGTCCCGGGCGGACTGCGTGAACTAGTGAGCGACTTGGTTTCGGACCGACGAATACATGCACTCGCCATGACAGGTGCCAATGTGACGCATGACCTCATAGAGGCTCTCGGCCACCGACATGAGATCGGAGCGGAGAGTTCTGACGACCGAAAACTGCAACGCCGTGGCTTGCACAGAATATATGACCTCTACGTTTCTCAACAGGCGATTAACGCGCTGGAGAAATTCGCCTACAAGGCAGTGTCTAAGATCGCTGAAGAGAAGAGGCGCAACATCGCACCTTGGGAATTACTCCGCGAGATTGGAAACCAACTTCACGATCCAGCCTCAATTCTTCGGAATGCTGCGCAAAGCGGGGTTCCAGTCTTTTGCCCTGGGCTGCATGATTCGATGTTTGGTATCGACCTTTGGACTTTCGGACAGCTCAAAACCCTCTACATCAATCCAATGCGCGACTTTAGCCGGATTGTCGAGTTGACATACGAGAGCAAGAAGATCGGGCTCGTCATCTTAGGGGGCGGAATGCCGAAGCATTTCACTCTGCTCGCTAACACGTTCCGTGGTGGGCTTGACGCGGCAGTCCAGTTCACAATGGATCGACCCGAACCGGGCGGACTCAGCGGAGCCCCGCTCGACGAAGCGGTCAGCTGGGGCAAGATCAAGCCGGGCAGCCGCACCGCGACTGTGATAGGAGACGCAGCGACGCTCTTCCCGATGGCTTGCATAGCCGCCCTAGAGAAAGCAGCCTAGGCAAGTCGCGGCAGACGGATTTCGAGAATTCCGCGCTTAAATTTCGAAGTCATTCCTGATTCAATCACAGGAACTGGCATCTGGATCCTAGCGTGGTAGGACTTGAACTGACCGCCTCTGTGCCTGACACCCATGTCGGCGAACGTTATTCGTCGCCTCGTGTTCGCATAGACCTCAACTGTGTCGTCTGCAGGCAGCTTCAGAGTCACTTCCTCGTGATTCACATAGGGTAGGTCGACGGTGACTATGACCTCGTTTGAGCCTACGGATATGTTGTAGAGAGGCTCGATGGATTGCGCGGCCTCGTTCCAGCTGGGTACAAAGGCGCGCTCGAACATGAACTCCGCTCGCTTGAAGTACTCGTCCATTGTCTCGAAAAGACGCCTTTTCTTATCATGTGACATTCTTCATCTCACCCGTATAGGGCTGGAACCTCGTATTCCTGCGATTTGCCCATCTTAGCCATCTCAGCTTGCGTCCTTTTCATGACATCTTTGGCCCGCAGGCGGATCTCCTCGCCTTTCTGAAGCAGGTCGGAGACTTCGACTTTCAAACCAAGTATCTTGTTCAATGCGTTAAGCGCTGCTGCGGCTGCCTCCGGATCAGGGTAATTGTAGAATGATTGAGTGAGCAAAGTGATCGCAGGCAAGTCCATCTCCGCACACTTCCTCAGCATCAACGCATAAGCCCCGACAATGTATCCCTCGCCTAGGACTTCGGCCGCATCACCTAGTTTCTTCTCAAGGGCTTTGTCGGAGACCGCTGCGAAGACCTTTGGCACGTCAATGTCCTGACGATTCTGCACAGCCATCCCGCCGATCGAGATCATCAGCTCTACGTTACGCGAAGCAGCCCAATTCACAATTGCATCGGCCAGCGATCTTGTCAGCAACGCAGGAATAGCAGTCTCTGCCATTATGACAACCAGCGATTGGTTTGCGAATAATCTGATCGGCGATTTCGGAAGGCCGTCATGAAGCACGATCATTGGAGGGAATAGGTCCGACTCGACAGAGCCTACCTCCTCCATCTTAAGCGAGGATACAATGTGCGATGCCGCCACGAGACCGACCAAACCGACATCGGGTAGACCATTGATGAGCGTGAACTTCTTCGGAATCGCTCCCTTCTCTACGACTTTCACATCATCTGGCAAGGGCACTCGACCTATGACGAGATCCAGTGAGAAGTGACTTGACCAAATAATGAATCTATCCATGCTCCGGCCGAATCAACGACAGAAAACACCAGAGGCATGAACTAGAGTCACAGTCCAAAGATGAAGAGGCTATAAGTGACCAGAGTTCAAGAGCAAACAATCCCGATCCCTCGGAGAGATTGCATGCTTGAGCGCGCTAGGAGGCCTCAGCAGGTCACTCGGCGACGCAGTACGGAAACTACTGAGACTGCCCATAGTCGACGAGAAGGCGATCAGGGAACTCGCAAAAGACCTCCAGCGAGCGTTGCTGCAAGCAGACGTGAACGTGGAACTCGTACTCCAGATCTCGCGCAATGTCGAGAAGAGAGCAATCGAGGAGAAGCTTCCGCCAGGCATCTCACGAAGAGAACACGTCATAAAAGTTCTCTATGAGGAACTGACGAAATTCCTCGGAGAAGAAGCGCCGAAGACGACAATACCACCGGGAAAGACCCACGTCATCATGCTCGTGGGAATCCAAGGAACCGGCAAGACAACGGCCGCGGTGAAACTCGCACGATTCTATCAGAAGAGAGGACTACGCGTCGGAATCATCTGCGCTGACAATTTCCGCCCGGGAGCCTATGAGCAACTCACACAGTTGGCGAGTAAGGTCTCGATTCCAGTTTATGGGAACCCGAAGAACCCCTCGCCTGAGAAACTCGTCAAGGAGGGGTTCTCTCACTTCGAAAAGGAGAAGGAGGACCTCATCATCGTCGACACCGCGGGCAGACATAAGAATGAAGCTGAACTGATGGATGAGATGAAACGGCTCGCGAGCCTAGCAAAACCCGACGAAATCGTTCTCGCAGTGGATGGATCAATAGGACAGGCTGCAACGGCGCAAGCCAAGGCGTTCAATGAAACCACCAACATCGGATCCATCTTGGTCACGAAACTTGACGGAACAGCAAAAGGCGGCGGCGCACTCTCGGCGGTGGCTGCGACCGGCGCGAAGATCAGGTTCATCAGCGTTGGTGAGGGAACCGACGACCTCGAACAGTTTGTTCCCTCCAATTTCGTCGGCCGCATCCTCGGTATCGGCGATGTCGCATCGTTAGTTGAGAAGGTTCGAGAGGCCGAGATCAAGATACCCGAGAAGAAAGCACGCGCAATGCTTGAAGGACGCTTCAATCTGAAGGACATGTATGATCAGCTTGAGGCGGTCCGCAAAATGGGCCCCCTCAAGAAAGTTCTCGGTATGCTACCGGGAGCATACAACGTTCCCGACGATGCAATGGAGAACGCCGAAGAGAAGATGGACGCTTGGCGTGTCATGATCCAATCCATGACAAAAGGGGAAGTTGAGGAGCCTAAGATCATAGACTCCTCAAGAGCCCGCAGGATCGCCAGAGGATCGGGAAGGACTGAGAAAGAAGTCAAGGAACTTGTCAACCAGTACACGATGATGAAGAAGATGATGAAGAGCCTTAAGCGCCGACAAGGCGCGATGCTGAAACGCCTGCCATTTCAGATGTAGTCGGTGCAGGTCTGGGATGCTTAAATAGCCCGTTTGAGGTTGCTAGCAGAACTATCCGAAAGAAACGCTCAGGAGCAATGGTGCCCTTGGTGAGACGTTCGAAAGGCTACAGATCAAGGACCCGGACTCTCTTTCGAAAGAAACCTCGAGAGAGAGGGAAAGTCGGTCTCAGTCGCCTACTCAGGACCTACAATCCAGGAGACAAAGTCATGATAAGAATCGACTCCAGCGTCCACAAAGGCATGCCGCACCGTCGGTACCACGGCCGAGTAGGCATCGTCAGGGCACGCAGAGGGCGAAGTTACATTATCGAAGTCGCCGAAGGAAAACAGACGCGCACCTTGATAGCCAGGCCCGAGCACATAGAGTAGTTGATCCATTATTGCCGCGAAAACTGATCGATGCCAAGCCGATCACAACGGCAGAGGCCCGAAAGATTCTCGAAAAAGCAAGCGAAGACGAGCTGGGCGAATTCCAGCGGAGAACCCGCGATTACACCATCAAGTTCTCCAAGATCCAACCAGGTAAAGCTGAGAAACTGCTCCGAGACCTCTCCGAAAAACACCAACTAGACCGCAAAGACGCAATACAGATCGCGAACTGCATACCCTCATCAATAGAAGAAATCAGGACTGTACTGTCCGTAAAGGGCCGAGTGTTTACCACCGAACAACTGCAAGATATCCTCAAGACGTTAGCCCCATACAGGGCACCCTAGACGTGTGAATCACACCATACAGCCGAGATCGCCTTTGCATAGCTTCTGTATGTGACCAAACGAGTCCAGACGCCTCAGTGGATGGTGCCCGAAAGACTTTTGACCGCGACGAGACGACACTCACTCTCAGGAAGAGCAGCCCATGTCTGCGTCCCGGAAGATGTTTCCGCCTCCGCCAACGACTGAATACTCCGCAGAGACAATTCTGCTCGACTGTTAGGTTTCCTAAGGGCGCAGGAAGCAAATCGCGAAGTGATTCTTGATGGAATCAAGAGACAGTCATGAGAGATACGGCACTTCAGGCGCTCGTCAAGGCAGAGACGATACTCTGCGGCCTAGGCTCTACGAGGAATACGCATACGTGCTTGACTTCTTGAGCTACGGCAGGCCTTCGGCTGACAGGCCGAGACGTGTGGCTGCACCGACTGTCCAAGTCATCGGAGAAACCTACTTCACGCTTCTTGAAGCAGAACTAAAGCAAGGGGCCGTTGCGACACCGCACGAGCGAATCTACGTTGGGCGAGAACGACGCGAAAAGATCGAACGCGTAATGGGAAGAATCAGCTACCAAGAACTGACGGCGAGCGCTAAAGCAGAACTGCAACCCGTGCTAGAGACACTCATCCGTAATCAAGAGGAAAGATTCGTGGGCTTCTTCAACGTCTCGCAGCCGGTGACGCCTAGAATGCACGCTCTGGAATTGCTGCCTGGAATCGGGAAGAAGTCCATGTGGCAGATCGTCAACGCTCGAGAAAAGAAACCATTTACGAACTTCAAAGACATCCAAGAAAGAACAAACACTTCGGACCCAGTCAAGGTCCTTGCTAAGAGAATCGTGGACGAACTTGGTGGAGAAGGAAAATACAGGCTTTTCACGCGCACGATTTAGCAAGGTTCTGCAAACACGAAAGAGATGAAATGCTCAGGTATTGATGTATCGTCTAGCATCACACTACTTGCCGTTGACAGTCCGAGTAGATGATACATGTCCTTCACTATGCGTCCCAAACCACCATTTGACTTTGAAAGGAGCGCTCAGATGCATTCGCGTTTCAGGAACAGCCTACCAGACCTCTATGAAGACAATGTCTACATGAGAGTTCTCCGAACAGACAGGAAGCCGGTCCTTGTCTCAGTCTCATCCCGAGGAACAATCAGGGAACCAAGATTGCTTATCGACACATATCCGTTGCTCAACAACTCTGAGGTCGTTCAACTGAAACACGTACTCCGATTAATGTTCGAACCGACATTCGACTTTGATCGCTTCTACGCAATCGCAAAGAAAGACGCAACCATGAGAACGATCGCCAAGAAGCTTAGAGGCCTAGGCCGATACGCCCGCCGACCACCTTTGAATCTGTAATCATTGCGATAACTGAGCAACAGATTTCACTCCACGCTGCGATCGCGATTCGTTCACGACTCATACAGAGATATGGCGACACAGTAACTCGAGGTGGGAGACTCTTCTACAGTTTTCCAACGCCGGAATCACTCGCTAAAGCCAAACCCGCTGGGTTGAGAAAGACCGGTCTAAGTGCCAGCAAGGCGCGATGCATAAGCGAGTTCTCCAAGAAGATCGCGAACGACGAATTCAATCTAGACAGACTGTCACAGATGGATGATGATCAAGTTGTGGCCGAGTTGACGAAGTTCCGAGGAATCGGAGAATGGACCGCGAAATACACGCTCATACGTGGAATGGGTCGCGTGAATTCCCTACCGGCTGACGACCTTGGAATACGGCGAGCGGTATCACAGGCCTATTTCAACGGGAGAAGCATCTCTACAGAGGAGGTCAGAATCACGATGACCAAGAAGTTTGCCCCGTACAGCGGTATCGCAGCATTCTACCTCATGTACCATCTATTCTGGGAACAGCCATCTTCATAGACCAGAAGAGGGCTCGAAGCTTGTGCGTCTTCGGAGCGAACATGTAGTTGCTGGATCCCCAAGCGGTTTTCCTTAGCGTCCTCGCAAGCATGACCACAAGCCTAGGTGCCGCACTCGTCTTCTTTGTAAAGGGAACCAGCCACAGAACGAGAGACGCCCTAGTCGGATTCTCAGCTGGGCTCATGCTCTCAGTCACGGCCCTCAATCTCATACCAAAAGCACTGGGACAGAACCAACAGAACCTACTTCAAGTCATCATAGGGATCGCATTAGGAGCCATGGCCCTCTTCGTGGCTGACACATATCTGCCCCACATTCATGGATTCTTGGCTCCTGATAGGCCGCTTACGAAAGGGATGAAGACAGCCCTCATGCTAGTGGCTGCGCTGGTCATTCACAACTTTCCTGAAGGTTTCGCTACCGGAACAGCCTACGCTGGAGGAGTCACGGTCTTCGGCAATACCGTAGCTTTGGGTATAGCGCTGCAAAACATCCCGGAAGGTTTTCTCGTCTCGGTCCCCCTGAAGAGTCAAGGCTACTCGACACGAGGTAGCTTCATCACAGGAGCTCTCTCAGGCTTCATAGAGCCGATCTGCTCGATCACGGCTCTCGTCGTTGTAGGCCTGTTCCAGATGCTTCTTCCATACGCACTCGCCTTCGCCGGAGGCGCCATGCTCTACGTCATTTTCGACGAGATGGTGCCTGAAAGCCACAGCCACGGATTCGAAAGAGCAGCGACTGCGAGCTTCATGGCAGGTTTCCTGTTGATGACCATCTTGAACTATGTTGCCTCAGTAGTCATCGCGTGAGTAACGTTCACATCCGCGCAGACTTGCCTAACGTACCTGCATCATCCTGTTCTCAAGTCCATAGTTTAGCGAGCATCCGAATTGAAAGAGAGCGCCTCAATCCCAGAAGAGTCTCGTTCTTGCATACTCGCGTTCTGCTTTGAGTATGTCAACGTAGAAGTCCTCTTCTGTCCGATGCAACTTTCTTAGTACTCTGATGGCAGTGGTCGGTCCGACTCCTCTTCCACTCATCACGATCGCGGCTTTCTTGCCGTTTGTCTGCATTAGGCTCGCGCTGAGCCAAGCACGCTTGTACGATTGTTCTTCTTCATCAGTGAGTTTCTGACGACGGATTCGTCGTTTCACAATCTTGACAAGGCCGTCATCGCCTAGGTATGTTGCCGCGATCAGTGTCGACTTGCAGTGCGGACACCTTATGGTCTCGGGAAGGTCACCGACTACTCTGATTCCGTCCCAGTCGGCTTTGTAGAGGCAAACAAGACGAACACGGCTTGCGAACAGCCTCTCCTTGATGATCTGAGTGAGGCTCTTGCTCGGTATAGCAGGTCGAAGAAGATCGTGCGGAATGATTTTGTCCACAATGGGTAGGGCGAGCGGGGAACAACTTGCCTCCGTCTCCTCCACAATCTGCAGCGAGACTACGCCATCTCTGACTTGCTCGATGAACTTCTTTGCATGTTCCAAGTCGAGTTTTTCGAGAAAGACTTCTCTTTTCGTCTCTTCCTCGAGTGGAGTGCCTTTGAAGATTTTCACAAGGAGCCTTGCTCTGGTGGCCTTGTATTCCGCGGTCCGTTCGACAGCGCCGAATCTCTTCGCGACATGCCAGTGCCTCCACGCAAATGTGTTGGAGGTCTCCAGCGCGCTCGCAACCACTTTCTCAAGCTCGTCGGGGGTCAACTGCTGCAGCTCTCTTTCAACGAGGGTTGGCTCTATCTTGAACGGGAAGATGAGCGCGATTCTGTACGAATCGGTCTGTGCTGCGACGTTCAGTCCGAGTCTCGCGCTAAGCAGTGAAGTCAACGCCAAGGATATGGTTTCATTCGCCGAAGTTCCGAGGCATGCATGTACGATGATGCAGTTCTCGAACTTCTCCACTGCGGCCACAGTATCCGTCGGGACGAGATAGGTTTCCCTTTGAGATCGGATCGATTCAATAGATTTCTGCATCGCTTCCTGCGTGACGTGGAGGTGGCCTTCGAGCTCAGCTATCTTTGCAGAGTCGTCGAGTCCCGTGGAGATCACGCCTCGTAGTCTTCCAACTTCACTAGCGACTTCGTAGCTAACCGGTATAATCTCGCCTTCCCAGCTTGGGATTGCGTTCAGAGTTGGAGCGGTTGGTTCAACCTCGACTGACAGTTGATCTTCGTTAACGGCAATAACCTTCCATGTTTGACCGTGCATGATCAGCTCGGTTCCTGACTTGCACTTGCGCGCGACGAAGTCTTGATCGAGCGTGCCGATCTTGCGCTTGCGGAAGAAGTCGAATACGAAGTATCTCTTCATGTCAGGTATCATCGACAGGTTTTGGTAGTAGTACCTGAACGTGTTTGGAGACCGAACTCTAAGCACGTCCTCCTGGACTGTGACTACTCTGCCAGCTCCGAGCTGCTTCACAACTGACATGAAAGTCTCGGGCGCCAATTCACGGTATGGGTATGCGCGTTTGACGGTCTCAAGCGCTTCTCCAACGGTGAGCCTGCGAAGGTCTAGGACTAGGCCTGCTATCTGATGCGCCAACACGTCAAGCGCGTTCTCATGAATGACTGTTGGTTCGAGCCTCTCGTTCTCTGCGTTTTGCGCGATAACGGCTGACTCAAGAATGTCGTCCACAGATGTGCCTACGATGAGGCCTTTCGCGACGCCGCGTAGCCTGTGTTCGCTTCTGCCTATTCTTTGGATCAGGCGAGCTGCCTGTCGTGGTGACATGTATTGGATAATGAAGTCGACTGAGCCCACGTCGATTCCTAATTCAAGCGAGGACGTGCAAACGACCGCTTTCACTTTGCCGGTCTGGAAGTCTTGTTCTACTTCTTCCCTAATCTCCTTTGACAGCGACCCGTGGTGAACTCGGACCGGCGCGTTTGGATCAAGAGCCCTCAGTTGAGACCCCACGGCTTCCGCGTGTTCGCGGGTGTTCGTGAAAACAAGCACGGAGTTCTTCTCGTCTATTAGTTCCGCAATGCGTCTCGCACGTCCGATTGTGGACGGCGGAACACAGAATCTCTCACCGTTCTTTCGATCTGTCGATGTCGGTGAAACGTAATCAACTTGGACCTCAAACCCTCGTCCCTCCTTGGACTTCACAATCACTGCGTCTCTTTCTGATCCCGCAAGGAACTTGGCTATCCTATCCTCGTCTCCGACGGTTGCTGAAAGTCCGATCCTCTGGAAATCTTGGCTCGTGAGATTCCGCAAACGCTCGAGTCCAAGCGCAAGCTGGACTCCACGCTTGTCCGTTGCCAGCTCGTGAATCTCGTCCACGATTACCCATCTAACATTCCCAAGGTGCTGACGCATACGTCTGCCAGGCAGAATGGCTTGAAGCGTCTCCGGCGTAGTAATCAGCATGTGAGGTGGAGACTTGGCCTGGAGAGCCCGGGTAGTAGCTGCTGTGTCGCCATGTCTAACCTGAACCTTGATGCCAAGCTCTGCGCCCAAGTCCGTGAGTCTTCGCAGGATATCTCTATTGAGTGCACGGAGGGGCGTAACATAAAGTATCGATATGCCCCGTGTTTCGTCTCTACTTCTCGCTGCAACAAAGAGATCAAAGACGGGAAGGACAGCAGCAAGGGTCTTCCCCGTTCCGGTCGGGGCTATGAGAACTGCGTTCTTGCCTTCAAGAATCGGCGGAATTGCAAGCCTCTGAATATCGCTAGCTTCAGCTATCTCAAGTTTCGTAACCTGCTCCTGCAACGGTTTCTGCAGCAGAGCAAATGCATCATCAAGCAAAGACGAACGCTCCTGACTCAACAGAGCTGAATTGCGAGGGTTGCAGCCGAGCTTGTGATCTTGCTCGTCTCCAAGTTCGTTCTGCGATCTTGGTCTTCGGTTTATTGGTTTCGTCGACAGACGGTTGGCCAGTCTCGAGTCAGAAATCTATACGCCATGCCCACCGGCAGAATTGTGCGGTCAGCTCTTTTCGTATGCAAGGTACACGAAGGTTAGAATAAGTGCCACGGATGCGAGGATCACGATTCCAATCTGTAGGAGGGTGTAGAATTCGTCGGGTGTCAATGGTGCTCGCCAACTTGGCCTGCGTAGGCCGAGGGTTCTGATTTAAACAATTCTCTAATCCCAGGAAGGGAGGTTAGGGCGTGCTCTCAGGCCTCGCCCTCCACTGTTGGGTGATCTTACTGTACTGGGCGTCCCGAAGGTCACTGGTTTCATATCTTCCGAGCACAGATGAGATTCTCTGTGCAATTATGTGGTAGCACAGCGCCCTCTTGCCGTCCATTACTCGAAAGTAATAGTCGTCACAGTTGCAGAAATTCGTCTCCGGGATGACTTGATAGGCTCCCTTTCTGCCTTCCACGGTCCAAATCGTTCTTCCGCTAGGTTTGAACTTGTATCTGTGCACCTTTCGCTTCTCCACTAGTTCTAGGGCATTCTTGAAGCGGTCGCCAAACTGTTCCTCGAGTCTGGCTCGTTGAGAATCTGTCAGCTTGTGGGAGGATGCTATGTCCTGACATACGCTTTCGATCGTTGTCAGTTCTTTGTCGTATGCTTGCGACATAGCTTATCCGGCCACTTTGGCTAGCTCATGAGAACTTCAAGCCTTTCATTAAGGATATGTTGAAAGAAACCTACTCTGAAGGGGTCAGGGCAGTCGGAAAGGGTGGTGCAGCTTGGTCGCCTACAGTCTCGCGCCGGTGAATGATTCTCCCTCTCTGCTGCTGCAGGGCGAAGGCGAGCGAGTTCTCGTTGTGGGCGACCTACACATCGGATGGGAGATAACTCTCTCACAGCAGGGCATTCATGTACCCTCGCAGACATCCAAGCTCGCAGATCGCCTGCTCGACATAATCAGGAAGTCAAGCCCGACCAAGATCGTGTTTCTAGGCGATGTGAAGCATTCAGTCGTCGGAGCAGGGCTGGAGGAATGGAGGGATATCCCGGAGTTCTTTGAGAAGATCGTCCCACTTGTTTCGGACATACAGATTATCCAAGGGAACCATGATGGGAACATCGAGCCGATGACCCCTAGGCAGGTGAAGATCATTCCTCCAAGCGGGATCGCGTTGTGGGGAAGATACGGCCTCTTTCACGGACACGCCTGGCCGGCTCCTGAACTCCTAGGATGCGAGTCTCTGATTCAAGGCCACCTGCATCCCGCTGTGGCATTCACTGACGCTCTGGGTTACAGGATCACGAGGCCGGTCTGGGTGCGAGCACCATGCGATGCAAAGAAATTGGCTCGCGCGATTTTGAAAGAGTCGAAACGCCGGAAGATCAAGAACATCGAGGATACGGTTAGAGAACGCTACGGAGTCGAACTGAGGGTTGCTCGCTGCCTGTTCGTTCCTCCATTCAATGACTTCTTGGGCGGTCGGCCAATAAACGTGAAACAGCGTTCTGGATCAAGCTGGACGAGAATTGATTCATTCGGTCCTCTACTGAGAGGAGGAATCGTTAACATGAATGAGGCGGAGGTCCAACTCTTAGACGGGACCTACCTCGGAACCGTCAAACAACTTCGTGCATTTGCCTAGGTTTGCTGCCATGCAGCGTGGTGGGCATGCTGGACAGAGAGTATAGTCTAGCATGTTTACGGTAAATATCTCCTTGCTCAGAGTAAATATAATAGTTGACGAGAACCCCACGCAAGCTCCGAGTATAGTCCGAATGATCTGCTGCCCTGAAAGGTGATCTCGTGACCCTAACCGAGATTCTAGAAAAGTATCCCAAAGGTGATCGTGGATTCCTGATCCCGATCCTTCAGGAGGTACAGGAATCCTACGGTTACGTTTCACGTGACGCCATCGACGAGATCGGCGTATTCACCGGAGTGTCACCCGGCGAGATCTTTGGTGTCGCCTCATTCTACGCCCACTTTCGGTTCACGAAGCCGGGCAAGCACACCATCAAGGTATGCCGCGGGACAGCGTGCCACGTGCGCGGTAGTGCTCGCATCCAAGAGGCGGTCGAGCGTCAATTGAAGATCAAAGCCGGCGAGACGACACCTGATGGACTGTTCAGCTTGGAGCGAGTAGCCTGCTTCGGCTGCTGTGCTCTCGCACCAGTTGTTGTGATGGACAAAGATGTCCATGGCCGTATGACCTCAACCAAAGCGCAGATCTTACTCAGGAAACGTGAGGCTTCATGATGGGAACGCTTCGTGAACTGAGAGCAATAGCGCTAGCTGAATGGCAGGCGCTTGAGCAGGACAGCCGACCCTGCGTCCTAGTCGGCGCAGCCACTTGCGGCAAAGCGGCCGGCGCCCTTGACACTCTCACAGCCTTCCAACAGCAGCAGGCAAAGCACGGACTTGACATGACCATCACTCAGGTCGGTTGCATCGGCGTATGTTACGTCGAGCCTGTGGTAGCCATCCGCAAACACGGACAACCCATGATATTGTACGGCAACGTCAACGCCGCGGCCGCTACCCGCCTGACCGAGAAATGGATACTGGGCGACGATCCTTGCGTCGATTTGGCCATTGGCACATTTGGCGATCAAACATTCCGCGGAATCAATCCCATTTCCTCAAATCCAATGCTGGGAACGAAACCACGCAGCATCCTGCGCAACTGTGGAATCATTGATCCCACCAGCTTCAACCACTACCTCGCTCGCGGCGGCTACGAAGGTTTCGAGAAGGCACTGACCTGGGCTCCGCAGCAAGTGATCGACGAGGTGAAGAAATCAGGCCTGCGCGGTCGTGGCGGCGCCGGTTTTCCCACCGGCGTAAAGTGGCAGATTTGCCGCGACCAACCGGGCGACATCAAGTACTTGATCTGCAACGGTGATGAGGGCGACCCTGGCGCGTTCATGAATCGCTCCCTCATCGAGGGCGATCCTCATGTAGTGCTTGAGGGCTTGGTGATCGGCGGTTACGCACTCGGTGCCAAGGAAGGCCACGTCTACATACGATCCGAGTATCCGTTGGCGGTAGAACGACTCAAGTTCGCGATAGGGCAGATGCGGGAAGCTGGGCTCTTGGGTGAGAAGATACTCGGATCCGACTTTGGGTTCGATATCAAGATCAGAGAAGGGGCCGGCGCGTTCGTCTGTGGTGAAGAGACAGCCCTGATGGCCTCGATCGAAGGCAAGCGAGGAATGCCACGACCAAGGCCTCCATTCCCGGCCACCTCAGGCCTCTGGGGCAAGCCTACGGTAATCAACAACGTGGAGACACTTTCCACCGTGCCTCTGATCATCCGCATCGGCGCCGAACAGTATGCTCGTTACGGCACCGAGGGCAGTAAGGGTACCAAGACCTTCGCTCTAGCGGGAAAGGTCAAGAACACGGGACTGATCGAGGTGCCATTAGGCACAACCCTGCGGCAGATAGTCTTCGACATCGGCGGCGGAATTCTCAATGACAGGCAGATCAAGGCGGTGCAGACCGGCGGTCCGTCAGGCGGCTGCATCCCGGCCGGCCTGCTCGACACGCCAGTAGATTACGAGTCTCTGACCGCAGCTGGCAGCATCATGGGCTCGGGAGGAATGATCGTTATGGACGAGGACACCTGCATGGTCGATGTCGCCCACTATTTTCTCTCGTTCACGCAGAAAGAATCCTGTGGCAAGTGTCCTCCCTGCCGCGTTGGAACCAAGCGCATGCTTGAGATCTTGGAGCGGATCAAGGCCGGCGAAGGTGAGCCTGAGGATATTGAGCGGCTCGAAGACCTTGCCCGAATAGTGAAGTCCGGATCCCTATGCGGCCTTGGCCAGACGGCGCCCAACCCTGTGTTGACCACACTACGCTACTTCAAGGATGAGTATCGCGCTCATATCACGGAGCGCCGCTGCCCTGCAGCGGTATGCCAAGCTCTGATCACCTATGAGATCACAGATTCCTGCAACGGATGCACCCTATGCACTAGAGTGTGCCCCAGCAACGCCATCACCGGCGAAAGGAAGCAGAAGCATACCATAGATCCCAAGGCATGCATTCGCTGCGGCGCCTGCTTCGACAGCTGCAACTACAACGCCATCATTGTCCATTGAGGTGAGACGGAGGATCCACAACATGGCTGTTTCAGTAACGATCAACGGAACCAAGACCACGGCTGAACAGGGGATGACGGTCCTCGAAGCCGCCCAAGCCAACGGCATCTACATCCCGACTCTGTGCCACCACCCGAAGCTCACGCCCGTAGGCGCCTGCCGGCTATGCATAGTAGAGATCGACAAGATGCGGGGCTTCTCCACTGCATGCACAGTCCCAGTCTCCGACGGCATGGTTGTGCGCACCGAGACGGAAGCTCTACAGAACATGCGTCGGGAGATCCTCTCCCTCATCCTATCCGAGCATCCATACACCTGTCTGGTGTGCGAACGCCGAAGCGATTGTGATGATTTCCAGACCACAGTCCGTAAAGCAGCCGTGACCACGGGATGCCAATACTGTCCCGACAACGGCCAGTGTGACCTGCCGAAACTGGTGGACTATCTGAAACTGCGCGAGATCCCCTATCCCATCTCCTATCGGGGACTTCCGGTCGAACAGGATGACCCATTCTTCGACCGCGATTACAACCTCTGCGTCCTCTGCGGACGCTGTGTACGTGTCTGCCAAGATATTCGACACGCAGGGGTCCTAGCCTTCACATACCGAGGCAGTCAGGCTATCGTTGGAACAGCATTTGGTCGATCACATCTTGAAGCTGATTGCCAGTTTTGTGGAGCATGCGTGGATGTCTGTCCAACCGGAGCCTTGGCTGACAAGCGCGGCAAATGGGAGGGTGTGCCGACCTCCACAGTCCTGAGCGTGTGCCCGTATTGCTCCGTCGGCTGCACGGTGAATGTTCAGGTGAAGGATGGCCGGGTCATCCGAACGGTAGGCCGTGATGATGGCCCCACTAACGACGGGCAGCTCTGTGTCCGCGGCCGCTTTTGCGTAGTAGATGTTGTGCACAGCCTGACCCGGCTGAAGACACCACTCGTACGACGTAACGGACGGTTGGTGGAGGTCTCATGGGATGAAGCATTGCAGGCGATCGTGCAAGGCCTCGACCAATATCGAGGCGATCAATTCGCCGCCATAGGCTCTGCAGCAGCAACCAATGAGGAAAGTTATGTTCTACAAAAATTCGCGCGAGTGGTGATGCATAGCAACAACGTGGCGTTGGCCGCCGGCCTCCCCAAGCACGAGAATGCGGAGGAGCTTGTGGACACCCTCAGAACAATCAGTGGACCACTCATTCCAGACATCCGAAAGGCCGCGTGCATCCTCGCCATCGGCACCAATGTTTTCCAATCCCACCCCATCATAGGAGTCGAGATCCGTCATGCTCTAAGCAAAGGCGCGCGCCTAATCACGGTGGATACCTGCGAAACCAACATGGCGAAAGAGTCGACCGTATGGCTGCAGCCGAAGATTGGAACCGACCACATCCTGCTGGCCGGAATGATCAAAGCCTTGGCGAAAGAGCGACGCACTCCGGAACTGGCTAAACTGGACCTCGCTGAAGTTGCCTCAACAACCGGAGTGAAAGAAGACGCCATTGTGAGCGCAGCAAACATGCTGGCGCAGCATGCCCCAGCAATCATAATCTATGGTTCCGGTGTGACCCATTATCCCACCGGTCCGAACGTCATCAAGGCAATTCGCAGCCTGGCGTTCGTTGCAGGTAATGTTGGAGTCATCGGGGTGCAAGGCGAGGGCAACTTCGTCGGTGCCAACGACATGGGCGTCCACCCAACCCTCCTCCCGGGCTACCGCTCTGTACCGACTACGAGGGCGCGGAAGGATTTCGAGACCAGATGGGAAGCTTCGCTCAGCGCGACTCCAGGCCGAACCTGCGAGGACATCTTGGCCGGAATCCGTCAAGGAGAAATCAAGGCTCTCTGGTTGGCCGGTGAAGTCCCGCCCCTGAAAGACCTCGCCAACCTAGCATTCTTGGTGGTGCAGGATATTGTGTCAACAGACAACCTCCAGCACGCTCACGTTGTGCTCCCGGCCACGACATTCGCTGAGATGGATGGAACATTAACCAATTTGGAAGGCCGTGTTCAGCGCGTGCGCCAAGCGATCCCACCTGTCGGGGTTTCACGCCCCGGCTGGATGATTCACCGCGATGTCGCAGACCTCATGGGAGCCGGACACTGGAACTACAGTTCAGCGGCAGACGTTATGGCTGAGATAGTGTCGCTGGTCCCGGCCTACCGAGGCGTGAAGTATGAGACACTGGATGTAAACGGTGTGGTACGCCGTTTCGAACCAGCGGTGAAAGCACAATTTGTGCCGTTCGGCCTGGAGAGGATGCCGCAGCTCGTCAGCGACGAGTTCCCCTTCACCTTGATCACCGAACGCAACCTGTGCTATTATCATGGAGCCTGCCTGACCGAGCAAGTCAAGGGAATGAACCTAGTCAAGAACGAGGAAACCCTACAGCTGAACTCATCGGATGCCACACGGCTAGGCATTTCCGATGGAACCGTGGTGAAAGTTGCGTCACCATATGGAAACGCTGAGTGCGTTGTCCAGACGAGCAGTGCAGTGCCCGAAGGCGCCGCTTTCACAAGCATCAACCGTGTGACAGGTTCACCACTGTTCCCCACCTTCGCACCTACCACCAAAGCATGTGCTGTAAGGATCGGTGAACGCTCGCGGCGAGGAGAGGTGTGAGATTTGGCCGATCAGACGATGATCAAGACTTCGAAGGAAGATCGTCATTCCAAGGACCCTGTTGAACCGGGGCCAGTCACGGTTCTGGTACGTGAGCAGTTGGCGCCCAACTTGCAGTTGCTCACCGTGCGGACCCCTGTTGTCGCCTCCAAGATCCAACCCGGACAGTTTGTCATAGTCCGGGCCGATGAGTACGCAGAACGCATTCCCCTCACAGTGGCCGACTGGGACAGAGAGAAAGGCTCGGTCAGTTGCGTGTTCATGCAGGTGGGCACGTCGACATACAAGCTAGGCAGATTGAAGGCCGGCGATGTGCTGGCCACATTTGTGGGCCCGTTGGGCAAGCCACTGGAACTGGACCGATGGGGCACTGTTGTCGTTGCAGGCGGATGCTACGGCATTGGGAGCATATACCCGGTCGCACGGGCTTTGAAGGAAAAAGGCAACCGGGTCATTTCTCTCATCGAGGGACGCAGCAAGTTCCTGCTATACTGGCTAGACCGATTAGAATCCGCAAGTGACCGAGTCCTAGTTTCCAC
>Ga0315282_10007051_pt1 | contig 18595 bp, 20 predicted proteins | sample YL17G07_20_MG_FD_203693 | JGI IMG/M metagenome (GOLD analysis project Ga0315282, IMG submission 203693) | Sediment microbial communities from Yellowstone Lake, YNP, Wyoming, USA - YL17G07_20 | ecosystem: Environmental > Aquatic > Freshwater > Lake > Sediment | place: USA: Wyoming | collected...
GCTCCACGCCTTCATTCTCGAAGGCTTGGGCAGTCTCTTCTACCGCTGCCCAGTCGGTCGCCCCCCAAGCTGACTGCCAGCCAGCGCCAGCAACTCAAGCAACTGGTCGCCGCCGGCCCCGAAGCCGCTGGTTACTCCGGCGCCTGCTGGAGCTCGGCGATGATCACCGACCTGATCAAGCTCCGCTTCAAGGTCGACTACAACCCGCGCTACGTCTGTCACCTGCTCAAGAACCTGGGCTTCCCGTTCCAGAAGGCCAGGTTCAGCGCCGATCACCTCGGCGACCAAGAGGCAATCATCTGGCTTGAGGAAACCTGGCCACAGATCCTGCGCTTGGCCCAAGAGGAGCAGGCAGTCATCCTTTTCGAGGACGAGGCGAGTTTCGCCCAGTGGGGCAGTCTCAGCTACACTTGGGCGCCCATCGGGGTCCAGCCCACCGTCAAGACCAGTGGTATCCGGGTAGTGTTCGGAGGATTGTGTCAATCTCGATAGCGGGCCATCAGGCGGCCGCCAGTTGCTGCTCCATCACCTCCAGCCACTCCTCACCCTAAACTCGTCCCGCCGCCGCAGAATCCCGGCCCGATCTCCCCACTTCTGGTCAGGTCGACCCAGCAGTTCGGCTACCTCCGACCTCAAGAGCACCTCGACAAACGCCTTGGCGAAGGCCAGCCATCGCTCGAGCCAGGCTTGCTCCCGCTGGAGCAGCCGCTCTCGGCGCTGCGCCCGAGTTAGCCGATCAACCTTCTTGTGCTTGTGCCGCCCTTTGCGTTGTGATACCTTCCCTGCCATCAGGCCTGTTCTCCCTGCCGGTGATTCCCACCATTCAGTTTACGGGAGAACCACCTGATTCTCACGACTCCTCAAGAACTGACACAATACTCCGCACACTACTGGGCCAGCGCTCACAGGGCGAAGTCGGGCGCACACCGTGGAGCACGCAGCACAGTCTAAGGGACGATGGTATGGTACGGGCATCGCCTGTAGCGGTCGAAGGGCTTCCCCAGGAAGCAGGTTGCGCCGCTGCCGGCTGGCTCCTGCGGGACCGAGCTCATCAGGATCGTGGGCGTCGAGGCCGTCTGCCGGGAGCCCTTCAGCCGGCGGATCGGCTCGACGGCGTCGAGCCGGGGCATCGTCACGAGCGTCCCCTGATCTCGAAGCTCGGAGCAGCACCGTCCGAGGAGCCCAGGAGGCGCCCGTCGGCGCCGACCACGTCGACCCGGGCCCGGTAGGTCCCTGGCGCCGCGGCCCCGGGCACACGCCACGCCCAGTAGATGGCTCGGACGTCGTGGCCGCCGATGGCGATGCCCCCCTGGCGCGACCGCAGGGCCACCTTGCCGTCTGGCCCGACCACCTCCAGCTCGACCCACAGGTTCTCCAGGCGCTGGTCCCCAGGGTTGGCGATCCGGGTCGCGAGGTAGACCCGGTCCAGCGCGTCGACGGGCGAGGCGGGCGTCTGCGTCTCGACGACGATCACGCGGGGCCCCGCGGCCGCGCGGGCATCGCGCCACCAGCGCACGCCCGCCCAGACCAGGACGGCCGCGCCCAGGAGCGCCGCGCCGACGAGCAACGCGGAGAGCAGTGAGGGCAGAGGGCTCTGCGCCAGGCTTCCTCCCAGCGCGTGTCGGCGGTCGACCAGGTGAGCAGGTCTAGGCATCGAAGCCGATTCCTCTTTGGGCTTTCCGCGTCGCTCTGGACGCTCGGTTGGGTCCGCTGTGATCCTCTCCTCGAGCCGGTCGATCTGACCGCCGGCCCCTTCGGAGGTCGGCGCCGGCACGGTCAGTCGAGGGAAGGCGGCCCTAAGCTGCAATCGCCGTGCCAGCACGTGGCCCGCCGCCCCGGCCGGCCCCGCGTCCGCTATAATCACTCGTAGACGGCTGGGAGGTGCTCTGGCTATGCACGTCGACGTGGTTCTCAAAGACGATCGCGGCCAGGTGATCGGCGAGATCATGGCCGGCGAGAAGCAGTTCAAGACCGGTAGCCGAGGCTTCTACGGGAACGCCAAGCTCGAGATCGACGGGAAGAGGTACCAGGTCCAGATACAGCTCGTCGAGATCGGGTCGAAGGGCGGGCAGGCCTGACTGGCAGGTGGCTGGCGCATCCCACGGCCACTCCGGATTGCGGCGGCACGCCGCGCCGTGCTAAGATAGGTGCCGGTCTGGTCCGAGCTGGACCGGACTGGACCGATAAGGCAAGGTACGGGGCAGACCGGGGCATGGCGTATCGCGACCTGCGGGAGTTCATCGCCTTCCTCGAGCGCAAGGGCCAGATCCGGCGCATCCAGACGCCCGTAAGCTGCGAGCTCGAGATAACCGAGATCGCCGACCGGGTCGTCAAGGCGGGCGGCCCGGCCCTGCTCTTCGAGAACGTCGTCGGCCCGGGCGGCCAACGCTACGACGTGCCGGTCCTCATCAACGCGTTCGGCACCGAGCGGCGGATGGCCTGGGCGCTCGACCTCGACCGCCTGGACGACCTGGGCGAGAGGCTCGCGCCGCTCCTGGGCGTCCTCCAGGGCCCGCTGCCCAGCGGGCTGCGCGAGCAGATCCGGACGCTGTGGGACCTGCGCCCGCTGGCGGCCTCGAGCCCGAAGATGATCCGCCGCGCGCCGTGCCAGGAGGTCGTGCACGTCGAGGACGCCTCGCTCGACTGGCTGCCCATCCTCAAGTGCTGGCCGGGCGACGGCGGCCGGTTCATCACCCTGCCGCTCGTGGTCAGCCGCGACCCCGCAACCGGCAAGCGCAACGTCGGCATGTACCGGATGCAGGTCTACGACTCGAAGACGACCGGCATGCACTGGCACCGGCACAAGGGTGGGGCCAGCCACTACCGCGAGGGCGAGAGCCGGGCCCGGCGGCTGGAGGTGGCCGTCGCCATCGGCGCCGACCCGGCCACGATCTACGCGGCAACCGCCCCGCTGCCGCCCAACGTCGACGAGTTCGTGGTGTCCAGCATCCTGCGGGGTCGGCCCCTCTGGCTGACGCGCTGCAAGACCGTCGACCTGGAGGTGCCGGCCAACGCCGAGATCGTGCTCGAGGGGTACGTCGAGCCCGGCGAGCGACGGCGGGAGGGGCCCTTCGGCGACCACACCGGCTACTACTCCCTGGCCGACGACTACCCGGTCTTCCGCCTGACGGCCATCACCCACCGGGAGGACCCCATCTACGCCACCATCGTCGTCGGCCGGCCGCCGCAGGAGGACTACTTCCTGGGCAAGGCGACCGAGCGGCTCTTCCTGCCGCTCGTCAAGATGCTCCTGCCCGAGGTGGTCGACGTAAACATGCCCGCCGAGGGCGTCTTCCACAACCTGGTGCTCGTCTCCATCAGGAAAGAGCACCCTGGCCAGGCGCAGAAGGTGATGTACGGCCTCTGGGGGATGGGGCAACTCATGCTTGCCAAGCACATCGTCGTCGTCGACCACGACGTGGACGTCCAGAACCTCTCCGAGGTCGCCTGGCGGGTCACGAACAACATCGACCCGCGGCGCGACGTCGTCTTCGCCGATGGACCGCTCGACGCCCTCGACCACTCCTCGCCGCTGCCCTTCTTCGGGAGCAAGATGGGCATCGACGCCACCCGCAAGGGACCGCTCGACGGCCACGGCCGGGAGTGGCCCGAAGACGTCGTCATGAGCGCCGACATCAAGGCCCTGGTGGACGAGAAGTGGTACAGCTACGGCATCTAGGCCACCTCGCCCGCGACGTCAAGCTCGAGCACAGCATCTTCGCGCTGCCCTTCGCCTATCTGGGCATGATCCTGGCCGCCCGCGGGCTGCCCGCGCTCGAGCAGTTCGCCTGGATCACCGTGGCGATGGTCTCGGCGCGGACGCTTGCGATGGCCGCCAACCGGCTGATCGACCGCGAGCTGGACGCCCGGAACCCGCGGACGGCCGGCCGCGCGCTGCCGACGGGCCGGCTCTCGCCCGGCCAGGTGCTCGCCGCCTGCGTCGTCTCGCTGGCCGTCTTCCTCTTTGCCGCGGCTCAGCTCAACGACCTCTGTCTGAAGCTCGCGCCCGTCGCGGCCGCCTTCGTCGTCGGCTACTCGTACACCAAGCGGTTCACGGTCCTCAGCCACGTCGCCCTGGGGCTGGCCGACGCCATCGCCCCGGTCGGCGGCTGGCTGGCCGTGACCGGTAGCTTCGCTCCGGAGCCAATCGTCCTGGCGCTCGCGGTCGCCACCTGGATCGGGGGCTTCGACGTCATCTACGCCTGCCAGGACGTCGAGTTCGACCGAGCGCACGGCCTGCACTCGGTCCCGGCCCGCCACGGCGTCGCCACGGGCCTCCGGGTGTCGGCGGCGATGCACGTCCTGACGGCGCTCGCGCTCCTGGCCCTGGCGCCGCTCGCCCGGCTCGGGGTGGCGTACCTGGTCGGCTGGGCCATCGCTGTGGCCCTGCTCGCCCACGAGCACCGGCTCGTCCGGCCCGACGACCTCTCTCGGCTCGGCGTGGCCTTCTTCGACGTGAACGGCTACGTCGCCATCATCGTCTTCGTCTTTACCTTCGCCGGACTCTACGTCTAGAGGATCCTGAGGCCGAGGAGGCTTCACCTTGCGGAACGTGCTTGCGTGCCGAGCCACCCGGCCGCGCCTGGCCGTCGTCGCGGCAACCTTCGTGCGACTGTGGTCGCGGAGATGATCGGGATGGGCTTAACCCCCCCTTCCCCCGCCGGCCGAAGGTGCCCCGCAGGGGCTAAGGGGGCCGGGGGGTTAGGTCTGACCTCCCCCCCCTACGTCGTCGGCATCTCCGGCGCGAGCGGCGCGGCCCTGGCCCGGCAAGCCGTCGAGTGGCTCGCGGGCCACGGCTACCCGGTGATCGTCACGGCCAGCGCCAACGCCCGAGAGATCTGGCGCCAGGAGCTCGGGGAGCCGCTCGAGACTGCCCTGACTGCGTGGCGGTCCCGGGACGTGCGCTTCTACCGGCCCGACGACTTCGCCGCCCCCATCGCCAGCGGCAGCTACCCGGTCGCCGGCATGATCGTCGTCCCGTGCAGCATGGGCACGGCCGCGGCCATCGCCTCCGGCCTCTCGACCAACCTGCTCCAGCGAGCCGCCGACTGCTGCCTGAAGGAGGGCCGGCGCCTGGTGCTCGTCCCCCGGGAGACGCCGCTCTCGGCCATCCACCTGGAGAACCTGCTGAAGCTGGCCCGGCTGGGCGTGGCGATCGTCCCGCCGGTGCCGGCCTTCTACACTCGTCCGCGCGATCTGGACGAGGTCGTCGCCCAGGTCGTCGGTCGGGCGCTATCGGCCCTCGGGGTGCCGGGCGCGCTGGACTCGCGGTTCGTCTACGAAGGGCCAGCGGACTCACAGGATGGACAGGATTAGCGGGATGAGCAGGATGTTGAGCCAGTTGCAGGGCGTCGACAAGGCCAGATACGTGGGGGCGATGTTCGCCCGGATCGTGCGCCGCTACGACCTGATGAACACGCTGATGACGTTCGGCATGGACCGGAGCTGGCGGAACCTGGCCGCCGAGGCCACCCTGATGCGCCCGGGCGCGCTGGCGCTGGACGTGGCCTCGGGCACCGGCGAGCTGACGCTCGCTCTGGTCCGGAACGGCGCGCGGCTCGCGGTCGGCGTCGACTTCTGCCCGGAGATGCTCGAGGCGGCCCGGACCAAGGAGGACCGGCCTGGCGCGACCAGGTCCGTCTTCGTCGCCGGCGACGCCCTGAGGCTCCCGTTCCCGGACAACACCTTCGACGCCGCCACCATTGGGTTCGGCCTGCGCAACATGGGCGACCTGCGACGGGCCATCGCCGAGATGCGCCGGGTCGTCCGGCCGGGAGGACGCGTCGCCAGCCTGGAGCTGACCCACTCGCCCTTCGTGGTGATCTCGCTGGCGTTCTGGCCCTACTTCCACCTGCTCGTTCCTCTCGTCGGCCGGCTCGTCGGCGGCGACCCCGACGCTTACAGTTACCTCCCCGGCTCGCTCTCGGGGTTCCCGGCCGCCAACGAGCTTGCCCGGATCATGCACGCGGCGGGTCTGCGCGAGGTGCGCTACCGGTACCTGGGCCTCGGCACCGTCGCCATCCACGTGGGGGTCAAGGAGACCTAGCGACCGGCCCGCGGCGCCTGGCCACCTGGCCAGGGTCAGGACTCCCCCGCCGTCCAGGCCCGATACTCCCCGCCGGTCGCGTGCGCCGGAAGACGCGCTGTGGTATACAATACCACGCGAGGAATCGTCGGATCGGGAGGTACGTGGAGTGGCTGCAACGGCAGCAGGAACCGACCTCGACTCTTTGCTCGCCCGGCACCGGGCCTTCTGGGAGCGGACGCCCGCGGAACGCCCTCTGCTGGACGTCGTCCGGGCCCGGCCGCAGCCGGAGATCAAGTACACCCAGCTCACGCCGGAGATGCTGGCGCCCGGCGCCTACGTCGACGCGACTCTGCTCGCCCGGCTAAGCGCCTCGCTCGTCCAGGGCGACTTCTTCCGGGCGGTAGGGCCCTATAGCCGCGTGCCGTGGATGGAGGCCATCGCCGGCTGCCCCATTCGCGTGGAGGAATCGGGCGACGCGGGCATGTGGCCGAGGCCCCGGCCCTTCGAGTGGTCGCAGGCCAGCTCGGTTCGGCCGGCGCCCGGCAACCCCTGGCTCACGAAGCTCCTGGAGTACACCCGGGAGCTGGTCGCCGCCTGGGATGGCACCTACCTCGTCTGCCCCACCCTGATGCGCGGGCCAGTCGACATGGCCTCGGCCATCCTCGGCGACGTCCGGATGGGCCTCGCCTTCCACGACCATCCGTCCGAGCTGTCGGCGCTCCTCGCCGCCTGCGCCGACACGATAGTGCAGGTCGCCCACGCCCAGGCCGACCTCATCCCGCCCTACCACGGCGGCTACTGCTCGCTCTACGGCATCTGGGCGCCGGGCCGAACGCACCGGGTCCAGACGGATAGCTCGTCGCAGCTCTCTCCCCGCACGTACCGGGAGCACATCCTCCCGCACGACCGGCGCATCATGGAGGCCTTCCATTACGCCTCGATGGACCTGCACTCCGGCGGGACCTTCCACCTGGCCGAGGAGCTGCTGAACGTGCCGAGCCTCAAGGCTATCTCAATATCCATCGACCCCTACGAGAGCGCGCCGCGGATCAGCCAGCTCGTGCCCACGCTCGCGCGGATCCTCGAGCGCAAGAGCCTGATTCTCAACGGTCCGATGAAGGAGGCGGAGCTGCGGCTGCTGCTCGACAGCCTGCCGCCGACGGGGCTGGCGATCCGGGCGCGCATCGAGGAGTGAGTCTCGCGCCGCGCGGCTTGGCCGCCGGCCGCGAGTGTTGTGCGTGATCGTGCTGGCGCCGAGCGCGGCCACGCTCGGCTTTCGGGAGACCTCTGGGCCCTGGGCCCGTTCGCAGAAAGCCTGGTCGGAGCCATGGTAAACACGCCGACGCGTCTGTTTCGACTGCTGGCGCCCCTGCTGGCGCTCGCCCTCCTGCTGGCCGGCTGCAACCAGGGGATGCCGGCGCAGGCGGGCGAATACCAGCTCAAGCCGCACTCGCTCACCTGGGACGGGGAGGAGTACAGGCTCGCCTGGGTGGACGGCGGCGGCGCGCTCCACTGGGCGAGCGGCGACGACGTCCAACTGGTACAAGACGAGCGCACCTACCTGGAGATGAGGGACGGCCGGCCCATCGTCCACCTTGCCGCCGACGAGCCGGTGACGGTCCTCGGGCGCGACCAGAACGGCGACTTCACTAGCTCCTGGTTCCCGTTCCTGGCTGGCGCCGCGCTCGGCAACGCGCTGGGCGGCCACGACCGAACTGTGGTCGTGAACGAGCCCTACTCCGGCACCCGGCAGGTGCCGCCGAGCCAGCCGGCCTACCGCTACCCACCCACGGACAGCTTCGGCCGCGGCGACACGCTCGGGGGCAGCGTCACCAACGACCGACCGAGCTCGCCGGACTACCGGCGGATCAAGCCCAACCCTGACGCCGTCAGCGGCCAGAGCGGCGGGGTCGGCGGCGGGTCAGCCGCCTCGAACAAGGCGCCCAGCTACAGCTCGGGCCAGGCCGGCGGCTCCGGCGCCGGCACGGCCGCCAGCGCCAAGGGCGCCGCTCCGGCCTCCGGCCAGGTCGGCGGGACCGGCGCCGGCACGGCCGCCAGCTCGAAGGGCACGTTCGCCGGAAGCAGTCGCGCACCGTCGGTAGGCGCCTCGGGCGGCGCTGGAGGCGGGAAGGTCCCGGCGATTGGGGCGAGCGGTGGCAGGTCCAGCGGCGGGTTCTCCGGAGCGAAGTCCAGCGGTGGCCTCAAGGGCGGCCGGCGGTAGCGCCGGCGGTGGGCAGCAGCAGGTAACCTGTCGTTCTGAGCGCGGGAGGGCGCCTCGCGCCGAGCCGCGCGAGGAATCCGTAGCTCCGGGTCGAGGCACAGACCCCTCGCTGCGCTCGGGGTGACAGGGCACGATCCGCCTGATCGATAGCGAGGTGAGCCGTGGTCACCACCCTACTCCTCTTGGTAGCCATCGTCGCCATCCTAGTGGCAGCCTATCTGTTCGTCTGGAAGAAGCCGCGCCGGGCCAGGGCGAGCCCCAGCCCGAACGGCCGCGCGCGGGGCCCGGAGCCGGACCAGGACCTCAGCAGCCTGAAGCCGGGCGACGTCGTCGCCCTCTGGAGTGGCAAGGAGGCGCTGGTCGAGCGAGTCGTCGCCTGCCGGGAGACGCTGCCGGGCCGCGTGACCCGCTGGGATTGGGTCTTCCTGGAGGGGGGCCAGCTCCTGGCGGCCACGCCGGCCGGCAACGTGCTCTACGCCGATACCGTCGTCCTCCACCAGGGCACGGCGCCCTTCGAGCAGCTCACGGGCGAGGTCGAGCGCGGGGGCGTCCTCAAGACCTTCGAGGCCCGGGTGAGGGAGGGCACGATCGGCTCTGACCCGGTGTTCTTCGAGCACGAAGGGCAGCGGTACCGGGTGCAGAGCACCGGCACCTTCGCGGTTCCGGACCAGCCGGTGCCCGAGGCCCAGGTCTGGAGCGACGTGCAGGCAGACGAGGGTCAGAACGTCTACTTCAAGCTGATCGGCTCAGATGGCACGCAGGTGCTCGGCATCTGGACGAGCCACATCGCCCTGCTGTTCGGTCGCGCCCTAGCCGCGGCGGATGTGCGCGAGATCTATCGCTCCGGGAGGTAAGCCAGTGATCGACATCCAGCACTTTCTCATCGCCCTGGGCAGCACGCTCCTCTGGAGCGTCGTCGCCATCGTCATCGTCGTGATCGTCTTCGAGATCCTCAACCGCAAGTACCACCTGATGAAGGAGATCTTCGAGGAGAACAGCGCCGCCGCGGCGGTGCTCGCCGGCAGCTTCGTCCTCGGCATCTTCTACACCGTGGTGCAGATAGTCATCCACTGACAGAGAACGGGCCCAACCGCCTGTCCCCCTTCGCCGTGAAAGGGGAGACTTGCCGGCATACTCCCCCTTCCCGCGCCAGGAAGGGGGCCGGGGGGTAGGTCCGTTCTCCGGCTAGACCTCTCCCTTGACGCCCCCGACAGTCAGGCCCTCGACCATGTAGCGCTGCGTGTAGATGAACAGGATCACGACCGGCACGGTGATGAGCACCGCGCCTGCCATCAGGTCCGGCCACTGGAAGATGTCGTTGATGATCATGAACGTCATCCCCACCGGCACGGTCATCTGGCTCTCCCGGTTGATGAGCACGAAGGCGTAGAGGTACTCGTTCCAGACGCCGGTGAAGCTGAACAGGAAGACCGCCAGCAGTGCCGGCGCCATCAGCGGCACCACGACCCGGAGCAGCGTCTGGAGGCGCGATGCGCCGTCGATCATCGCGGCCTGCTCGAGGTCCTCAGGCAGCGACTGGACGTAGCCCATCAGGAGCCAGGTGGCGAACGGGATGCTGAACGTCGGGTAGACGAGCCAGAGCGCCTGGATCTGGCCGACCAGCCCGAAGAGCTTCACCACCTGGTACATCGGGATGAACAGCAGCGACCCTGGCACCAGGTAGACGATGAGGATCACGCTCGCGAGCAGCCCCGCGCCGACGAAGCGCAGTCGGATCAGCGCGTAGGCCGCGAGCGCGCTGACGATCACCGTGATCGGCGTGACGACCAGGGCGACGCTCGCGCTGTTGAGGTACCAGGCGATGAACGGGTGCTTGCCCGTAACCAGGAGGCTCGCGTAGCCCGCCAAGCTGAACGGATCGGGTATGAACGGGCTCCGGATGCTCCGGATCTGGTCGTAGTCCTTGAAGGACGTGATGACCATCCAGTAGAACGGGAACAGGATGAGCAGCAGGACAACCGCGATGAGGAGGCCCATGAACGTCCCGTTGACGACCTTGCGCGTGCCTCTGCTCATTGCCACTGTCATTGCTCGACCTCCCTCACCGCCGCCGCATGTAGCGCACGAGGACGATGACGATGACGACGAGCACCGGCATCATCGTCGCCGAGACCGCTACGCCCTTGCCGAGCATGAGGCTCTTGAAAGCGATCTTGTAGGTCAGGATCGAGTACAGCTCGGTCGCGCCGGCCGGGCCGCCCTGGGTCAGGTTCCAGACGATGGTGAAGTCGTTGAAGGTCCAGATTGTCGCCAGCAGGACCACCACGAGCGCGACGTTGCGGAGGCCCGGCAGCGTGATGAACCGGAACCGGCCCAGCGCGTCGGCGCCGTCGACAGCCGCCGCCTCGTAGAGCTCCTGGTTGATCGCCTTGAGGCCGGCCAGGAGCATCACCGCGAAGAACGGGAAGCCCCGCCAGACCACCGTGAAGATGACGGCCGGCATCGCGAAGCTTCGGTCGCCCAGGAAGTCCAGCCCCTTCGGCGCGAAGTGGAACACGTGGACGATCATGTAGTTAAAGGCGCCGAAGCTCGGCTCGTAGAGCCACTGCCAGACCAGCGCCGTGACGACCGGCGGCGCGATCCAGGGCAGCAGGACGAGACCGGTAAGGAAGTTTCGGGCCGGCAGCCTCATGTTCAGGAGCATCGCCAGGCCGATGCCGATACAGAACTTGAGGAAGACCGAGATGACGGTGTAGTAGGTAGTGTTCCAGACGGCCGAGCGGTAGTTGCTGTCACTCCAGAGCGATGCGTAGTTCTGGAGACCCACCCACTCCTCGGGCCGCCCGGCGATCTTCGTCGTGAAGCTCAGGTAGAGGGCGAAGACCACCGGGTAGCCGATGAGCCCGACGCAGAGGATGACCACCGGGATCACGAACGGGACCCCGACGGTCCAGTCCCGCCCCAGCACGCGCTGCAGCCTGACGCTGAGCCGCGCTGGCTGGGCGACCCTACCCGCCATGACCTGCGCCATGGTCGCACTCCTTTGATAGTTGGCCCCTGGCCTCCCGCTTCGGGCCGGGATACGACCAGCCGCGGGGCGGGGGTCTGCGTGAGCCCTACCACCAGGCTTGGGGCACCTCGTCGGCTGCCCTGGCGGGGTCGGGTTCGGTCCCGACCCCGCCTGCGCCTGGACGATGCGACAGACGGTAGGGCCAGGCTTCGGCCTACTGCTTGAAGCCGAAGCTGTTGAAGATCTCGACCATCCGCTGGTGGTACTGCTTCACTAGGTTCTCGGGCGTGTCCTTCTTGTTGACGGCGTCCTCCATGCACTTGTCGGGCAGGTTCTGCGTGTGGACCGCCGAGATGGCGGCGTTGGGGCCAGACGGCCAGCCGATCGCCCAGCCCGAAGGGTGCGTGCAGTTCGCCAGCAGCGCGGCGTAGTTCGGGTCGGACTTGGCGAAGTTCTGGTTGTCCGGCGCGTCGACCTGCTTCTGGTAGACCGGCCAGGACTGGCCCTCGGCAATCTTCACCCGGTCGAAGACCTGCTTGTCCTGCGCCTGGAACTTGGCCAGCTCGATGGCGGCGTCCCGGTTCTTCGCCTTCTTGAAGACCATGCAGTAGTAGGGGTAGCCACCCATCAGCTCGAACTTCGGCCCCTTCGGGAAGGCGACGAGCTGCATCTTGTCGAAGTACTCGTTCTTCTGGTTCTTGGCCGCCCAGTAGAGGCTCGAGGCGTTCTGGGTGAAGACGATCTTGCCGCCGAGGAAGTTCTCGTTGTTGCTGGAACCGCTCCAGCCGAAGATGCCGTCGGGCAGCATCTTGGCGTACTTCGGGTTGGTGTAGGTGTCCACCAGCCACTTGATCGCCTCGACCGTGTCCGGGGAGTTGAAGACGACCTTCTCGCCGGACTCGTCGCTGATGGAGCCGCCGAAGGAGTTGATGACGTGCCGGGCGAGGATGTCGCCGTCGCCGGTCGCCGCCTTCGGCGTCATGCCCCAGCCCCACAGCGGCTTGGCGGGGTCCGAGACCTGGAGGGCGAGGTCGCGGCGCTGGTCGAAGGTCTTGTAGTCCTCGATCTTCACGTTAGCCTTGTCCAGGACGTCCTTGCGCACGAAGAAGGCGTCGGCGTACATGAACCAGGGCACGCCCCACCACTTGCCCTTGAAGTTGCCGCCGCGCTCGGCCAGCTTGACCGGCGCGCCGTTGGTACCCGCGAGCTCGCTGACCACCGACGAGACGTCGATGAGCGCGTCCGAGCCGTAGAGCGCCGGCAATTCGGTGCTCGACTGGTACAGGTCAGGCACGTCGCCGGACTCGAGGCCGGCCATCAGCTTGGCCATCACGTCCGTCGGGTTGAGGCTGACGTCGGTCTGCCAGCCCTTCTGGGTGGCATAGTCGGTGACCTGCTGCTTCGCCAGCTCGTTGGCCGACTTGGTGAAGAGGTCGGGCTGCCAGACGATAATCTTGCCGGTCGCCGCGGCCGCGGGCTTGGCCGCCGCCTGAGGCGTTGCGCCGCCAGCGGCCGGAGCCGCAGCCTTGGGCGCCGCCGTCGGCTCCGGCGCAGCGCCGCCGCACGCCGCGAGCAGCGCCCCGGCTGCCGCCACGCCGGAAACGCCGATGATCGATCCGAGGAACCGTCGCCGTGTCGCCCTTGTCCCGAAGTTGCCTTGCACTGGTAGCCTCCGTCCAGATAATGTGGTGTGACGACCCCGAGAGTCGCCGTGCCCCGCTACCGGGGGCCTTCACGCAGCGGCCGGCACTTGGGCCCTGCCGGAGGTGCCTCGGCGGCGAGGCCGAAGGATTCGGGAGAGAACGCCAGGAACAGGATGCTTCAGCAACTACGAGGGTGTCTCTGCTCAGGCCAGGACCTGGCTACGGGGCGATGCAGCGATGGCGTCCTGGCCCCGGTTGGGGAAGCTCCCGCTCTAGTGGAACACCAGGCGGCCTACCGTCCGGAGTCGACGTCGCTTGCCACGAGAGCGCATCCAGCTACAGTGGCGCCGAGATGATGCACGCTCCGGAACGCCGGCCGTTCCTCATCACCTCCTCCGGTACCTATGCACAGGCACATGCCACGCCAAGCACAACGTCCGGAACCGACGACACGTGCGGCTAGCCTGGCAGGCTCTCGCCATCGGTACCTGTTCGCAGCGACACGACTATATCACCTGGCGGTATCCGTGTCAATACCTCACCGTACTCGCAACAACGAGCAGCTTGTCTGTAGACACGGGCATCCGTGTGAGGAGGGCGCAGGTGTGTGCCGAATGGGACGGGGAGCCCTCTAGAGCTTGTAACCGAACCTCCGGAGCAGCTCCTTGCGCTCGGCGATGTGCTCGGCCGTCTCGACCCCCCTCGGCTTCACTCCGTCGATGACGCCGAGGACGCCCCGGCCCTGCTCGGTCTCCGCCACCACGACCTGCACCTGGTTAGCTGTCGCACAGAAGACCGTGCAGACCTCTGGCACGCGCTTGACCTCGTTGAGGACGTTGATGGGGAAGGCTCCCCGCATCAGGATGATGAACACGTGTCCGGCCGAAAGCGCCAGCGCGTTGCGCTTGGCCAGGTCGAGGAGTGCGTCGTCGTTGCCGCTCCAGCGCACGAGCGCCGGCCCGGACGACTCGCAGAAGGCCACCGCGAACTTCACTCCGGGCACCGAGCCCACCATCGCCTCGTGCAGGTCCTCCACCGTCTTGATGAAGTGGGCCTGCCCCAGGATCAGGTTCACGTCCTCGGGCTTGTCGAGGGCCACGACCTTCAGCTCCAGCTTCGCCTCCACGTGATGACCTCCAGCTCGCATCCTACTTCCTGATCGTCCCGGCCCGGGCGAATCCCAGGAGCACGATGCCGATCCCGACCATCCCCGCCGGGTAGAGCAGGCCCGTTCCGCTGCACCGGGCGACGGCGCCGGCCCCGGCGATGACGAGGGCGCCGGCCGCGACGAGCACGTCGGCGATCACCCGGTACGAGTAGGCCCGGTTCCGGCGGAAGAGCCACGCCGACTGGACCGCGCCGCCGACGCAAGCGGCGCCACCGCCATCGCCGCCGTCAGGGCCAGCGCCACCCCCAGGCAGACGCCGCCCGCCCGCCGCTTCCAGTAGAACTCGCAGAAAGGGCGAAGGTGAAGATCGGTAGGGCGATGCCCCAGACCAACTGGTGGATGCCCCGGCGCTGGCGCTACCGGAGCAAAACCAGGACGCCGAAGAGCGGGGCCACCATGGACGTCACCAGTGGATACACGGCCTGCACGGCACATCCTCCCTCCGCCCGGGGCCGCCAGGGCCGGGGCTCATCCCGCGCCGAGCGCGGGCCAGCACAGCGCACAGACGCCCGGGCCCCCCGGTCGTCGCGCCGGCCCCGCGTCGAGAACCACCAGACACCACGGCCGCGCGGTCGGCGGCGAGCCGGCGCCGCCCTGATGATACAACAGAGTCAGGGGCGGCCACAATGCCGCGAGCCCGACGGACCGTTCGGCGGCCGGCCACTTACGCCGGGCCTCTGGTACGTCCCGACCGAGCCCGCTGGGCGAGCGCGTCGTCGCCCGGCGGCGACTCAGTCAAAGCAGCCGCCCGGGGCACCGAAGGCTTAGGAGGCTCAGCCGCATGTCAGTGTTCTACGATTGTGACAGGGGGTAGTCTTCGGCGAGAATGTCACCCCATGAGGGAGACGTTGGCGTTGAGCGGCAAGGAGCAGGCAAGGTCACAGGTGTTCAATCGAGTGCTCGAGGGGCAGTTGACGGTCGTAGAGGCTGCCAGGTTGCTCGCTCTGTCCGAGCGACAGGCCCGGCGCATTCTGGCAGCGTATCGCGAGGAGGGCGCAGTTGCACTCGCCCACGGCAATCGAGGACGCCAACCAATCAACGCCTTGTCAGACGAACTCAAAGCAAAAGTAGTCGAGCTTGCGAGGGCTAAGTATGCTGGCTGCAACTCCCAGTTCCTGAGCGAGTTGCTGGACGAGCGGGAGGGTCGAAAAGTCGAGAGCTCCGGCGACGAAAGCAGCCGGACCGCTGGTTCGTCTGTACGCTTATCCAAACCGGCTCCCGACCACCCCTGGCGGCGACCACTCAAGCAACCAAGGGTGACAGAATCGCCGAACGCTTGACCTGTCAGAATCGCCGGACATCGACAGCCCCCTTATGGTGATGGTGCAATCCCAGCAAGCCCCGCCCGGCGTTTGCCTCGCCTTCGCCTTCTGAGGTACAATTGCACGGGCCACGACAATCGACGGCATGGCTCGCGAAGGAGAGCGACGTGCAAGCGACGGACAGTAACTTCGTCACGGAGCTGGCGAAGAAGAGCGTAGACCTCTCCCGCTGGTACACCGAGGTCATACTCAGGGCCGAGCTGGCCGACTACTGGCAGATCCACGGCTTCCAGGTCATCCGGCCCTACGGCTACGCGCTGTGGGAGAACATGCAGGGCCTGCTGGACGCCCGGTTCAAGGCCACCGGCCACAAGAACGCCTACTTCCCGCTCCTGATGCCGGAAAGCATCCTCCTCAAGGAAGCCGAGCACGTGGCCGGCTTCTCCCCCGAGGTGGCCTGGGTCACCGAGGCCGGGAGCGAGGTGCTGCCGGAGCGCCTCGCCATCCGCCCCACCTCCGAGGCCATCTTCGGCACGATGTACTCGAAGTGGATCCAATCGTGGCGCGACCTGCCGATGCTCCTGAACCAGTGGTGCAGCGTGGTCCGCTGGGAGAAGGCGACCCGCTTCTTCCTGCGGACGACCGAGTTCCTCTGGCAGGAGGGCCACACCGCCCACCGGACGGAGGACGAGGCCCGGGAGGAGACCATGCGGATGCTCCGGGTCTACCAGGACTTCGTCGAGGACGACCTGGCGATTCCGGTGATCGCCGGGCGGAAGTCGGAGGCGGAGAAGTTCGCCGGGGCGGAGGCCACCTACACCGTCGAGGCGCTGATGCCGGATGGGCAGGCTCTGCAATCGGCGACCTCGCACTTCCTCGGCCAGAACTTCGCGCGCGCCTTCGACATCACCTTCCAGGACTCGGACGCCGTCCGGAAGCACGTGTGGACGACGAGCTGGGGCCTGAGCACCCGGGCCCTCGGCGCGGTCATCATGGTGCACGGCGACGACTCCGGCCTGATCCTGCCGCCGAAGATCGCCCCCACCCAGGTCGTCGTCATCCCGATCCCGGGCAAGGCGCGCGACGAGCAGGCCGTCCGCGATGCCGTCGAGCAGGCACGCGCGGCGCTCGGGCAGCGCTTTCGGGTCGAGGTCGACTGGACCGACAAGACCCCGGGCTGGAAGTACAGCGAGTGGGAGCTGCGGGGCGTGCCCGTGCGCGTCGAGATCGGCCCGCGCGACGTGCGATCCAACCAGGCGGTGCTGGTGCGCCGGGACACCCGAGAGAAGGTGGCGACGCCGATGCCGGACCTGGCCGCCGGGGTCGAGGACATGCTCGGCAAGCTCCAGGCGAGCCTCTACCGGCGGGCCCTGGCGTTCCGCGAGGCTCGGACGAGCGCGGCGAGCACGATGGAGGAGCTCAAGACACTGCTCCGGGAGCGGCCGGGGTTCATCAGGGCTCACTGGTGCGGCAGCCGCGCCTGCGAGGAGGCGGTCAAGGCCGAGACCGGCGCGACGATGCGCTGCATCCCGCTGGAGGAGCCGGAGGAGCCCGGAGCCTGCATCGTCGACGGTCGGCCCAGCGAGCGGCGCGCCCTCTTCGCGCGGGCGTACTGAGAGAGCGTCGGCCACCCGGGCGAAGCGCTCGCCCGGCCAACCGCGCGCCCCGGAGTTGGCCCCGGGGTGGATGCCCGGCCGCCGCCGCGCACCATCAGGATGCGCGGGGTCGGACCGAGCAGCTTGCGCAGCAACGCGCCCTGCTGGGCCATCGAGTCGCCTCTGCTCCGGCCGCGACCGCGCTGCGCGGCCACCACGGCCCCCGACCGGGCATACCCGTCATCCGGATGCCGTCCCATCCCCGAAGCGTCGCGCGGCAGCGCCGGCTCCGGCTGCAACCGACGTGCCAGCGAAGCCCGATCGGCCTCCGGCCGGCGGGCTCACCGCGCGCGAACGAGCGGGAGGAATCAGGCAGGAGGACTCCCGCTTCCTTTTGGAGCGAGCATCAGGGCGGTTTGCGAAGAGGTTGACCCTCATCCCCGGCCCTTCTCCCGCGCGCGGGAGAAGGGCCGGGGATGAGGGCCTATCCAGCCATTGTGCAAGCCGCTCTAGGGCGAGCCGCTGACCAGGATGCGCGGTGGTCCGCCGACGAAGTAGTCGTCGGGGCTGCCGGAGTGGTACGCCGTCGCGCCCCCGAGTGGGACCCAGAAGCCGGACCCGCCGGCCAAGATGCTCTGTTTCGCACCGCTCACGTCTACCAGCGTCGCCGTGCCGGAACCGGGGACCCAGGTGCCGCCGTCGCCCGGCGTCCGCTTCCAGACGACGACCGCCTGGCGCGGCACGCCCCCCTGGACGGTGTTCACGGTGATGCGCTCATACTCGGCGTCGGCGGCCCGCGTTGCAGACACGGCGCCGCTCAGATATCGCGTGGCTACCTCGTAGGCGACGTAGGCCGGGCGCGCCGAGCCGTCGTTGTGGTGCAGCCCGTAGGCGAACGCGTTGCCGTCGTCGTAGTGCTGGAAGATGAAGAGTTGCCGAACGTCCGCCGCGACGGCGTAGGCCGCGGCCTGGACGACGAACGACGCCTGTTCCTGGGCGTTCGCGAACCAGTTGTTGTGGTCGCAGGGCACCGGGTTGCTGGGGGGCGGCTCGCCACAGACCGGCACGTTGCTCTCGTTGACCCAGATCTCCTTGCCCTGAATGCCGTGCTGGGCCAGCGTGCTCCGGGCGTCGGCGGTCTTCCAGTAGATGTCGCTCGGCCTGCTGTACCAGTGGTAGGGCACAGCGTCGACGTAGTAGTTGTTGGCGGCGCGCTGCGGGTCCTTGTCCAGCTCGCCCAGGAAGTCCTGGAGCCAGGGGCGCCCCCCGTGATTCTGGACCCACTCCCAGTAAGCCAGCCCACCGACGGCCACCTTCGCGGTCGGGTCGGCCGACTTTGCCGCCAGGTAGGCCACCTTCAGCAGCCGGACGTAGTCGGCGACCGAGCCGTGCCAGAACTCGGACAGGTCCGGCTCGTTCCAGACCTCCCAGACGCCGACCTGGCCCTTGAAGCGAGAGACCGTCTCGTAGACGAAGCGGGCCCAGGGGTTCCCGTCGTTCACCCTCTTGCCCGGCTGCCAGGTATCTGTGCCGTCGGAAAAGGTCGGCGCGTACAGGTCCCGCGGTGGGGTGACGTAAGGGTTGTACTCCGTGGTGGCCATCTGGCTCTGCCCAAGCAGGCGAGCGCGGAGCCAGGCCGAGTCGCCGAGCCGGGGCGGGCGCGCCGCCTCGGCCGAGAAGGCTCCCGCCGTCGCGTAGAAGGTCGGC